>Ga0207420_1002164_pt1 | contig 10386 bp, 9 predicted proteins | sample ThiBio_inoc_biof_FD_183941 | JGI IMG/M metagenome (GOLD analysis project Ga0207420, IMG submission 183941) | Wastewater bioreactor microbial communities from Cape Town, South Africa - Thiocy_inoc_biof (SPAdes) | ecosystem: Engineered > Bioremediation > Thiocyanate > Unclassified | place: South...
GATTCCCCGATTACGAGAACTGAAATATCGGTAGGTGCCACTTGGATTGCTTTTTCTAATGCCCGGTTGAGTGCGGGATAATTCCCGATAATGCCGAAGCGGTTTTTTATGGATTGCAAGTCTGCCATTGTTGTATAGATTTGTTGTTGAAAAATTTTGATGTTTTTTAGTCGGTAAAAAAATCAAATCAACAAATCATTTTTATTCCTGATGACGGAGGTTTTGTGGTGTAATTTTAAGTGATATCCGCAGTCGTTTTGGTTGGTCGATTTGCCAGCACTTGAGAAAGCAAACTCTTTATTTGAGGGCGCATTGTAACAGCTTTTCTTCAATGCGATATGGCGCTGGGATAAGAAAAAATGGTAATCTTCCAGTAATTGCTTGGCGTCTTCGCTTGTGATGTTTTCGGCAATTCTTTGTGGGCAGAATTTGATTTTGTTTTGGTCATAAAAAGCTTTTGCTGACGGGCAATTGCCAATCAGTGACATTACGATAATAAGGTAAGATAAGCTTTTCAAGTTCTACGTATTTTAATCGATGTTTTAGAGTACCGTTTCCCCCAAAAGCGTTCCCTGCGTATTTCCGTGAACAAAAACGGAAACAATGTCACCAATTTTCTGGCCTTCAAGTTTGTCGAAAACGCAGACAGCATTCTGAGAATTTAGAGGTACCTTCAATAAGGATTTCATGGTTTTTCCCCACATATCCAGCCATTCTTTTTCGGGACAAATCGCCCTGAAGTTTAATGATTTCCGCCAAACGTCTTTGTTTTACATCAGCCGGAACGTCATCTTCCATTTTTTTGTGAGCAGGCGTCCCTGGTCTTTCGCTGTAGGCAAACATATAGCCGTAATCGTATTCCACTGCCTGCATAAGCGACAGTGTATCTTGATGATCTTCTTCAGTTTCGGTGCAGAAACCCACGATCATATCCTGAGAAAAAGCAATGTCGGGAACGATTTCCTTGGCCTTTCTGATGAGTTCTAAATATTCCTGCCTTGTGTGTTGCCGATTCATCAGTTGAAGAATTCTATCGCTACCGCTTTGCACCGGAAGGTGAACGTAGTTGCAGATATTGTCGTGTTTTGCCATCATTTCGAAAACGTCCACCGTCATGTCATGCGGATTTGAGGTAGAAAAACGAATCCTCATTCCCGGAACTGCCTTGGCAACAAGATCCAACAATTTAGCAAAATTAACAGCCGTGGCTCTCTGCATTTCGGAAGCGTTTTTAAAGTCTTTTTTCGCACCGCCGCCAAACCATAGATAAGAATCAACATTCTGGCCTAGAAGTGTTATTTCTTTATAGCCATTGTTCCATAAATCCTTGCATTCATCAATAATAGAGTGAGGATCACGACTTCTTTCGCGTCCTCTGGTAAAAGGCACCACGCAAAAAGTACACATGTTATCGCAACCTCTGGTGATGGTAACAAATGCCGTAACACCGTTTCCGCCCAAGCGAACCGGATTGATGTCTGCATAGGTTTCTTCTTTGGAAAGAATGACGTTGATGGCGTCTCGACCATCTTCGGTTTCTTTCAACAAATTGGGTAAATCTCTATAGGCGTCGGGCCCCACAACGAGGTCCACCAAATGTTCCTCTTCCAAAAACTTGGTTTTCAGCCGTTCTGCCATGCAACCGAGAACACCAACCGTAAGGTTTGGATTTTCCTTTTTCTGATTTTTGAATTGGGACAATCGCATTCTTACCGTTTGCTCGGCTTTTTCACGAATGGAACAGGTGTTGAGCAATATTAAATCGGCTTCTTTTACATCAAGTGTCGTGTTGTATCCTTGTTCATTCAGGATGGAAGCAACGATCTCAGAATCAGAGAAATTCATTTGGCAGCCATAGCTTTCCAAAAAAAGTTTTTTGCTGTTTTCGGGTTTTTCGGCAATGGCAAAAGCTTCGCCCTGTTTCGTTTCGTCTATATATTTTTCCTGCACGGTATTCGGTTTAAAGTTTAAAGCTTAAGGTTTAAAGTTTTGTAATGCTGAACTTTAAACCGCAAACATCAAACTGATGAGCATGCAAAGATAAGGAATTTTGTGACAGAATGGCAGTTAATCTTCCTGCTCAGTAATCCCAGTGATGGTAAAGCTAAAGCGATCGTCTACTGCTTTTCCGTTAATAGTTGCAGGTATAAAGTTTTTGCTGAGAATATTGACAGTATTTTGTACTTCTTTATCAAATTGTTCCACGCCAGATGATCGGGTCATCACCAAGTCTTTCACCTTGCCCTCTTTAGTTACTATAAATTCACCCTGGATGACAAATACATCATACCAGTTGAATCTTCTTTTATTGAATTTGGTGATAAAATCCTTGCCGAAACTGTTTCTATTTCGATTGTTGTTATACACGGGAGGCGTGTAAACAGGATAGTAGTTTTCGTGAAAATTATTGAATAAATCATCGGGATAAATGATGAATCTTGCGACGGCTTGTTGTGGAACTCCGTTTATGGTTGCGGGATTCCATCCGGTCATGTGTTTTGCGGTTTCCCGTGCAAGGTTGTAGGCACATTGGTTGTTGCTCACCACTTTTTTGTTCGCGTCTTTCACAAACTGAATGCTGGCATCGGGCATGACGACCAGCGTAAGTTGATAGAGTTCGTTCGGATTGGTGCAAGGTTGCAGGTTTTTCTCCTTTATGATATGATAAAGATCTTTATAATATTGCTCGTAGCCACCTTTATAAGGCGTTTGTGATTTCGGGTACTTCTCAAGAATTTCTTGTCCACGAAAGGTGTTAAAAATCATCAATAAAATTAAGGCGAAATTTTTCATGCATTGGCATTTAGGTTTAATCATGATCATAAACCTCGGTGTTGAAATTGATGGTCAAGTGATAGAAAGATTGCACGGGCTTGGTCTCTTTGGTAGCAGAAACCCATTTTTTGTTGGATTTTTTCAGAACATAGTTTAAATCATCGATCAGCATTTTTTGATTTTTTACTTTAGGAGTAACATCAATAATTTTTGCTATGCCTTTATCATTAATAAAAATAGTGAACGTCATTTTGCCGTACACAACGTAGTTCTGGTCTACCGCATAGTCTATTGCCCGCTGGAATTCTTCATTGAGTTTTTTATTACCCTCTTTGTAGTACGGGTCTTTATCCCATGTTTTTTGCTGAGAAAACGTATTGATAACCATTAGCGCAAAAAAAAATTGCAGTAATTTTTTTACCATAAAAAGCGAATTAAAAATTCAAAAAAAATAAATTTATGAATCGGTGATTTCGGTCACGAAGTTCAATTTGATACGTATCTTTGAATTGACGGGTATGCCATCACATTTGGAAGGCGTCCATGTTTTTTTGATCTTTCTTAAAGCCAATGCTAAATCTTTTGTGAAAAATTCGCTGTTGGCCACTTTGGGCGTTACCTCGATATTTGAAATATTTCCCACCGTATCCACATCAAAATGTAAAAAGAAATCGCCATTCACTACATATACTTCTTTGTCTACGTAAGAAGAAATATACTTAAAAAGCTCGCGGCTGAAGTGCGCATCTCCACCTTCAAACTGTGCCCTTACAAAGTTTGAATTGTCGCTGCAGTTGGCAACCTTATAATAATCAAAGGGTTTTTTAATGTCAACCCTGAAAAAACTTTTGCTTCCTTCGGAATAGAAATATCCTTCCTGAAGATCCTCAATTTCTTGTGCGCTGAAAAACGTAGAAAAGAATAAGCTGATTAAAAACAATCTTTTCATCCTGAAAATTTAATGAATAAAGTTACAACTAATTTTGATCACTTGTAAAAGCAAACGCCTAAAATTTCGCTGCTGAATTGCTTTGGCAATTACAAAACTTCGATTTGGTTTCGGAGCAAATCTTCAAATTCATCTCTTTTTCTGATGAGGTGTGCTTTCCCATTCAGGAAGAGCACTTCTGCCGGTTTTAAGCGAGAATTAAAATTGGAACTCATCTCGAAACCATAGGCACCCGCATTGCGAAATACCAGAACATCACCTTCATGGATTTCATGAATTTTGCGATCCCAGGCAAAAGTGTCGGTTTCACAAATATTGCCTACAACGGTATAAATTCGTTCCGAACCTTTTGGGTTGGAAAGATTCTCGATGATGTGATAAGAATCGTAAAACATAGGGCGAATCAAATGATTAAACCCTGAGTTGATCCCCGCAAAAACGGTTGCAGTAGTTTGTTTTATGACATTGGTTTTCACTAAAAAATGCCCGCATTTGCTCACCAAAAATTTTCCCGGCTCAAACCATAATTCAAATTTTTTGTCAGAAGTTTTGGTGAATTCTGAAATGGCTTTTTCCACTTTTTTCCCAAGCTCTTTAACGTCGGTTTCCATTCCATTGTCCTGGTAAGGCACTTTAAAGCCACTTCCCATATCTAAATATTTGAGGTTAGGGAAATGAGAGGAAAGTTCGAACATAATTTCTAACCCTTGCAGAAAAACCTCTGGATCTTTAATCTCGCTTCCCGTATGCATGTGAAGTCCTTCCACGTTAATGCCGGTTGTGCTCATAATTCGCTCAATATGCCGAAGCTGATGGATGGAGATACCAAATTTAGAATCAATATGTCCTGTTGAAATTTTGTAGTTTCCGCCGGCAAAAATATGCGGGTTAATTCTCACGAAAATAGGATAGGAGTCTCCGTGTTTGTTGCCAAACTGTTCCAGAATCGAAATATTGTCGATGTTGATGTGGACACCCAAACTCATGGCCTCTTCAATCTCGGTAAGGTCCACACAATTGGGGGTAAACAGGATTTTCTTTTGTTCGAATCCGGCTTTCATTCCTAATTTCACTTCGTTGATGGACACACAATCTAACCCTGCGCCAAGCGATTGCACATATTTAAGAATGTTGATGTTGGATAATGCCTTGCATGCATAGAAAAATCGGGTGCTTTTATGAAAGGAGTTCGCCAGTTTTTCGTATTGCGTTTTGATGGAATCTGCATCGTAAACATAAGTGGGCGTGCCAAATTTTTCGGCTATTTTTAAAAGATCTCTGTTGGTCATGCTAACGGTATTGAAAGTAATTGGTGGATATTATATGTAAATTTTCGAGTGCAAAGTTAGAAATTTTGAAAGAAAAGAATTCGTGCTTTTTTCCCAGAGGTTTTTGGAGGAAACCGTGCATGTTGCCACGGCGTCTATTTTGGCAGTTCCATCACTTCAAAATCACCGCGCAAAAGACCCAGTTGAAGCTCATTTTTTACATCGGCGGTGGCTGTTGCGACGTTGATTTTCAGTTGGTCAATTTTCTTACGGGTCTGTATTTGGGTATGAAATTCGTAAAAACCGTACGCTTTAAGTTTGCCGTTTTCCACCACAAAGAATGATTTTTCTCCCAAAGTACGGCCTGCAGAAGTCCACAGTTCGTTGCGTTTTTTCATTGAGATATGTTCCTTAAAGGTAGCTAAATCATTGTATTGATTGTTGTTTTTGATGAAAGCAACGGCTTTTAGACCCTGCGTAAATGATTTAAATTTAAGCAATGGTTCTTTACCCTTGTGGCTCGAAATTTTGTCGGCAAAATACTTTCCGTTTTTATGGTAAAGCCCGAAGGGAAGTGCTTCTCGTTTTCGTAGGCCTTTGGTTTGCGTGATGAGTTTGGCAATAATTCTGTTGCCGGTAAGCTCATAAGAAATGTGTTCGGTTTCTTCCTGTATTTTCTTCCAGCGTTTTGATTTGGAGTGAAAAACGGACTTCGCGAACTTATTCATATCATCAACAAAATCAAAGTAAATAATTTTGCCTTGCGGATTCTGAAAATAAATGAGCCCTCTTTCGGCAGGTAAATCTTGCGAAAGATCTCGAACTTTACTCAGGTATGTTTTGGAATTGACCTCATCGCGATGTTGCTGAATAATCTCTGATGACTGATCTTTGCTCATCAGGATTTTAAATAAATCCAGTGTGGCACGCGCATCTCCACCTGCACGGTGTTGATCGGTTAAAGGGATTCCTATGGATTTTACTAATTTCCCCAGCGAGTAACTTTCCGCTTCGGGAATCAGTTTTTTGGCCAACGGTATGGTGTCGATGGTATTGCTTTCAAAGTCGTAACCCAAGCGCTTGAACTCTTGCCGCAGCATTCGGTAATCAAAATCAATATTATGCCCCACTAAAGTTGTTCCGGCTGTAATCTCAATAATTCTTTTTGCAATTTCATGAAATTTTGGCGCTGTTTTCACCATTTTAGGTGAAATGTGAGTGAGCTTTTGCACAAACGGTGTTATATCACTTTCCGGATTCACCAGTGAGATAAAGCGGTCTGTAATTTCATGACCGTTGTACCGATAAATGGCGATTTCGATGATGCTTTCTTTTCTGAATCCTGCACCATTACTTTCTATATCAATAACTGAATACATTCTTTTTTTTCCTCAATTTTTTTTCAGTGGCTTTTTACGTTCCTCTATGATCTTCTTCTTCCACCTAAACCAAACATCCCGAGAATGGCTTTGGCTCCTTCACGCATAATTGTATTGGTGAAAGTTCTCCCGGCGCTGCTTTTCATGACTTGCTCAAACATTCCGGGCTCTTCTTTTGCTGCAGGTCTAGGTGTTTCGGGTTGTGTTACTTGCTCCATGCGACCCATCAGGATTTCGTAAGCAGATTCTTTATTAACTGAAGTTTCGTATTTAGATACCAAAGCTGAGTTAGCCGTTAGTTCATCAACTTCTTCAGGTGTTAATACATCCATTCTGGATTCAGGCGAAATAAGGAAGGTTTGCACCAACGGTGTTGGAATCCCTTTCTCGTCCAATGCTGTTACAAATGCTTCACCAATTCCAAGGTTTTGAATAAGTTGCCCCGCGTCATAATATGCTGTAATGGGGTAATTCTGTACTGCTTTGTCGATTTCTTTTCGATCTTTGGCGGTAAACCCTCGCAATGCATGCTGAATCTTGAGTCCCAATTGTGAAAGCACATTTTCGGGTACATCTCCGGGAATTTGCGTAATGAAGTAAATGCCCACGCCTTTAGACCGAATCAGCTTTACCATCGTTTCAATTTGACTGAGGAGTGCTTTAGATGCTTCATTAAAAATAAGATGTGCCTCGTCAATGAACAGAACAAGTTTGGGTTTGCCCGAATCGCCTTCTTCCGGAAAGGTAAGGTAAATCTCCGCAAAAAGCGAAAGCATGAAGGTTGAAAACAATTGTGGTTTATTTTGGATATTATCTACACGCAGAATATTCACCACTCCTTTCTCGCCACTTTTTTTCACTAAATCAAAAACATCAAAACTGGGCTCGCCAAAAAACTGCGCAGCGCCTTGTTGCTCCAATGCCACAATGGACCTCAGAATGGCTCCAAAAGAAGCAGGTGCAATGTTTCCGTAATTTTGCGAAAGTTCGTCTTTGCCTCCCTTTGGATCGGTGACGTATTGTAAAACTTTTTTCAGGTCGTCAAGGTCGATAAGTGGCAATCCTTTGTCATCGCAGTATTTAAAAACGATAGACAAAATACTTTGCTGCGTATCATTAAGCTCAAGGATTTTCCCCAAAAGAACGGGTCCGAACTCTGTTACCGTTGCCCGAAGTTTCACTCCTTTTTCGCCGGAGATCGACATCAGTTCCACAGGGAAGGATTGGGGCTGAAAACTAAAGCCCGTTTTGGCATATCGCTCCTGGATAATCGCATTGTTGGTGCCGGGTTCAGCAATACCGGAAAAATCTCCTTTTATATCTAACACCAGCGATGGAACTCCGGCTTTGGAGAGCTGCTCCGCAAAAACCTGCAGCGTTTTGGTTTTCCCGGTTCCTGTAGCCCCCGCAATTAAACCGTGGCGGTTAATTGTTTTTAGAGGAATGGTAACATCCACTTGGGTAACTACCTCGCCATCCAACATTCCCTTTCCCAAGGTGATAAATTCGCCTTTTGGCGTGTATCGTGTAGAGAGTTCCTGAATAAATTTTTCTTGATCTGCCATTGTTCGCTGTTTGTTTCAAACGATAAAGATAAAAAATATTGGAGGATTGCTGTATATTTGAATAAAATTTTGCTTTTCTTATGGTGATTAAAATCATTTTTAATTAGGATAAAAAAGTCTTAAATTTGATACGTTCAATGAAAAGTTTTTTTCTTACCCTTTTATCGGCAATTATATTCATGGCGAGTTTCCAGAATACGCTGCTGTTGGTCGACTACAAGATCAACACGGCTTATTATGAATTGCATTGCGTGAATAAATCGAAACCGGAAATGAATTGCCACGGAAAATGTGGCATGAAGAAGGAAAGCGAAAAAAGCAATTCACCATTTAAGCTGCAGAAGTATAGTTTTGATTTTAATATGCTGCCGCATACAACCTGGGAAGTAAAAGATGGTGCGACGGTATTTGTTTTAAGCGATCAACCTCTTTTCTTCACAATGATTCATGAAACTTCCGCTGGTTTCGCAGACGTGCTTCCGGATCCGCCACAGGGATAAATTTCAGTTTTTTACGCGTGCATAGTGCACAAAAAAAGTATTTCGAATGCATTCTTTCGGAATCTCATCCCTTTGATTTAAAATTAAAAAAAATGAAATTTTCAATTCCTGTAATCATTGCATTTTTTGCAATGGCTTTACTCCTGCATTCCTGCAGAACATCAGACGATGCTGTCGCTCCAGTCACCAACGAGCTCGATGGTCTTAAAAAAATTAAAGAATTCTCCAACAGTACCCATACCCTAGAACTGTATTCAGTTTCCGGCACAACACAATTAGGGTACAACGACTTGAAAATACGGATTAAGAATACAGCTACCGGGCAATATGAAAAGAATGCAACCTTGAGTTGGAACCCTTTGATGCACATGATGTCCATGTCGCATTCTTGTCCAAAATCTGCAATTACCAAAGATCAACCCGACGGTACGCTTTACTCCGGCTATCTGGTTTTTCAAATGGCACAGAATAACTCCGAATATTGGGATTTGCAGATCAATTATACAATCAACGGAACCTCGTTTTCAGCAACTACTGCGATTGATGTTCCAGAATCAGCGAAAAGACGAGTGACCTCTTTCTTAGGATCCGATAATGTGAGGTATGTAATGGCGTATGTGGAGCCGCAATCCCCTGCCGTGGCGGTGAATGATTTAAAAGTGGGCGTTTGGAAAACGGAAGACATGAATACATTTTCTGTTGTAGATGGTTTCACCGTTAAAATCGATCCCAGAATGCCGGGAATGGGAAACCACAGTTCACCAAATAATATTGATGCTAAGCAAGCTGCACCCGGTAAATTGTACACCGGTAAACTATCCTTAACCATGACGGGTTATTGGAAAATCAATCTTCAGTTGCTGAATGCCAGCGGTAGTTTACTGAAAGGCGAACCGGTGACCACCGATAATCCGGCATCGAGTATTTTCTTTGAGCTTGAATTTTAATCTTGTTCAATGGAAATTGTTTTGAAAAAACAAAATTCAGTCAACTTAAATCATTTATCATCAAACCTCATGAGAAAGAAATTCGTATTGATGTGCAGCATCATCTCCGTGGGAGCTTTCGCGCAACAAATCGACGCTGATTCCCTGAATGTCCATAATATTCAGGAGGTGGTGGTGATCGGCGGGCATGCCGTTTCCGCAAAAGAATCGAAACCGCTAAGCTCGATTGATGAGTACCTTCAAAAATCTTCAAAAATAGAGATGATTAAGCGTGGCTCTTACGCATGGGAACCACTGCTGAATAACATGCCAACGGAACGAACCGTCGTCACCATTGACGGGATGAGGATTTTTGGCGCGTGTACAGACAAAATGGATCCTGTGACTTCTTATGTGGAAGTATCAAATTTATCTGAGGCGGAAATTGTTTCAGGTGCACAGGGAAGTGAGCATGGAAATACCATCGGTGGAGCCATTAACTTGAGAAGAAAATTGGGTGAATTTGGCCCCCAAAAATGGGATTTTGCACTCAACAGTGGTTTTGAAAGCGTTAATCAGCAGAAAATTTATGGTGGGTCTGCCGCGTATAAATCTCCTGTTTTCTATGCTGATGTAAGTGGCATGTCGCGTTCTGCGGAAAATTATTTTGCAGGCAACCATACCGAAGTGCCGTTTTCTCAGTATAAAAAGATTAATCTTTCAGGAAACGCTGGTTTGAAATTGGGCAGCAATCAATGGGTAGAAACTTCGTTAATTTACGATAAAGCGACCAACGTGGGCTACCCCGCTTTACCTATGGATGTCTCTCTTGCAGAAGCATTCATAGGATCGTTGAAATATCGCCTTGTTCCTGTTTCTGATTATTTAACGGGCTGGGAAACCAAAATTTATTACAACAATATTACCCACAGAATGGACGATACCCAGCGACCATCAGTGCCTATTCACATGGATATGCCTGGCTGGAGCAAAACATACGGGTATTATTCACAACTCACAGCTG
>Ga0207420_1002165_pt1 | contig 10384 bp, 13 predicted proteins | sample ThiBio_inoc_biof_FD_183941 | JGI IMG/M metagenome (GOLD analysis project Ga0207420, IMG submission 183941) | Wastewater bioreactor microbial communities from Cape Town, South Africa - Thiocy_inoc_biof (SPAdes) | ecosystem: Engineered > Bioremediation > Thiocyanate > Unclassified | place: South...
TGAACAGAACGAACCGCCATACCCAGCACCCGCGCCACATCACGGGTACTGCAATCCACTGGCAGCGAAGAGAGAAGACTGAGTTCCATAGTGGCGAATTTTATCACTTCAAAAAATCACTTTTGTGATAAAATTGATAAAACCAGTTACAACAAGCACCCAACCATGAACAAACGCATTCTGATCATCGAAGACCATGCGGATATCCGCCGACTGATCCGCATGACCCTGGAGTTCGAAGACCACGACATCCATGAAGCCGTCAACGCCGACGAGGGCCTGGAGGCCGTGCGAACGCTGCGCCCCCAGTTACTGTTGCTGGACATCATGATGCCCGGAAGCATGGACGGACTCGATCTGTGCCGCCTTGTCAAAAGCGACCCATCGCTGGGTAAACCCTGGGTGGTGCTGCTGACGGCTCGCGGGCAAAGCCAGGATATCGAGGCGGGGATGATGGCCGGGGCCGACGCCTATCTGCTCAAGCCCTTCAGCCCCCTCAAACTGATCGAAACCATCAACCACCTGGGCATAACCCCCGGCGAGGCGCCATGAACATGGTTGCAGCTGCACGCGAAAATACCCAGTTCAGCCCTGCGGCGGCTGACCAGATGGAGAAGATCGTCTTCGATCTGGGGCGCATGTACCAGGAACGCAACGAGGCGTTGCAGGAAGTGGCTCGCGCCCACCACGAGACGCTGTTTCTGCTGTCCATGGCGGCGGAATACAAAGACGGGGACACGGGCATCCACATCGTGCGCATCGGATTCCTGGCCGAGGCCCTGGCACTTTTTCTGGGCGAGTCCAAGGACTACGCGCTGATGCTGCGCAAGGCGGCTCCCATGCACGACATCGGCAAAATCGGCATTCCTGACGAAGTGCTGAAGAAACCCGGCGCCTTCACGCCCCAAGAGCGCGCGATCATGAACCAGCACTCCGCCATCGGTGCAGATATCCTGGGCAAATCGCGCATCGCGCTGTTCCAGATGGCGGCCGAAATTGCGCTCGCACACCATGAACGCTGGGATGGCACGGGTTACCCGAACCAGTTGGCAGGCCAAGCCATCCCCCTGTCGGGGCGCATTGTGACCATCGTGGACTTCTACGACGCCCTGACCATGGACCGCGTCTACCGCCCGGCCTTCAGCCACGAGAAAGCGCTGGATATGCTCCTGGCCGAACGGGGCAAGGCCTTCGACCCGGACATCGTGGACTGCTTCCTGCGCAACAGCGCCGCCATTTCGGCCTTGCGTGAGCAAGTTACGGTCGGACGCATGACCTTCGCAGACCTGATCAACCGCAAGCAGGAGGCACCATGATCGTCCGCGCATTCCGAGTGCAGGCTGCGGCGCTGATGCTCCTGGCTACCGCTCTGGCCTCCTGGAGTGCCACAGCAGGTGAGGTTAAGGACCGCGTTCAGGCCCGGGGTGAAGTCAGGGTCTGTATCTGGCCCGCGTACCAGCGCATCTCGTTTCGGGACCCGCGCTCCGGCCAGCTCAGCGGCCTGGACATCGATCTGGCTACCGCACTGGCGTCTGATCTTCGCGTCAAGCTGCGATTCGTGGACTCGTCCTTCGTCACTTTGGTGCAGGACCTGCAGGCAGGCACATGCGATGTAGCGATGTTCGGCATCGCCATGCTGCCGCAGCGCATGGAGCAACTCCAGTTCTCCACGCCCTATTTGCAAAGCGATATCTATGCCGTAACCACACGCACCAGCCGCATCGTGCGGCAGTGGAGTGACATCGACCAACCCGGCGTGCAGGTAGGCGTGCAGGCCGGAACGTTCATGGAGCCCGTCATGCGGCAACGCCTCAAACATGCAGGTCTCGTCTCCATCCACCTGCCACAGACGCGGGAACGCGAGCTCATTGCGGGCCGCGTGGACGTCTTCATGACCGATTACCCCTACGGTCGCGCACTGATCGAAAGCACGGAATGGGCCGCACTGGTGGCGCCACCCAAGCCGTTCTATACGCTCCCCTACGCCCATGCCAGCAAACCGGGCGACGTCGAATGGCGAGCCGTGCTCAACGCTTTTGTCGCCCGGATTCGGCAGGACGGCCGCCTGGAAGCGGCGGCACGGCGCCACGGACTCGAAAGCATCCTTCTGAACTGATGCCCCTGCCATGAAACGATCCATTCCCTTTGCCAAGCTCAGCTTGCTGGAAGTTGCCAGCAGCAGGGCGCTCTTCGGAGGCACGCTTCTCATGCTGGCCGTAATCGTCGGCACCGCATCGCTGATGTGGCTGGAGTTCCGCCGCACAGAAGCTCAGGACCGCAAGCAGCTCGAACTACTGGCCAGTGTCATGGAGTCGCACGCCAGCCAGGTTTTCGACAACACCAAGCTCGCCCTGGACAGCCTTGCGAAAAACCTGACCACCGAGAACCAAACGCCCGCGCAGCTCGAAGCACAGCAGTCTTACCGCTTGCAAGGCCTGCCTTTTCTGCGCAGCATCGCCATCGTCAGCTCCGATGGGCAGGTACTGGCCTCCACGACCGCCTCGGACCGGGGTGGCAAGGTGGATCTGCAGCGCCTGCCTCCTGCACCAGTGACAGAGGAGCGGGTGGTCATTGGAGCCTGGGTGCGTGGCCGCACACTCACCCAAGATGTGCGCAATGCAACCGTGCCAGCGGGCCTTGGCTACATTCCCATGGTGCGCCTGGTTCGCCTGCCATCGAACGCTGTGGTGACGTTGGTGGCACAGATCAATCCCGACGCCCTGGCCACCTACCAGCGGCAGTTGATGGAGGCAGGCCACCCTGGCACACAGGTCATGCTGGCGTTGGACAACGGGACCTTGCTCACCCAGGTGGGCAACGACACCTTGAATCTTGGTAGCAGCCTGGGCTCCCACCCTTTGTTCCAGGGTTTGCTGCCAGCGCACAAAGGAACTTACGGCCCGCTGCAAACCTTTCAGGCCCATAGCCTGGGCGCCTGGCGCAGTTCCAATAGCCAGCCTCTGGTGGCTTTTGTAGAGCAACCCTATGAAGCCACGACCCAGCAGTGGCTGACCGCAATGCGAGGACCGCTGCTGTTCATGGGGGTGGCCTTGGCGCTGATAGGACTTCTCACCCATGCGTCCTGGCGCAATGCCCGCGCAAAAGAAGTTGCGCAACGTGAACGCGATGAGGCCCAGCAAGAAACCGCACGGCGCGAACAAGAGCTGTCCGTCCTGTTCCGAAGTGTTCAGGAGTTGATCTTCCGCACCGATGCCCAAGGGACCATCCGGTTCGTCAATCCCCGCTGGCATGCCATTACCAACCAGCCCGCTGAAATGGCCCGAGGCCAGCGTCTGCGGGACGTCGTCCACCCCGAGTGCCGCGATGGCGTGGATGCTCTGTTCGATGCTACCCAGCCCCCGGGCGTGCGCATGGCGCAGGTCCGCCTCACGGGACCCGCTGGAGAAACGCGCGCTCTGGACATCTCGGTGGTTCCGCTGCGTGACCGGTCGGGCCAGTTGCGCGGCTTTGCGGGCAGCGCGGTGGACGTGACAGCCCTGCTGGCCGCCCAGCAAAGCCTGCAAGAGCAGCTGGCCCTCACAAGCCAGGTGCTCGAATGCAACCCATTGCCCATCTGCATGACCGACACCGAAGGACGTCTTCTCTCGGTCAATCAAGCCTGGGAGAGTTTCATGGGGCTGTCGCGCAAAAGCGTCCTGGGGATGCGCAACATCGACTTTCTGCCCAAGCAGGAGGCGCAGGCGTACTGCGCACACCAAGAACAACTGTTGCGCGAGGGCGGTCGTGTTCGCTACGAAGAGCGCATGCGCCGGCCCGATGGCAGCTTCCGGGATGTGCAGGTCACCAAGGTGCTCGTCACCACCAATGGCAAGCAGCCCGTCGGTATCCTGACCGCCAAGATGGATATCACGGAATTCCGGGCCGCACGCGATCTGGCCGAAGAGGCGTCGCGCTCCAAGTCGGAATTTGTGGCCAACATCAGCCACGAGCTGCGCACGCCCCTGCAATCCATCCTGGGCTTCTCCGAACTCGGACTGGCGCGGGGCCGCCATCAATCCAAGCTGGCGTCCATGTTCAGCGACATCCACGACGCGGGCCAGCGCATGCTGGTGCTGGTGAATGACCTGCTCGACATCGCAAAGATCGAGAGCACGGTTGGAGCCTTCCAATTCGAGCGCGCCGACGTGCGCGATCTCATCGAGGAAGTGGCGGCAGAGATGGAGTTGCTGCTGGACCGCAAACGCCTGGGCTTGGGCTTGCGACTGGGCCGCATGCCTTTGATTGCCAAAGTGGATCCATCGCGCTTTCAGCAAGTGGTGCGCAATGTCTTGAGCAACGCCATCAAGTTCTCACCCGAAGACAGCATCATCGACATCACCGCCGGAGTCTCGGACGACCACAGCATCTACATCCAGGTGCGCGACCAAGGCCCGGGCATTCCTTCCGCAGAGCTGGAGACCGTGTTCCAGGCGTTCGTGCAGTCGAGCAAAACACGCGATGGCTCCGGCGGAACGGGCCTGGGCCTGGCCATATGCCGCAAGATCGTCGAAGCGCATGGAGGGCGTATCCATGCCACCAACGGGCCCGACGGCGGTACCATCTTCCACATCACGCTGCTCACCGCAGGCTACACGGACACGATGCCAGCCCCGCTCACATGAACAGGAAGCCCAGCAAGCCCCACTCATCCGACTGGCGCAGCAGCCCCGCGCTGATGTACTTTGTGGTGGCCTGCGTTTTCAGCGCACTGGTACTGCTGGGTGCCTGGGCCACCATGGCCGCCATGCTGCGCTGGCAGTGGAAGGACACCCTGGACGCCGAGATGCGCCAGAACACCAACACCGCCCTGGCACTGAAGGAGCACACGCTGCGCATCCTGGACACGGTGGACCAGGCCATGTGGCGTCTGCAGCATACCGCTGAGGACGGACCGCTCAACGGCCAGGACCTGGCCACCATCGCCAATGAAACCGGCATGGTGCCGCACATCCTGACGCAGTTGTCCTTTGTGGGCCCCGATGGCCGCTTTCAGGGCAGCAACCTCGACCCCGACGGCTCGCGCAGCAACCATGTGAGCCTGATGGACCGCGACCATATCCGGGTGCACTTGCTGCCCGCCGAAGCGACCCCACCCAGCGCTGGCATGCTGCTCAACGGCCTTTTCATCAGCAAGTCCCTGCTGGGCAAGGTGTCGGGGGTATCCACCATCCAGCTCTCGCGCAAGGTCACCGCTGCGGATGGGCGCCTCCTGGGGGTGGTGGTGGCATCACTCAATCAACGCCATTTCGCCGACGTGTACCGGGGCGTGCAACTGGGCAGCGATGGCGGGGTGGGACTTGTGGGGCTCGACGGAGTGATCCGCGTGCGTGTGTTGGGGGGTGCCAGCACAGAGGTTGGGATGCAGCTGCCCGCCCCCCTCCTGCAAGCACTGCGCAGCCAGGACAGCGGGGCCATGTTGTCGCCATCGTCCGACGCCAGACTGCGCATTATTGGTTTCAGCCGTGTCGGAAGTTACCCGCTTGCCGTACTCAGCGGCACCTCAGAAGAACACTCTTTCGCCCGATGGCGCACCACACGCGACACGATCCTGTGGTTGACGGCATTGTTGAGCCTGGCGGTTGTGGCCTTTGTCGCCGTGTTTCTTGGAAGCATACGCAGATTGGCAGTCAGCCACGCGGCCCTGACCCGCAGCGAGGCCGAAGCCCAACGCGCCAACCAGGCCAAAAGCGAATTCCTGGCCGCCATGTCGCACGAGCTGCGCACCCCACTGACAAGCATCCGCGGCTTTGCCGAACTCATGGAGCTGCGCAGCAACGATCCACAGACCCGGGAGCAATCGGGCCTTATCCGCCAGGGCGCGGAGCACCTGAACGCTCTGCTGACGGAAATCCTCGATCTGGCGCGAATTGAAGCGGGTGCCATGCCAACGCACCCCGAGTCCGTGGAACTGCCTGGTCTGCTGCACGATGTGACCGAGCTGTTCCGTGTCAGTGCAGTGGCCAAATCGCTGACGCTCACGTCGACCACGGCCGCCAATGTCCCTAACTCCCTGGTAACCGACCGCCTCAAGCTCAAGCAAATTCTTGTCGTGGTCAAGTTTTTTCAGACATTCCGATAGGGGAAGTTCGTTCAAGCTGAGTGAGCTGCCAACGCCTGCTGCATCTCGTAGCTATTGGGTGACTGGTATCCCAGCGTGGAGTGCAGCCTGATAGGGTTGTAGAAGCCCACGATGTAGTCTGCGATGTCCGCCTGGGCCTCGGCATGGTTTGCATAGTCGCGCTGCCAGACACGCTCCATCTTCAAGTTCAGGAAGAATCTCTCCATCACTGCGTTGTCCCAGCAGTTGCCCTTGCGACTCATGCTGCACACCAGGCCATGGCTCTCCAGCAACCCCATGTGCAGCTCGCTGGCGTACTGACTGCCTCGGTCCGAATGAACCAGCAATCCTGGCTTGGGCCGGCGGCTTGCGATGGCCATGCGCAGCGCCTCGCACACCAGCTGTGCTGGCATGCTCGGAGCCATGGCCCAGCCCACTACTTTTCTGGAGAACAGGTCCAGCACCACCGCCAGATAGAGCCAGCCACTGCGTGTGCGAACGTAGGTGATGTCGCTGGCCCATGTCAGGTTGGGCTTGTCAGGTTTGAACTGGCGCTGCAGTACGTTGTCTGCAACGGCCAAACCATGGCGGCTGTCGGTGGTGTGCGTGAACTTGCGCCGCCAGCGTGCTCGCAGCCCGTGCGCGGCCATCAGAGTGCGTGCTTTGTGGCGCCCAACAGCCCAGCCTTGCAATTTCAGCTGTGCACTCAGGCGGCGACTGCCGTAGCTGCTCCCACTGGCATGGAAGACTGCTTTGGCCTGAAGGCTCAGTGGGCTCAGTGGGCTCACTGCAGCCTTTGTGGTGGCGCGCTTGCGCGCCGCGTACCAGCCCGAGCGGCTCATGCCCAACACCCTGCACCACTGGCTTATCGTGGCCTTCTGCGCCTGTGCCTGCGCACTCATCAGGTCCTGAATCATTTCATTTCCCGGGCGAAGAAGGCCGACGCTTTTTTTAAGAGTTCATTGTCCGATTGCAGTTGCCTGACCTGAGACTCCAATTGCCGAATGCGTTGCTGCTCGGCCGTCAATGGCTTGCCAACGCCTGGGCGCCCGGCCGCCTCTTCGTCGTACTGCGCCAGCCAGCGGCGCACCGCGCTGTCAACCAGATCCAGATCCTTGCTGACCTGAGCCACGCTCAGATTCTGTTCTCGGACCATCTTGACCACTTGCAGCTTGAAGGCTGCGTCAAACGCCCTGCGCGCTCTTTTGTCTTTCATGTTCGTCATTTCCTCTGGGGTCTATGGGCCCCTATCGAGGTGTCCTATTTCATTGGACCATGACACATCAATGGCCAATTGATTTGCCGGGCCATGGTCGAGACAAAAGCGGTCCCAGCGTCAGCCATCGCCAGAAAACTCGAAGAGCGCGTGGAGATGCTCCTCCAGCAGACAGGTCGCAAGCCTGGGAAGAAGGAGTTGAAGGAACTCAAGGAGGAGATCCGCCTGTCGATGCTGCCGTACGCGATCCCCAAGCTGGCCACCTGCTGGGTGTGGCTCGCCCCGCAGGCTGGGTACCTCTACATAGACGCCTCAACGCAGTCGCGCGTCGACGACCTGGTTTCTTTGTTGGTCGAGCTGGTTCCAGGCCTTTCCGTGGCGCAGCTGGCAACCAATCTCGCGCCGGCCGCGGCAATGTCGAGTTGGCTCAGCACTCAGGAGCCTCCATCGTCGTTCACCGTGGACCGCGAGTGTGAGCTAAAGACCCCAGACGATTCGAAGTCGGCAGTGCGCTATGCACGCCACGCCCTTGATATCGCGGAGATTCAAGGCCATATCCAGGCGGGCAAGGTGCCAACCAGGCTCGCGATCACATGGGACGATCGAGTCTCGTTTGTCCTCACAGACAAGCTGCAGCTGCGAAAGGTGGACTACCTCGATACGGTGTTCGATGGCCGCGACAGCGATAGAGGGGTGTTCGACTCCGATTTCGCGATTGCGACGGGGGAAATCGAGCGCCTTGTTCCTGATCTTGTGCAGGCACTTGGTGGTGAGCTCGCGTCGGCATCGCGATGAAACCAACCTTGCAGCCAAGCCAGCCGACCCGTCCGTGGCCGTTCAAGGTCGGCGAACAGTTGCCACCCCAGTGCACCAGTCCGACCCTCTTGCGCACGCTCCTGTCCAACCTGGGTCCCCTGGCAGAACAGGAGCTGGCCCAGGCCGCCGGGCTGGACAACCCAAGTCTCGTGCGTGCCCTGCTCAAGCTGGACCTTTGCCTAGGCAAGGTGCAGTTCGTCGACGGGCGATACCAAATCCTCCCTGAGCTGAATCCGGAAGAGCAATCTCGCATAGAGGAGGCTACTCGCTTTCTGGAGGCCCGGGGGTTTGTTGTTTCTAGGAAAGCAAATGCCCAACCCCAGTATTAGTAGCCCGCCCGCCGACTATGGACGAAAACGACTTACACGAGCTCAAAGCAAACAGCTCGCTTGGAAACTGATTTCTGATTTCTGGATTCCCCCCGCGTCGCAGAGCACGGTTCCCGATGGAATCCCTGTGCCTCCAGCAAGTGAATCTCGCGCACTGCAAGCTCGCAACGGTAATTTGTGTGATTAATTTTCAGATGACAGTGATTAGTAGCTTGCTTGTCGCCAAATTAAAGATATGATGTCTAGTCTATTCCACCATTGAATTGAAAGATGACAACTTATAAAGAACTGCTTGAGCAGCGGAATTCGCTGGATGCCCAGATTCAGCAGGCTCGCAACCGAGAACTGTCTGATGCGACTGCTAAGGCCCGGGCATTGGTGGCGGAATTTGGACTGACGTCGGAAGATGTCTTCGGGAAGCGCAAGGCGGTTTCTTCGAGGGTCGGCACCAAGGTCGCACCAAAGTACCGCAATCCATCGACTGGCGAAACCTGGACCGGCCGAGGTAAGCCGCCAAAGTGGATCGCTGATGTAAATCGCGAAGAGTACCTCATCCCCGCGTAGATCGCCACCCAATTTTATAGATTAAAGGCCCGCTCGGGCCTTTTTGCTTTTCTGGCGCTGCTTCGGGAATCTGTAATCCTTCGCCGACTGCCATCTCGCCGTTATTAGTTCGGCTTCATCAAGTGATGTGGATACCCATCAGGAAATTTAATCCGCCCTACCCTCAACAAGAGAAATCAAATGGAAACCTCACAGAGCAACCAGTCCCTTTCAGCCGTCTTGGATGTACAGCAGGCGCAGCGGGCTGCGAGTGAACGCATCACGGACTTGACCTCAGATGATTGCGAAGAGGCTCAGCGAGTGGAAGCCATGAACGCGTATGCAACCACAGTAGATCAGCTAGTCACCCTGCTAGGACATGCCGCTCATTGCTGCAGTGTCGATATCGACCTTTGGACAAGGTATTCGGACTTGTTTAAGTCGATCGAGGGTTCTCGGCCCCGGCACCACGTCACGCGCGACGAGGTGCAAGAATGGCTGTCCACCCCGCAGTCGGCCTCCTACAGCGGCTTCATGACCCACGCTGGCGAACGCCTGCAGGTGGATTTCATGGCGCCCCGCGAAGCCTCCCAAGAGGCACTCGACTCAGCCTTCTTGAACACCTTGGCTCAACAGGTAGAAATCGAGTACCTCCGTATTGGTTGATCGCCACGTCGGCCACTCACAACCCCCGCCCTTAGCAGCGGGGGTTTTTTGTTATCTGAAGCGACAGCGCAATTGGTCCTGCATGCGTAGCACCGTCACGCGACGGATCGCATTTCCGGCGTCCTTGGCTTCCGCCCGGGCACGAAACCAGCTTCAATGGGGATCAATCAGTGACCTACACCAGTTACTTCCAGTGGGAAGAAAGAATCATCGAGATCATCGAGCACACCGCCGAACTTTGCAGATCGGACGCACAGGCAGTCGTGGAAGGCCAGCCAGTCGTGCTCAAGCAACTCTGGGACCGTCGCGATTCCCCGGACGTCGCGTCTGACGCCGTGTTGAAGGCGGCTTGGCGACAAGGATAGCTGCCGCCCGAAAGAGAGCGCCCCGCTTGTCGGCCACCTAAACCCCCGCCCCCTCGGTCATTGACCAGGGGGCGTTTTCATTTGCGGGAAGTTATCAGCGGCGTCGCGGCATTCAAGAGGGTATTCGGTCAGGGCAGACGCCCACGGACCGTTTTTGTAACCGGCACATGCCTTGCGCTTGCCACAACACTCTTGGAGAATCACTATGCAACTCGCTTCTCGTTTCGCTTCCCGTTCCCCCGTCCTGCGTTCTCCTGTTCCGCTGAGCGATGACCAGATCCGCTTGGTTGCCCCTTCGATCTTTGCTGAAGAAGCCCATGACAGCCGGTCGAATCGCTACAGCTACATCCCAACTTCCGTGGTGCTCAACAAACTGCGAGGGGAGGGCTTT
>Ga0207420_1002171_pt1 | contig 10374 bp, 9 predicted proteins | sample ThiBio_inoc_biof_FD_183941 | JGI IMG/M metagenome (GOLD analysis project Ga0207420, IMG submission 183941) | Wastewater bioreactor microbial communities from Cape Town, South Africa - Thiocy_inoc_biof (SPAdes) | ecosystem: Engineered > Bioremediation > Thiocyanate > Unclassified | place: South...
CCCGCCCCACATGGACGAAGCGGGAGCGGTGGCGGCGGACTTGGAGGAATCGGTCATGGACATCCTGGAACGGCAAGAATGACGAAAACGAACCGCACCCGTCGCATGGTCCTGGTGGTGGCGCTGTTGATCCTGGCGGCGGCCGCCGGGGCGCTGACCGCCATGCTGGGGTCCGGCAGGCGCTTAAGCTACACCGAACCGCCTGTCAACCCAAGCGTCTCGGGAAAACTGATCACGCTGACCGCCGAAGACAAGCGCCCGGCACCAAAGCCCATCGCCTTCACCGATTCCCAAGGCCGGGCCATGACCCTGGACGACGTCAAGGGAAGAGTGGTGCTGGTCAACCTGTGGGCCACCTGGTGCCCGCCATGCGTCGCGGAGATGCCCGACCTGGACGCCCTTCAGGGCAAGCTGGGCGGCAAGGACTTCCAAGTGACGGCCATTTCGCTGGACCGCGCCGGCAGGGCCATCGTCGAACGCTGGTTCGCCCAGGCCGGCATCAAACATCTGGCCATCCACAACGCCAACCCCGCCGACTTTCCCGGCGCGCTGTTGCCCACCTCGATCCTGTTGGACAAAAAGGGCCGCGTCGCCTGGACCGGATCGGGAATCTATGCCTGGACCGAAGCCGAGGCGCTGGACGCCATCACGGCGGTCATGGCCGAACGTTAATCGCCCGCGCCGACGCCTGTGGAAACCCTACGTCTTGGCGCGGTTGGGGGCACGCGGCGCGAAGTCACCGGGCTTGGCCCGGGTCGGCCCTTTGTGTTGCACGCCGCCGGTCATCATGATGTTTTCGATCAAGCGCTGGCCCGCCTTGCGGAAATCGTCGCCGGCCCCCAAGCTGCAGGCCTTCGAGAAATATTTGCGCCCCTCGCCCAGCTTGGCCGCCCGTTCAGTCATGTGTTCTTCGGCGGCCAGACGCAAGGCCACATGCAGCGCCCTGTCGGCGGCCCGCATATTGGCGTTGCATTCGTAAAGCCGGGCCCGTTCCAACAGCTTGCGCTTGAAGTCAAAGGGCAGCGCCTTGTCCTGACCGCAGCGATCTTTCAGCCATTTGCCCAAGCGCTCCGCTTCTTCCGGCGACGCTTCGTGCATCTTGGCCAGTTCAACCTTGCAGATACGCTTGGCCTGATCGATTGCCGCCTGCTCGGCGGCGCGGCGGTCATCCGCCGCCGGATGCCCAAATCCGAACATGGGAGCCTCCCACGAACAGTCATTGGCAATCAGTGTAGCAAGAAAATTACGCACAATATAGTACTGATTGAATAGCAGAATATATTTGTAGACTCTTGATGCCTCACATTTCTGTTGTGACCCGCGATCTATGCCGACAATACTTTATTTATATAAAATTGCTTGCATCCCTCATCACGCCGTTGCCGCAACGCACAAAGGAAAAGGGCGCCCCGTTGGGGGCGCCCCTTCCTGTTCGCTCGACAGAGGAATTAATCAACCATCAACCCGGACTATAACCTCGACGCGGGTGATATTGAAGCCCTGAGGGGCATCAGGAACGCGGGTCAGCCCTACCATTTCCGCAGGGATGTCGCACAACCGGCCCGACTTTTCATAGAAGAAGTGGTGGTGGTCCGAGGTGTTGGTGTCGAAATACGACCGCCCGGCGTCGACCACGATCTCGCGCAGCAGCCCCACGTCGGTGAATTGATGCAGCGTGTTGTAGACGGTGGCCAGCGACACCCGGATGTTGTTGGACAGGGCCTCGGAATGCAGCTGTTCGGCCGAGATATGCCGATCCTCGCCGTCAAACAGCAACCGGGCCAGGGCCAGACGCTGACGGGTCGGGCGCAGACCAGCGGCACGCAGCCGGTCAAGGGCTTGGCTGTAAGGGCGTACGGTAACCATGCTCATCTGCGGCGCGTCCCATGCTGGGGCCAGTCACACCCTTCCAGGCTGGAAGAGTTCTCTATCCAAGCTAGCACAGAGACGATTGAAAAATAAAGAGGACCCGACGACTTTCCCTTGACACCGGTCAAGCGAAAGTCATCGGGTCCCTCTTTCTCTTATTCGCCGATGGCCAGACGTTCCACCAGTTGACGCACGGTGGGGATGAAGCCGCCGGCATAGAAGGGATCGGACCCGAAACGGAAGGCGTTGTGGCCGGCGAACATCAGTTCGTTTTCCACGTCGCCGCCATGGCCGATGTTCTGCAGGGTCTTCTGGATGCAGAAGCTGCGCGGGTCGGCCTTCTTGCCGGTGGTGCCGGCTTCGTTCTGCGCCCAGTTGGAAAACACGCATTGCGACAGGCAGCCCATGCAGTCCACCTGGTCCTTGCGGATTTCCTCGGCCTTTTCGGCGTCGACGAAGACCAGGGTGTTGTCGGGGGTGCGCAACGCTTCGGTGAAGCCCTGGGCCATCCAGGCCAGCGCCTGTTCCTTGTCGTGGGGGGTGACCCAGACGATGCGCTTACGGGCGCCGATGGGCAGTTCGGCCACATGGTCGCCCACCGATTCCGACGAGAAGGCGATCTGGCGGTGCGAACGGTCGACCAGTTCGGTGATGAAGGCGTTCTTCACCGCCGAGGAATAGAAGCCGGTGGGGCTGAAACGGTGCAGCAGCACGTCGCCCGACTTCAGGGTCAGCAGACGATGCTTCCAGGCGTCGGAAATGGGGCTTTCCTGGGTTAGCAACGGACGGGTGCCGAACTGGAAGGCGATGGCGCCCAATTCCGGGTTACCGATCCATTCTTCCCATTCCTTCAAGGCCCACACGCCACCGGCCATGAACACCGGCACGGTATCGGCGACGCCGCATTCGCGCATGGTGGCGCGCAGTTCGCGCACGCGGCCATAGGGGGGTTCGGGCTTTTCCGGGTTTTCCGAGTTGGACAGGCCGTTATGGCCGCCGGCCAGCCACGGATCCTCGTAAACCACGCCGCCCAGCAGGTTGCCGTGCTTGTGGTAGGAACGCTTCCACAGCGCCCGGAAGGCGCGGGCCGACGACACGATGGGGTAGTAGAAGACGTTATGCTTGGCGGCGATCTCGGCCACCTTGTAGGGCATGCCGGCGCCGCAGGTGACACCATGGATCAGCCCCTTGGCCCCTTCCAGCGCACCTTCCAGGATTTCCTCGGCGCCGCCCATTTCCCACAGCACGTTCATGTGCAGACGGCCCTGGCCGCCGGAAATGTCGTGGGCGATCCGCGCCTGGGCGATGGCCCCCTTGATGCCGAACGCGATCAGTTCCTTGTGACGGTCCGTCCGGGTCTTGGTGTGGTAGACCATGGGGATCAGGTTGCCGTTTTCGTCGTAATTGTCGGCGTTGACCCCCGAGAAGGTGGCCACGCCGCCCGCCGCCGCCCAAGCGCCCGAGCTTTCGCCGTTGGAAACATTGATGCCCTTGCCGCCTTCGACCAAAGGCAGGACTTCACGACCGGAAATGACGATGGGGTCTAGCTTGAACAAGGTGACGAAAACTCCCTGGCGGATGGCGCCCCGGTAAACCGGAATCGCGGCGGCCTCTATTTCTATCCAGCCTTTTCGCGCATTTCCACCTCAGACGTTAAAAATTCATGACATCTGAAGAAGGCACCGGCGCAAGCAGGTCGGGGCGGTCGGAAAATACCGCCGAAACCCCGCGATTCCAAAGCTTTTCCGCCCGGCCCTGTCGATTGACCGTATAGGCCAGCACCGAAAGCCCGGCATCGTGCAATTGGCGGACCCGATCCTCACTGACCCAACGCTGGTCCAGGAAAAACAATCAAAGACTTCAGCATGCCGCCGCCAACCCTGCGGCAAACGGCCGTAAAGCAAGCCTCGCGGCCAGTGCGGCGCCACTTCACGCGCCACCGCCAAAGCCGGACGACGAAAGCTGGAGACCAGGGGCGGCACACGGTCCGACGGCCACTGGGCACCGGCGGTCTCCAGAGCGGCCCGCGCCGTGGCGACCTCGGTCCCGCGGTCGGGTTTGATCTCGATGTTCACCAACAGATTACGCCGCAGACACAATTCCAGCACCTGGGCCAAGGTGGGGATGTTCAAGGCTTGTAAGTCATGGGCTGTCCGCGACGCCACCGGACCACTGGCGCCAGTACAGCGCTCCAACGTATCGTCATGGAACACCACCGCCACCTGATCGGCCGACAGCCGCACGTCGAATTCCACCATGGCGCAGCCCAGATCGGCAGCCAGGTCGAAAGACGCCAAGGTGTTTTCCGGCGCCAGCCCGGCGGCGCCGCGATGGCCGATGACGGGGGGAAGGGTCAGCATGCCCCAGAATAACAAAAACGCGGGCCGCTTGCGCGACCCGCGTTCCGTGATCGGGATGACAACCGGGACTTAGTCCTCGGCGTCGTCCTTCTTCTTGCGGTCCTTGGAACGCTCGGCGCGTTCGGCTTCGATCTGGGCGGTGATGTCTTCACCGGTGGCCTGATCGACGCACTTCATGGACAGCTTGACCTTGCCGCGGTCGTCGAAGCCCAGGACCTTGACCTTGACCGAATCGCCCTGCTTCAGGACATCGGCGGTCTTGGCCACGCGCTCGCGGCTGATTTCCGAGATGTGGACCAGACCGTCACGCGAGCCCAGGAAGTTCACGAAGGCGCCGAAATCGACGACCTTGACCACCTTGCCGGTGTAGATCACGCCCAGTTCCGGTTCGGCGACGATGCCCTTGATCCAGTCGATGGCGCGCTGGCCAGCGTCCGAATCGGTCGAGGCCACCTTGATGGTGCCGTCGTCGTCGATGTCGATCTTGGCGCCGGTCTGTTCGCAGATTTCGCGGATGACCTTGCCGCCGGTGCCGATGACTTCGCGGATCTTTTCCTTCGGGATGTTGAAGGTGGTGATGCGCGGCGCGTTGCCCGAAACCTCGGTGCGGGCGCTGTCCAGACCCTTGGACATTTCGCCCAGGATGTGGATACGACCGTCACGCGCCTGACCCAGGGCGATCTTCATGATCTCTTCGGTGATCGAAGTGATCTTGATGTCCATCTGCAGCGCGGTGACGCCCTGTTCGGTGCCGGCCACCTTGAAGTCCATGTCGCCCAGGTGATCTTCGTCACCCAGGATGTCGGACAGCACGGCGAAGCCAGAATCTTCCTTGATCAGGCCCATGGCGATGCCGGCGACGGGGCGCGGCAGCGGCACGCCGGCGTCCATCATGGCCAGCGAGGAACCGCAAACGGTGGCCATCGACGACGAACCGTTGGATTCGGTGATTTCCGACACCACGCGGATGGTGTAGGGGAAGGCTTCCTTGGTCGGCAGGCAGGGGCGCACCGCACGCCAGGCCAGCTTGCCATGGCCGATTTCACGACGGCCGGGCGAGCCCATGCGGCCGGCTTCACCCACCGAATAGGGGGGGAAGTTGTAGTGCAGCATGAAATGTTCGCGGTATTCGCCGTCCAGCGCGTCGATGATCTGCTCGTCCTGGCCGGTGCCCAGGGTGGCGACCACCAGGGCCTGGGTCTCGCCACGGGTGAACAGGGCGGAACCATGGGCGCGGGGCAACACGCCGACCTGGCTTTCGATGGCGCGCACGGTCTTGGTGTCGCGGCCGTCAATGCGGATGCCGGTCTTCAGGATGTTGCCGCGGACGACGTCGGCTTCCATGTGCTTCAGGATCGGGCCGGCGACGGCGATCTCGGCGGCTTCGCTCAGCAAGGCCATGGCCTTGGCCTTGACCTCGCCAACGGCGGCGTAGCGGTCCTGCTTCTTGACGATCTTGTAGGCTTCGGCCAGTTCAGCCGGGATGCCGGCATCCTTGAACTTGCCTTCGACCACCGCGACCTCGGGGGCCGGCGGGGCCACGTCCCAGGGTTCCTTGGCGCAGGTCTCGGCCATTTGGATGATGGCGTTGATGACCGCCTGGAACTCGCGGTGACCGTACATGACGGCACCCAGCATCACGTCCTCGGACAGTTCCTTGGCTTCCGATTCCACCATCAGCACGCCTTCGACGGTGCCGGCGACCACCAGATCCAGGTCGCTTTCCTTGACCTGGGCGGTGGTCGGGTTCAGCACGTATTCGCCGTTGATGTAGCCGACACGGGCGGCGGCGATGGGGCCCATGAAGGGCAGGCCGGAAATGGTGAGCGCGGCGGAAGCGCCGACCATGGCAACGATGTCGGGGTCGTTTTCCAGGTCGTGCGACAGCACGGTGCAGACCACCTGGGTCTCGTTGCGATAGCCGTCAACGAACAGCGGGCGGATCGGACGGTCGATCAGGCGGGAAACCAGGGTTTCCTTTTCCGACGGGCGGCCTTCGCGCTTGAAGAAGCCACCGGGGATCTTGCCGGCGGCGAAGGCCTTTTCCTGGTAGTTGACGGTCAGCGGGAAAAAGTCCACGCCAGGCTTGGGGGCCTTGGCGCCGACCACGGTGCACAGCACCGAGGTGTCGCCATAGGTGGCCAGGACGGCACCGTCGGCCTGACGGGCGATCTTGCCGGTTTCCAGAACCAGCTTGCGTCCACCCCACATGATTTCCTTGCGGGTGACATTGAACATGCTCATCACGTTATCCTTATAGACAGCATCGGGCCGGATTGCCCTGATGCGGCGCCCGTATCGACCCCCATGGCCGACGTAGCGCCCTTGCGTGGTGAGACCGAAAGGCATCGCCGGATGCCGATCCCGATGCCCTTTGGCATCACCACGCAGATATAAAAAAATCGACGGGAGCCCCGACCGTCAACAACGACTGACCGGGGCTCCGACGCCGACTGAACCGGACCTGATTACTTGCGCAGACCCAGGCGCGAGATCAGCTGCTCGTAGCGGCCGACATTCACGCTCTTCACATAGTCCAGCATGCGGCGACGCTGGCCGACCATGATCAGCAGACCACGACGCGAGTGGAAGTCCTTCTTGTGCGACTTCATGTGCTCGGTCAGGTTGCGGATGCGTTCGGACAGGATGGCAACCTGGACTTCCGGCGAACCGGTATCGCCCGGCTTGGTGCCGAATTCCTTGATCAGTTCCTGGGTACGCTCAGGGGTAATCGACATCGTCTTCTCCTAATTCATTTGGGTGGAGATTGAGAACGCGCACTGACCGGATTTCGTCGCGGTCGATGCACGCCAGCGCCACCAACCGGGAGCCGTCCATGGCCCGGACCACCAGGTCCGAGGCGTTGTCCGGCACCTGGAAGCGACTTTCCAATCGGGATAGCGAAAGGACTTGGCCGCATTGAAGGCGCCGAGCCTCCGCCGCCGTCAGGGCCAGCGCCGGGATGTCGTCCAGCGCGGTCTCGATCGGAAGCAGATAAGCCCGAAGGGCGGAAAGTTGCCCGAGACTGGTGAAATTGTCCAGGGAAATCGCGTTTTCCAGGGTGAAGCGACCACAGGCGACGCGCCGCAAAAACGTCACATGCCCCACCGTGCCCAGGGCTTGGGAAATGTCGCGGGCCAAGGACCGCACATAGGTGCCCTTGCCGCACAACACCTCGAACTCGGCATGGTCGGCATCGGGCATGGACAGCAAGTCCAGCCGATGGATGGTAACGGTGCGGGCCTTCAGTTCCACCTCTTCGCCGGCGCGGGCCAGGTCATAGGCGCGCTCGCCATCCACCTTGATGGCGGAATAGATGGGCGGAACCTGGGAAATGGCGCCGGTGAATTGCCCCAGCACGGCGCGGATGGCGGCGGCGTCGGGACGCACGTCGGACGTGGCGCAAACCTCGCCTTCCAGGTCGTCGGTGGTGCGCGCCTGGCCGAAACAGACGGTGAAACGATAGGTCTTGGCCCCGTCCATCACCCATTGCACGGTCTTGGTGGCTTCACCAAGCGCAATGGGCAGGATGCCGCTGGCCAACGGGTCCAGGGTGCCGCCATGACCGACCTTGGCGGCGTTCAGCGTGCGCCGCACCATGGCCACCACGTTGGTGGAACCGATGCCCACCGGCTTGTCGATGGCCAGCCAGCCGTCGATGGCGATGCCTTTGCGCTTACGGGCCAAACAGCGTCACTCGCCGTCGTCTTCGCCGTCAGCGGCGTCGCCGACGCGGAAGTCGCCGGGACGGACGTCGTCGTCATTGGCCCCCAGGTCACGGGCGACCTCGGGCGAACGCAGCAGGGCGTCGATCTTGCTGGCTTCGTCGAAGCTGGTGTCGGCTTCGAAGAACAGGTCGGGGACGACGCGCAGATCCACCTGACGGGCGACTTCGTGGCGCAGGAAGGGACGTGCCCGCTTCAGCCCCTTCAGGATCGGCCCGACCTCGCCGCCGCCCAAGGGGACGACGAACACGGTGGCGTTCTTCAAATCGGGGCTGACCCGCACCTCGGTCACGGTGATGGCGCGGCCGGCCAGATCGGGGTCGCGGATATCCCCACGCTCGATGATGGCGGCGATGATGTGACGCAGCTCCTCGCCCACCCGCAGCTGACGCTGCGACGGCGGCTTTTGGCCTCTGGGCATGGTCTTGTCCTCCGCAGGCGGCGACCGGGTCCCTTACAGGACGCCGGCCACTTCCTCGATTTCGAAGCATTCGATGACGTCACCGACACGAATATCTTCGTAATTGGTGAACGACATGCCGCATTCATAGCCTTCGCGGACTTCCTTGACGTCGTCCTTGAAGCGCTTCAACTGCGCCAGATGGCCTTCGTGGATGACCACGTTGTCGCGCAGCAGGCGGACGCCGGCACCGCGCTTGACGATGCCTTCGGTGATCATGCAGCCAGCGACCTTGCCGACCTTGGTGATGTTGAAGACTTCGCGGATGGACGCGTAGCCCAGGAAGTTTTCCTTGAGCGTCGGCGACAGCATGCCCGACAGCATCTTCTTCACGTCGTCGGTGACGTCGTAAATGATGCTGTAATAGCGGATGTCCACGTTGTCACGCCGCGCCATGTCGCGGGCCTGCGGGTTGGCGCGGACATTGAAGCCGATCAGCAGACCACCCGAAGCCTTGGCCAGGGTGATGTCGGATTCGTTAAGCGCGCCGACGGCGGCGTGCAGCACGCGCACCTTGACGCTGTCGTTGCCGATCTTTTCCAAGGCGCCGATGATGGCTTCCACCGAACCCTGCACGTCGCCCTTGATGACGACCGGCAGTTCCTTGGCTTCGCCCGCCTTGATGGCCGAGAACATCTGTTCCAGAGTGCCTCGCGCCCCGGCCTTGGCACGGGCTTCGCGTTCGACACGCTGGCGGTAGCCGGAAATCTCGCGGGCGCGGGCTTCGTCTTCCACCGCCACGATGTCGTCGCCGGCCGACGGCACGCCGTCCAGGCCCAGCACTTCCACCGGGGTCGACGGGCCGGCTTCTTCCAGACGGTTGCCCTTGTCGTCGATCAGCGCACGCACCTTGCCCGATTCGGCACCGGCGACGAACACGTCGCCGACCCGCAGCGTACCCTTCTGCACCAGGACGGTAGCCACCGGGCCGCGGCCCTTTTCCATCTTGGCTTCCACCACGGTGCCTTGGGCGGCGCGGTTGGGATTGGCCTTCAGGTCGAGGATTTCGGCCTGCAGCAGGATGGTTTCTTCCAGCTTTTCCAGGTTCATGCGCTTCTTGGCCGACACTTCGACCGTCAGCACGTCGCCGCCCAGATCCTCGGTGACCAGATCGTGCTGCAGCAATTCCTGGCGGACGCGCTGCGGATTGGCTTCCGGCTTGTCGATCTTGTTGATGGCGACGATGATCGGCACGCCGGCCGCCTTGGCGTGGCGGATGGCTTCCACCGTCTGCGGCATGATGCCGTCGTCGGCGGCAACCACCAGCACCACGATGTCGGTGACCTTGGCGCCACGGGCACGCATGGCGGTGAACGCCTCGTGGCCAGGGGTGTCGATGAAGGTGATCTTCGACCCGGTCTTCATGGTGACCTGATAGGCGCCGATGTGCTGGGTGATGCCGCCGGCTTCACCCGAGACCACGTCGGTGGCGCGCAAAGCGTCCAACAGCGAGGTCTTGCCGTGGTCGACGTGACCCATGATGGTGACCACCGGCGGACGGCTGATCAGCACGTCGTCCTCGTCCACCTCACCCTCCAGGCCGACAAGGACGTCGGCTTCGGACACGCGCTTGACGTTGTGGCCGAACTCGGCGACCACCAGCTCAGCGGTATCGGGGTCAATGGTCTGGTTGATGGTGGCCATCACGCCCATGCGCATCAGGCACTTGATGACGTCGCCACCTCGCGCCGCCATACGGTTGGCCAGTTCCTGGACGGTGATGGTTTCCGGAATGATGACGTCGCGGACCACCTTTTCGGCGCCCTTTTGCATCATCTTCTGGCGTTCGCGTTCGCGGGCGCGCTTGACGGCAGCCAGCGAACGGCCGCGTTCGCCGCGATCCTCGTCCGACAGGGCGTCGGTAATGGTCAGCTTGCCGGTGCGGCGACGCTGGTCCACCCGCTTGACCGGCGGGGTCTTGTGCAAAGCCGCCTTCTTCTTGGCGCGCTCTTCCTCGTCT
>Ga0207420_1002174_pt1 | contig 10362 bp, 10 predicted proteins | sample ThiBio_inoc_biof_FD_183941 | JGI IMG/M metagenome (GOLD analysis project Ga0207420, IMG submission 183941) | Wastewater bioreactor microbial communities from Cape Town, South Africa - Thiocy_inoc_biof (SPAdes) | ecosystem: Engineered > Bioremediation > Thiocyanate > Unclassified | place: South...
TGTCGCACGGCACCGTGAGCAGCCAGGGCGTGGCGCAGTGCGCCAGCCCGGCCAGGAAACCGGCCAGCGGCCCCGCGTAGCCCGCCAGCCCATCGGCCAGCACCGGGGCGTGGAAGGGAGCTGCCAGCGCCTCGTAGTCGCCCTGGTGGCGGTTGGCGCTGAGCAGCAGCGCGCCGACCTGCGGCGCCAGGCGCTGCAGCGCATGCAGCGCCAGCGGTTGGCCGCGAAACGGCTGCAGGCCCTTGTCCACGCCGCCCATGCGGCTGCCCTGGCCGCCGGCGAGAACCAGGCCGGTGATGCCGGCGGGGGCGATGGAGTCGGGCATGGAGCGGCTAGCCTCCGATGTAGCTCATCTCGATGCGGCGGCGCGGGCTGTTGCCCGTTTCGGGCGGCAGGCTGGCGCGTAGTTCGGAATAGCGGTCGCCGCGCGCCTGCCAGATGCCGGCGATGGCAGCGGCGATCTGCGCGTCGCTGCTGCCGTCGCGCAGCAGGCGGCGCAGGTCCCAGCCCTGGCTGGCGAACAGGCACAGGTACAGGCGGCCCTCCATCGACAGGCGCGCACGGTTGCAGTCGCCGCAGAACGCCTGGGTGACGCTGCTGATGACGCCGACTTCGCCCAGCGCCGGGTCGTGGCGCGCCTGGGCATCGGCCCAGCCCCAGCGCTGCGCGGTCTCGCCGGGCGATTCGGCGGGCAGCGGCACCAGGGGCAGCGCCTGCTGCAGGCGCGCGATGACTTCGGATGAGGGCACGACTTCGTCCATGCGCCAGCCGTTGGTGGCGCCCACGTCCATGTATTCGATGAAGCGCAGCGTGATGCCGCTGCCGCGGAAGTGGCGCGCCATGGGCACGATCTCGTGGTCGTTGGTGCCGCGCTTGACCACCATGTTGACCTTGATGCGGGAAAAGCCCGCGGCCTGCGCGGCGTCGATGCCCGCGAGCACGTCGGCCACGGGAAAGTCCACGTCGTTCATGCGCCGGAACACGGTGTCGTTCAGGCTGTCGAGGCTGATGGTCACGCGGTTCAGGCCCGCCGCCTTGAGCGTGCGTGCCTTGCGCGCGAGCAGCGAGCCGTTGGTGGTGAGGGTCAGGTCGGGCGCGCGGCCTTCCAGGGTGCGCAGCCCGGCGAGCTGTTCGACCAGGTTTTCCAGCCCCTTGCGCAGCAGCGGCTCGCCGCCCGTGAGGCGGATCTTGCGCACGCCGTGCCGCAGGAACAGGGTGGACAGGCGCGTGATCTCCTCGAAGCGCAGCAGGTCGCTGTGCGGCAGGTAGCGGTGGTGCTTGTCGAACACCTCCTTGGGCATGCAGTAGCCGCAGCGGAAATTGCAGCGATCCGTCACGCTGATGCGCAGGTCGCGCAGGGGGCGGGCCAGGCTGTCGGCGAGGTGGCCGGAGGGCGGCAGCAGGCCCTGCGGCACGGTGGGCGCGAGCGCCGGGGTGCGCTGGTCCACGAGGGGAATGACACGTTCAGCCATGACGGAAATTGTGCCGCATGGCCCGTGTAGGGATATTCGCCGCGGGGGGATTGGCGCGGCTGCGCTGGCGCCTGCGTGGTTCTTGACCATCGTCAGTGTTCGCACGCGGGCGCACTTTCAGAATGCCCGGCATGCAAAACATAGATTTCATATTCATGTCATCCCGGGTTGGCAGCCGCCGCCGGGCGCTGCGCACGGTGGCGGGCGTGGCACTGATGGCTGCCTTGCCCCTGTCGGCGCAGGCGCGCCTGGCGCTGTCCACGGCCATCAACCGCACGGCGCGCTTCCGTGCGCTGTCGCAGCGCATGGCCAAGGCCTATGCGCAGTTGTTCCTGGGGGTGCTGCCGGACCGTGCGCGCGAGGTGCTGACCACGGCGCGCCAACTGGTGCATTCGGGCTTCGACGAACTGGACCAGCACGAGTGGCCGGCCGACGTGGCGAAGCTGCTGGCCGAGGTACGCACCCAGTCCGGGCGGCTGGAGGCGCTGACGGCCCAGACACCCACCAAGGAGCTGGTGGCACAGGTGGCGGTCCAGTCCGACCGCATGATGGATGCTGCCAATGCCGCCACGCTGGCGCTGGAAAAGCTGGCCCAGGGCGGCACGGCCAAGCTGGTGAACCTGGCCGGGCGCCAGCGCATGCTGACGCAGCGCATGGCCAAGAACTACAACCTGCAGGCCACCGGCCTGGACAGCAAGGCCGCGCGCGACTTGCTGGGCGCCGATGCACAGGAGTTCAAGCGCGCGCTCGACGACCTGGGCAAGGCACCGATCTCCACGCCCGCCATCCGCACCCAGCTCGACCTGGCGCAGGGGCAGTGGGTGTTTTTCGACGCGGCGCTGCAGCGCCAGACCGACAAGCGCGGCCTGGAGGCCGTGGCCACGACCAGCGAGCGCCTGCTCGAGGTCATGAACCGGCTCACCGACCTCTACGAGGTGGCCCTCAAGGACGTGCTGGGCTGACTGCCAAGCCACCGCCTGCGGCCTTGAAACTGGCGCGTCCCATGCCAGCAGACGCCGCGCAAGGGCCGCCCCGCCGCGCTGGCGTCGTCCCCCTTCCCGTAGCGCGCAGCGCGTAGAGAGAAGGGGGAAGCCGCGCAGCGGCTCAGGGGGTTGTGGTTGCCTTCACCATCTTCATGGCCGAGCCGATGAGCGCCGATACCTCGGTCATGTTGCTTGGCACGATGAGCGTGGTGGTGGCGTCGGAGGCCACCTTGCCGTAGGCGTCCACGGCTTTTTCCGCCACCTTGAGCTGCACCGCCTGCTCGCCGCCGGGCTGGCGGATGGCGCTGGCCACGCGCTCGATGGCCTGGGCGGTGGCCTCGGCCACGGCCTTGATGGATTCGGCCTCGCCCTGGGCCTTGTTGATGACGGCCTGCTTCTCGCCCTCGGAGCGCGCGATGAAGGCCTCGCGCTCGCCGGTGGCGATGTTGATCTGCTCCTGGCGGCGGCCTTCGGACGCGGCGATCAGCGCGCGCTTCTCGCGCTCGGCGGTGATCTGGGCCTGCATGGCGCGCAGGATTTCGGCGGGTGGCGTCAGGTCCTTGATCTCGTAGCGCAGCACCTTCACGCCCCAGTTCAGCGCCGCTTCGTCAATGGCGGCCACCACCTGGGCGTTGATCATGTCGCGTTCCTCGAAGGTCTTGTCCAGCTCCAGCCGGCCGATCACGCTGCGCAGCGAGGTCTGGGCGAGCTGCGTGATCGCCATGACGTAGTTGCTCGAACCGTAGCTGGCGCGCATCGGGTCGGTCACCTGGAAGTACAGGATGCCGTCCACCTGCAACTGGGTGTTGTCCTTGGTGATGCAGACCTGGCTGGGCACGTCGAGCGGGATTTCCTTCAGGCTGTGCCGGTAGGCCACGCGATCGATGAAGGGGATGATGAAGCGCAGCCCCGGCGCGAGTGTGCCCGCGTACTTGCCCAGGCGCTCCAGCACCCAGGCGTGCTGCTGCGGCACGATCTGCACCGAGCGCACGAAGGCGATGACGACGGCAATGGCGATGACGATGGCGATTTCCATGGTGTCCTTTCTGGGGAAATTTCAGATGCGATCGACGAGCAGGCGGTTGCCCGCGGTGTGCGCCCGGCACGGGCGTGGCGCCGGGGCGGTGGATGGCGGTCCACTGCGCGCCACGGTACTTCACGCTGGCCGTGCCGTCGGGCTGCCAGGCCTCGATGTGGACGGTTTCGCCCACGTCCAGGTTCACGCTGCGGTCGGCGCGCGCGGGCGGGTCGCCCGGGCGGCTGCGCCGGTACAGGTAGGCGGCGGTGATGGTGCTGGCGCCCACGGCCGCGCCCACCAGCAACTGCGCCGCCAGGCCCAGGCCCGCGTGCGCCGCCAGCGCCCCGGCCGCCAGGCCGAGGGTCAGCATCAGCAGATAGAACGTGCCCGTGAGCAGTTCCACGATCACCGCCGCGCCCGCGGCCAGCCACCAGAGGGTGGAATCTTCCATGCCTGTGCCTCCTCAGGGTTTGTCTGTAGTTCACCACATTCTGGGCGAAAAATGCAGCGTACCCCAGGCAAGTCACGCTTATTCCTTACACTTCGCGCCTATTTCGTTTTTGAGCCCGTTGAGCCTAGGAGGCCGCGCATGAAGTTCCGTTTTCCGATCGTCATCATCGACGAGGACTACCGTTCCGAAAATACCTCGGGGCTGGGTATCCGCGCCCTGGCGCAAGCCATCGAGGCCGAGGGCTTCGAGGTGCTGGGCGTGACCAGCTACGGCGACCTGTCGCAGTTCGCGCAGCAGCAAAGCCGCGCCAGCGCGTTCATCCTGTCGATCGACGACGAGGAGTTCACGCTGGGCGCAGGGCAGGACCCGATCATCCACAGCCTGCGCAGCTTCATCGGCGAGGTGCGGCGCAAGAACGTTGACGTGCCGATCTACATCTACGGCGAGACCAAGACCGCGCGCCACCTGCCCAACGACATCCTGCGCGAGCTGCACGGCTTCATCCACATGTTCGAGGACACGCCCGAGTTCGTGGCCAAGCACATCATCCGCCGCCGTTCTTCAAGGCGCTGCTCGACTACGCCGAGGACGGCTCGTACTCCTGGCACTGCCCCGGCCACTCCGGCGGCGTGGCCTTCCTGAAAAGCCCGGTGGGCCAGATGTACCACCAGTTCTACGGCGAGAACATGCTGCGCGCCGACGTGTGCAACGCCGTGGAGGAACTGGGCCAACTGCTGGACCACAACGGCGCCATCGGCGAATCCGAGCGCAACGCCGCGCGCATCTTCAATGCCGACCACTGCTTCTTCGTGACCAACGGCACCAGCACGTCGAACAAGATCGTCTGGCACCACACCGTGGCGCCGGGCGACGTGGTGGTGGTGGACCGCAACTGCCACAAGTCCATCCTGCACAGCATCATCATGACGGGCGCGGTGCCGGTGTTCCTCAAGCCCACGCGCAACCACTTCGGCATCATCGGCCCGATCCCGCAAAGCGAGTTCGAGCCCGCCACCATCCAGGCCAAGATCCGCGCCAACCCGCTGCTCAAGGGCGTGGACGCGCAGCAGGTCAAGCCGCGTGTGCTGACGCTCACGCAGTCCACCTACGACGGCGTGCTCTACAACACCGAGACCATCAAGTCCATGCTCGACGGCTACGTGGACAACCTGCACTTCGACGAGGCCTGGCTGCCGCACGCGGCCTTCCACCCGTTCTACGGCAGCTACCACGCCATGGGCAAGAAGCGCGCGCGGCCGCAGCATTCGGTGGTCTATTCCACGCAGTCCATCCACAAGCTGCTCGCCGGCATCAGCCAGGCCAGCCATGTGCTGGTGCAGGACTCGCAGAGCGAGAAGCTGGACCGCCACCTGTTCAACGAGGCGTACCTGATGCACACCTCGACCAGCCCGCAGTACAGCATCATCGCCAGCTGCGACGTGGCCGCCGCCATGATGGAGCCTCCCGGCGGCACGGCGCTGGTGGAGGAAAGCATCGTCGAGGCGCTGGACTTCCGCCGCGCCATGCGCCAGGTGGCCGAGGAGTTCGGCAAGGATGACTGGTGGTTCAAGGTCTGGGGCCCCGAGGAGCTGGTGGACGAAGGCCTGGGCACGGCCGAGAGCTGGATCTTCCGCAACAAGGGCAAGAAGAAGAACGGCGCGGCTAAGTGGCATGGCTTCGGCGACCTGGCCGACGGCTTCAACATGCTCGACCCGATCAAGTCCACCATCGTCACGCCGGGCCTGAACCTGGACGGCAAGTTCGACCAGACCGGCATTCCCGCGAGCATCGTCACCAAGTACCTGGCCGAGCATGGCGTGGTGGTGGAGAAGACGGGCCTGTACAGCTTCTTCATCATGTTCACCATCGGCATCACCAAGGGCCGCTGGAACACGCTGCTGGCCGCGCTGCAGCAGTTCAAGGACGACTACGAGAAGAACCAGCCGATGTGGCGCATCCTTCCCGAGTTCTGCCAGCAGCACAAGCGCTACGAGCGCATGGGCCTGCGCGACCTGTGCCAGCACGTGCACCAGCTCTACGCGAAGTACGACATCGCGCGCCTGACGACCGAGATGTACCTCTCGGACCTCACGCCCGCGATGAAGCCCAGTGACGCCTACGCCTACATCGCCCAGCGCAAGACCGAGCGCGTGGCGATCGACGCGCTGGAAGGCCGCATCACCACCAGCCTGATCACGCCGTACCCGCCGGGCATTCCGCTGCTGATTCCGGGCGAGGTGTTCAACAAGAAGATCGTGGACTACCTGAAGTTCGCGCGCGAGTTCGCCAAGCTGTGCCCCGGCTTCGAGACCGACATCCACGGCCTGGTGGAGATCGAGGACGACGAAGGCAACGTGCGCTACTACGCCGACTGCGTGGCCGAGCCGGGCCACTCCGCCAAGGCCGGCAAGGCTGCCAAGGCCACCAAGGGGCGGCTGGTGCAGGTCGGGGACGACGGGCCGTTTGGCCGCACCCTTTGATGCTCATCTATTGAGAGCTGCCAGCGCTTGATGGACGGGCGCTGGAGGCCGATTTGGCTTCAAATCCTGGCGCAGGCGGCGCATCCGCACGCACGCGCCAGAAGCGCGCGAAGCGCGGCAGGCCGCTGGCGTGGGTGCCGTTGTAGCGGTAGGTCACCACGCTGCCGATGGGCGGCGGCGTGCGGCGCAGCGCATCGGGCAGGCCGCTGCCCAGGCGAAAGCGCTGGCCGCCGGGCATCTGCACCAGCAGCGCGCCGGTCTGGCCGGCGTACTTGCCCCGGCCCGAAAGGTGGCCCACGACCCGGGCCTCCGCGTCCTCGAAGGACTTGAGCTTGAGCAGGTCATCGCTGCGCCCGCCCCGGTAGGGCGCGTCGTCCCGGCGCAGCATCAGCCCTTCGGCGCCGGCCTTCTCGTGCGTGCGCAGCTGCTGCATCAGCACGCCATGGCTGGCCACGCGCCACTGTGGCACGGCCTGCACCCAGGGCCGGTCCAGCGCGGCGACGGTCTGCCGCAGATGCGGCAGGCGTTCGCCGAAGCCGCCCGGCTGGCCGGGCAGGTCAAACACCATGTAGCGCAGCGCGCGCCACGGTGCGTCCTGCGGCGCGGCCTGGGCCACGGCGGCCTGGACCTGCTCGAACCGTCCGCGCCCGGCCCAGAGTTCACCGTCCATCGGCACGCTGGGCCAGCCGGCGGTGAACCATGCCGGCGCGCGGATCGGCAGGCCCTGGCGCGAGAGCAGCTCATGGCCCGTCCAGAGCGCGCGCACGCCGTCGTACTTTTCGCTGACCCAGTAGGCGGTCACGTCGATGCCGGGCCGGTAGACCTGCGCCAACGTCGGCGCGGGTGCCGCGGCACCGCTCCCGGCGTGCCAGCAGGCTATCAAGAACCATAGCACCCAACGCAGGGTGGGCGGGCGTTTGCGGCCGAGAATAGGCATGAATGGCATGTGGACTCCCTGGGCTGCACGGATGTGGTGCATGACCTATGTCATTTCTTGCGCTGAGCAAAGCAGTAGGGATCATGCGGATTCGTAAAATAGCGTGACACAACCCTTACTTCAAGGAGAGCCGATGTTTCCCGAATACCGCGACCTGATCACCAAGCTCAAGGGCAATGACGCCCATTTCACGCGCTTGTTCGACAAGCACAACGAGATGGACCAGCAGATCAAGAACATGGAGTCCCGCATCGTCCAGGCGACGGCGCTGGAGATTGAAACGCTGAAGAAGGAAAAGCTCCATCTCAAGGACCAGCTCTACGCCCACCTGCGGCAGGCGGAAGCCGCGCAAGCCTGAACCGGCTTGGGCAGAAAGCAAACCGGGAGCCTCCCGGTTTTTTTGCGTCCGCTGAATGCAAAAAAGCCCCGTGCGCCATGCCTGGCGACGGGGCTTTTTGCCGGGGGGGCGGTTTTACACCTGGTCCGCGCTCAGGCCGGCGGTCTGGCTGAAGCCGCCGTCCACGTAGGTGATCTCGGCCGTCACGCCGCTGGCCAGGTCCGACAGCAGGAAGGCGGCCACGTTGCCCACGTCCTCGATGGTCACGTTGCGGCGCAGCGGCGCGGCGTCGGCCACGCGGCCCAGCAGCTTGCCGAAGTCCTTGATGCCGCTGGCCGCCAGGGTCTTGATGGGGCCGGCGCTGATGCCGTTGGCGCGGATGGCGCGGCCGTCGGCGGTGCGGCCCACGGCTTCGGCCAGGTAGCGCACGCTGGCCTCCAGGCTGGCCTTGGCCAGGCCCATGGTGTTGTAGTTGGGGATGGAGCGCAGCGCGCCCAGGTAGCTCAGCGTGAGCAGCGACGACTTGTCGTTCAGGTACGGCAGGGCGGCCTTGGCCATGGCCGGGAAGCTGTAGGCGCTGATGTCGTGCGCCACGCGGAAGCCCTCGCGGGAGAGGCCTTCGAGGAAGTTGCCCGCGATGGCCTCGCGCGGCGCGAAGCCGATGCTGTGCACGAAGCCGTCGAAGGTGCCCCAGGCCGCGCCCAGGCCCTTGAACATGGCCTCGATCTGCGCGTCATCGGCCACGTCGCAGTCGAAAACCAGCCTGGAATCGAATTCGGCGGCGAATTCGGTGATGCGGTCCTTGAAGCGCTCGCCCACGTAGCTGAAAGCCAGTTCGGCGCCCTGCTGGTGGCAGGCCCTGGCGATGCCGTAGGCGATGGAACGGTTGGACAGCACGCCCGTGATGAGCAGCTTCTTGCCGGCGAGGAAACCCATTGTTTTTCTCCTGAACGCTGTGCGCTGGTGACTAAGGGGACACGCGCCGCGCGCAATGCCCCGCCAGCTGGCGCCGGAGCCCGCGCAGGGCGGTGGAAAAAGGTGCCCGATGATAGTCGAAGCAGGGGGTGCAGCTCAGGCCGCCAGCATGCCCCGCGCTTCGATGAAGCGCACCACCTCGTCGAGTCCGCTGAGGGTCTTCAGGTTGGTCATGACCCAGGGGCGGCGCTGCGCGTCGGGGCGCATGCGCGCGGTGTCGGCCTTCATCACCTCCAGGTCGGCGCCCACGTGGGGCGCGAGGTCGGTCTTGTTGATGACGAACAGGTCGCTCTTGGTGATGCCGGGGCCGCCCTTGCGCGGGATCTTCTCGCCGGCGGCCACGTCGATCACGTAGATGGTGAGGTCGCTCAGCTCGGGGCTGAAGGTGGCGGCTAGGTTGTCGCCGCCCGACTCGATGAACACCACGTCGGCGTCGGGGAACTGGGCCAGCATGCGGTCGATGGCTTCGAGGTTGATCGAGGCGTCCTCGCGGATCGCCGTGTGCGGGCAGCCCCCCGTTTCCACGCCCAGGATGCGCTCGGCGGGCAGCGCGCCGCTGATGGTGAGCAGGCGCTGGTCTTCCTTGGTGTAGATGTCGTTGGTGATGGCGATGAGGTCGTAGTCGTCGCGCATGGCCTTGCAGAGCATCTCCAGCAGCGTGGTCTTGCCCGAGCCGACGGGGCCGCCGATGCCCACGCGCAGCGGGGGCAGGGGCTTGGTGCGGTTCGGGATGTGGTGCAGGGTGTTGGTGGTCGTCATGATCGGAAAAGGCGTGAGTACTGGGTTTCGTGCCGGGCCGAGAGGATGGCCAGCATGGGGGAGAAGGCTTGGCGCTCGCCGTCCGCCAGTTGGACGGCGTGGTCGGCTGCTGCCGGGATGGCCTGGGCCAGCCGGGCCAGGATGCGCTGGCCCGCGCTCTGGCCGAGCTGCATGGACTTGAGCGCGGCCTGCACCATGTTCTCGGCCCAGCCGAAGGCGTAGGCCAGCAGCACGTCGCGCGCCGGAGCCTTGGTGGTTGCGGCGGCCAGGGCAAAGGCCACGGGGTAGGTGGGCGGCAGGGCGGCCAGGAATTGCACGGCGTGCAGGCGCTCTTCATCGCCCTGGTGCTGGTTGCGCAGCCAGTCGGCGAGGGACCGGCCCATTTGCTCGGCCTGTAAGCGCAGCTCGCTGGTCTCGCGGGTGTGCAGCACCCAGTCGTTCAATGCGCGGGCGCGTTCATGGTCATCGCTGCGCCATGCGTGCAGCGCCTGGGCCACCACGGCCATGTCGCCGCGGGCCTGGGCGATGTGCAACTGGTCCAGCAGCCAGTCGGCCACGGCGGCTTCGGTGTCGATGCCCGCGTATTCGATGGCGGACTCCAGCCCTTCGGAATACGAGAAACCGCCCACGGGCAGCGCGGGCGAGGCCAGCCAGATGAGCTGCAACAGGCTCGCGGCGGGCAGGGGGCCGTCAGTGGGCGTGGGGGTGGTCATGGTGATGGTGGTGGTGCCCCGCCGCCGCGTAGGCGCCGCCCTCGGGCTCGAAGGGCAGGCTCTCTGGCGTCACGGTGAGGTGCATGGCGCGCAGCATGTCGGCCAGCACGTGGTCGGGCTCGATCTTGAGGTGGTCGGGCTGCAACTCGATGGGCACGTGGCGGTTGCCCAGGTGGTAGGCGGCGCGGGTCAGGTCGAAGGGCGTGCCGTGCTCGGCGCAGGCGGTGATGCGCAGCA
>Ga0207420_1002175_pt1 | contig 10361 bp, 9 predicted proteins | sample ThiBio_inoc_biof_FD_183941 | JGI IMG/M metagenome (GOLD analysis project Ga0207420, IMG submission 183941) | Wastewater bioreactor microbial communities from Cape Town, South Africa - Thiocy_inoc_biof (SPAdes) | ecosystem: Engineered > Bioremediation > Thiocyanate > Unclassified | place: South...
GTGCTGTAGTTCACCGAATGGGCCGCCAGAATCTGCTTGGCCATGTCGCACGGGCTGGTGAAACGCGACGCGCCCGTCGGGTTGAACTGGAACGAACAATCGCCCGGGTCTACCACCACCACCACACGATTGCGCGCCTGCGCATCGGCCAGGGCCGGGTTCGCAGCCCAGGACAACGCCTGGAACGCCGGGAAATACGTGGCTGCCGCCAGCGCGCAGCCCAGCATGATGATGGGCTTGCGCCCCACCCGGTCTGACAACGTGCCAAACACGATGAAGAATGGCATGCCAATGAGCAAGGCCGCAGCCACCATGAGCTGCGCCGTGGTGGCGTCTACCTTGAGCTGCTCCGTCAAAAAGAACAGCGCATAGAACTGGCCCGTGTACCACACCACGGCCTGCCCGGCCGTCAACCCCACCAGGGCCAGCAGCACCACACGCAGGTTCTTCCAGCGGCCAAACGACTCAGAGACAGGGGCCTGCGACGTGCGCCCCTGGGCCTTCATGCGTGCAAATGCCGGCGATTCATCCAGCGACAGCCGGATCCACACCGACACCCCCAGCAACACGATGGACACCAGAAACGGAATGCGCCAGCCCCAGTCTGCAAACGCGCCCTCGCCCACGACGGTGCGCGTGCCCAGGATGACCAGCAGCGACATGAGAAGGCCCAGCGTGGCTGTGGTCTGAATCCACGCCGTGTAGGCGCCGCGCCGCCCGTGCGGTGCATGCTCAGCCACGTAGATCGCAGCGCCTCCGTATTCGCCCCCCATGGCCAGGCCCTGCAGCAGCCGCAGGCCGATCAGGATGACCGGAGCGGCCACGCCAATGCTGCCGTAGGTCGGAAGAATGCCCACGATAAATGTGGACAGTCCCATGATGAGGATGGTGACCAGAAAGGTGTATTTGCGCCCGATCATGTCGCCCAGCCGCCCGAACACCAGCGCCCCGAAAGGCCGCACGATGAAGCCCGCAGCAAACGCCAGCAGGGCAAAGATGAACGCAGAGCCCGCATCCAGCGGACTGAAGAACTGGCGCGCAATGATGGCCGCCAGCGATCCATAGAGATAAAAGTCGTACCACTCGAATACCGTGCCGAGCGACGACGCGAAGACGACTTTTCTTTCCTCCCGCGTCATGGCGCGGTCGGCGGCGGCGTCGGCCATGGTTTTTGTCTCCCGAAGGGCTGCTTGTTGTTGTAGCTGCGCGAGGGCCGGAGAAAAAGCCGACCAGCACCATCGCAATTCGCCCATTCTTGAAGCGCTCACTGACCCCGTTCTGACAGCCGCCCTGCCCCGAAGCGTCCACGCCACACAAAAAAGGTGCGCGACGAGGTCAACCACCGCAGCCGCAGCGGCCTTTGCGGCCACGCGGCATATCACTCAGCCCGCTTTGGGTGCCAGGCCCGAAGGCACCCGGGGTGCACTGTCCCAGCCATCGCCCGCAAACCACGCATCGCCCTCTAGGTAGGCGCGCAGCATGGGCAGGCCATCCAGCCCCCAGAAGACCTTTCCGTCCACCCCAAACGCAGGCACGCCAAACACACCCACCGCCTGCGCGGCCTCGGTGTTGGCGCGCAGCAGCGCCTTGGGGCCTTCGCTGTGCATGTCCTGCCCCGGGCGGATTTGTTCGGCCAGATCGGCCGCCAGCGTGGCCAGGCGCTCGGCATCCAGCGCGTCGTGCCCGCCCTGCCACACATGGCGCAGCACGGTACCCGCCACATAGCGGTTGATGCAACCGTCGTCGCAGCAGGCCAGCGCCTGGCGCAGCAAGGGCAGCGGGTTGAACGGGTGGCGTGCTGGCATCTGCAGCGGCGTGCCCTGCGCGTAGCCCAGCCAGGTCACGTGGCGGTAGGTCCAGGCGCGCTTGGGCGCAATGCCCGCGGGCCCCGGGTTGGCGTGCTGCTGCAGCAACGCGCCCAGCAGCACCGGGCGGTATTCGACGCTGTAGCTCAGGTCTACCAGCGCCTCGGGCAGGCGCTCAAAGGCCAGCCAGGCGTAGGGCGAAATGAAGTCGAGGTAGAACGTGATGTGTTTCATGGCTCAGCTTTCTGCGCTTTCTGGCTGCACCGGCACGGCAATGCCCGCCCGGTCCAGCAGCTGCCGCCAGATGCCCCGCCGCAGGTGCGAGTCGGCACGCGACCAGATGCGGATCTCGTCGAGGGAGCGAAAGCAGCCCTCGCAGTGGCTGCGGTCGGGCGACATACGGCAGACCGAGATGCAGGGCGAGGGCACGGCCTCGGTGTTTTCAGCATCAAAATGGCCACCAGCGCTTATCTGTAAAGCGCGAACAGCTAGCAATTCAATAGCATTCATGCCGCAGACTCAGGTGCAACCACCTGCACCACATCCACCACGGGTGCACCCGTCAGCCGCTGAAGATCGCTGGGGTGCAGCGCAAACACACCATGCGGATGCCCCGCCGCCGCCCACACCACCTCAAAGCGCAGCAGGTCCTGGTCGATCAGCGTGACGGGCGGGGTGGCGTGCGCCACGGGCGACACGCCGCCGATGGAAAAGCCCGTGCGGCTTTTCACGAAGTCGGCATCGGCGCGGCCGACGTGGGCCTCCACCTTTTTCTCGTCCACCCGCCGGTCGCCCGAGGTGACCACCAGCACGGCTACATCGTCGCTCTTGCGGCGAAAGATGATGCTCTTGGCAATCTGCCCCACGGCAATGCCCAGCGCATCGGCCGCCTGCTGCGCGGTGCGCGCTGCGTCGTCCAGCATCTGCGGCCGGTGGGGGTGGCCCAGGGATTCCAGCGCTGCAGCCACGCGCTGCACACCTTCAGGCAGATTTTTCAGTTCAGCTCCACACATCGTTTCTTACTCCGAAATCACAATCGTCGGGGCTATTTTGATCGCACAGGCGCGACCCCAGCCAGTGCACCCGTGGAACTGGCTTCGCCAGGCCACCGGGTGCGTCCCCCTCCCGCGCAGCGAGAGAGGGGTGAAGACGCGCAGCGTCTCAGGGGGTGCTTCATCCTTACCCCGCACGTTTGGTCAATAGCGCGTTGGCAGCGCGGGAGTTGGGCTTGCGGCCCAGAAAGTCGCTAATGTAGGCACCCGCGTCGATGAGCTTGTCGAGGTCGATGCCCGTCTCGATGCCCATGCCCTGCAGCATGTACACCACATCTTCGGTGGCCACGTTGCCGGTGGCGCCCTTGGCATAGGGACAGCCGCCCAGCCCGGCCACGGACGACTGGAAGTTCCACACGCCCAGCTCCAGCGCGGCCAGCGTGTTGGACAGCGCCTGCCCGTAGGTGTCATGAAAGTGGCCCGACACCTCGTCGATGCCAAAGTGCTGCAACGTGGCCTCCAGCGCCTTCTGCACCTTGCGCGGCGTGCCCACGCCGATGGTGTCGGCCACGTCCACACGCTGCACGCCAATGCCCTTGAGCAGGCCCGCCAGGTACGCCACACGCTCAGGGGCAATGTCGCCTTCGTACGGGCAGCCCACGGTGCAGCTCATGGCGCCGCGCACACGGATGCCAGCGGCCCGTGCGGCCTCCACCACGGGGGCAAAACGCTCGATGCTCTCGGCAATGCTGCAGTTGATGTTGCGCTGGCTGAAGGCCTCGCTGGCCGAGCCGAAGACAACGATCTCGTCGGGTTTGTCCAGCACGGCAGCCTCAAAGCCCTTGAGGTTGGGCGTGAGCACCGAATACGCGACGCCGCTCTGGCGGGTGATACCGGCCATCACCTCATGGTTGTCGGCCATCTGCGGCACCCACTTGGGACTGACGTAGCTGGTGACTTCGATCTCTTTCAGGCCCGCCTGCTGCAGGCGGTGCACCAGCTCGATCTTGACGGCGGCGGGCACCGGAGTTTTTTCGTTCTGCAGGCCGTCACGGGGGCCAACGTCGATGAGGCGGACGCGGGAGGGAATGCTCATGGGGCTACCAAGGGTGGACAAGGAATCTCGCCATTGTCTCGCCAGCGCCGCCGCAAGGCCACCTCATATCGTGCCAGACCACTCGCCGGACGCGCCATCAGCCCGTACGGGTGCCATCACCTTCCACCTCTTGCCGAAGCAGCGCCACCATGGCCTGTGCCGCCAGCGACAGGGGCCGTCCGCGCAGCGTGATCAGCCCGATGGGCCGGTGCAGCACGGGCGCCTTGAGCGCTCGCGTGACCACCCCGGGCCTGCGCACCACCTGGGCGGCCAGCTCGGGCAGCGCGCTCACGCCCAGCCCCGCCGCCACCATGGCCGCAATGGTGGCCAGGTGCTCCACCTCGTAGCGGGGTTCAAAGCGGATACGGTGCGTCAGCAAAGCCTCTTGCGCGTACTGCCGCACGCTGGTGCCTGCGGGCATGGAGATGTGGGGCAGCTCAGCCACATCAGCCCAGGCCACGGCACCGCGCCCCCGGGTCAGGGCGTGCGTGCGCGGCATCAGCAGCACAAACCGGTCGGACACCAGCGGGGTGTAGTCCAGGTCGGCATAGGCGGGGTTGGCAGCGGTGAGGGCAAAGTCCACGCGCCCGGCGCGCACCATGTCAAACGCCGGGCCGGCCAGGCTGTCAAACAGCTCCAGCTGCACGCCCGGATGCTGCGCAGCAAACCGGGCAAACGCGCGCGGCACGGCCCCGGCGGCCAACGACGGCAGCGCCGCCAGCGCAATGCGGCCCACCTGCAGCTGCGCCACCTCCTGCACGCGGCGTACGGTCTCGTCCATCTGGTGGCGCAGAAACCGTGCCTGCTCGGCAAACACCTCGCCCGCCAGCGTGAGCTGCACTGTGCGCGTGGTGCGCTCGAACAGGCGCACGTCCAGCATCTCTTCCAGCCGCGCCACCGTGCCCGACACCGCCGACTGCGACAGGTGCATCTGCAGGGCCGTGCGCCGAAAGCTCAGCGTTTCGGCCAGGGAGAGGAACACATCCACCTCGCGGGCGGACCAATTGATCTTCATGGCCGATCAGTCTATCGAAAAAGACGTCTGGACCGCGCAATGCTGGATACCTAGACTGCACTGCAGACAAGTAAGCGACCCAAGAAACAGGAGACACGATGGAAACAAGTTCGCCTCGCAATGCACGCACCGTGGTGGTGGGCGGAGGCACCATGGGGGCCGATGTAGCCGTGGTCCTGGCCCGGGGCGGCGCGCAGGTCACGGTGGTGGACCCCCACGCCGCACGACGCGACCACTTGCTGCCCCACATTGCGCAGGAGCTGGCCGCTGCCGGCCAGGCCACCCACGCCGGCCCGGTGCAGGTGTGCGCCAGCCTGCAGGATGTGGACTGGAGCGGCGTGGTGCTGGTGGTGGAATGCATCACCGAGCAACTGGCTGCCAAAAAAAAGTTGTTTGCCGAGCTGGAAACCATGGCGCCCCCCAACGCCGTGCTGGCCAGCAACAGCTCGGGCTTTCCCATCAGCGCGATTGCCCAGGGGCTGGCCACGGCACAGCGCATGCTGGGCCTGCACTTCTTCATGCCCGCCCACCTGGTGCCGCTGGTGGAGGTAGTGCTGGGCGAGCGCAGCGACCCGGCGCTGGGCACCTGGCTGCATGCCTTTATGCGCGGCTGCGGCAGCGTGCCGGTGCTGGTCAAGAAGGACAAGCCGGGCTTTCTGGCCAACCGCATGCAGCATGCGCTCTCGCGCGAGGCGTTTGCGCTCATCGACGAAGGCATTGCCTCGCCGGAGGACGTGGACGCGGCCGTGCGCTTTGGCTTCGGCTTTCGCTTTCTGGCGGCTGGGCCCGTCCTGCAACGCGACCATGCGGGCATCGAGGTGCACACCGCAGCTGCGGCCACCATGTACCCCACGCTGTCCAACACCGGCGTGCCGGCACAGGCCCTGCGCGACAAGGTGGCCCAGGGCACCCTGGGCATGAAGACAGGCAAGGGCTTTTTTGACTGGCCCGAAGACCGAAAGCAAGCCGAGCGCGCGCGCTACGACACGCTGCTGCGTCAAGGCCTGGCCCTTTTGGCCAGCGAGTTGCCCACGATCGAGCCCCCCGGCCATGCCTCATCAACAGAAACCTCACCCACCGCCGGAGCCCGCGCATGAGTGCATCGCCCGTCCGCCCCAGCCAGTGGCTCGACCCGCTGATCGTGACCGTGGCCCCCAACGGCGCGTACAAGCAGCCCTCGGATCACCCCGCCGTACCCATCACGCCCGCCACATTGGCAACCACCGCCAAAGCCTGTCTGGATGCGGGCGCCGCCATGCTGCACATGCACATCCGTGATGCACAGGGCCGCCATAGCCTGGACGTAGAAGGCTACCGCGAGGCCCAGCGCGTAGTGCGTCAGGCCGTCGGTGATGCCATGGTCATCCAGATCACCAGCGAGGCCGCAGGCGTTTACCTGGCGCCCGCGCAGGTTGCCATGGTCGAAGCCCTGCAGCCCGAGGCTGTGTCCATCGGTCTGCGCGAAGTCGACAAGCCTGAGATTGGCGAGGCAGGCCTGCAGCGCTTTTTTTCGGGATTGGCGCAGCGCCGCACCATGGTGCAGGTCATCCTGTACGACGTACTCGACCTGCGCCGATGGCAGGCCCTGCGCGCCAGTGGCGTGGTACCCGATGCGCCTTGGTTCCTGCTGTTTGTGCTGGGCCGCTACAGCGCCGGGCAGACCTCCAGCCCGCGCGACCTGCTGCCCTTCCTCGCCGCCCATGAAGGCGCAGAACCCTGGGCCGTGTGCGCCTTTGGCGCCGCAGAAAACACCTGCATCACGGCTGCCACGCTGTTCGGTGGACATGCCCGCGTGGGCTTCGAAAACAACTTGCTGTGCAAAGACGGCAGCGTGGCCCCGGACAACACCGCACTCGTGCGTCAGGCCGTGGAAGCCGCCGCGGCGCTGGGGCGCCCGCTGGCTACGGCAGCCGACATCCGGCAGCGCTTTGGCGCGCCCTGAGTGCGTCCCCATATCCATTGACCCCAACCCGCGTCAGACGGGCCCTTTCCATCCCCGCAGGAGACAGACATGCACCACTCCCATTCTTCGACCTCGTACCGCACGGCACGCCGGGCAGTCCTGCAAGCCGCTCTGGCACTTCCGCTGGCCCTGGGCATCACGGGGCAGGCCGCCGCGCAGGCGGCAGCCACGGCGTTTCCCAGCAAGACCATCCGTTTCGTGGTGCCCTATCCTCCTGGCGGCCCCACCGACCTGATGGCGCGCATGCTGCAGCCCGAATTGCAAAGCCGTCTGGGCGTTCCCGTGGTGGTGGACAACAAGGGTGGCGCCGGCGGAAACACCGGCAGCGCTGAAGTGGCCAAGCAGGCACCGGCCGATGGCCACACCCTGCTGCTGGCCGCCAGCGGCCCCATGGCGGTGAACCAGTCGCTGTATGCCAGCATGCCGTTCAACCCGCTGACGGATCTCGCGCCGGTGATCCAGCTTTCCGCATTCCCGCTGGTACTCGAAGTGCACCCCTCACTGGGGATCAAGACCCTGGCCGAGCTGCTGGCCATGGCCAAGGCGGGCAAGCCGGTGCTCAGCTATGCGTCTGCGGGCAACGGCACACCACAGCACCTGGCGGGCGAACTGTTCAACACCACGGCAGGCGTGAAGATGGGACACATCCCTTACCGGGGCGCAGGCCCTGCGCTCAACGACCTGATTGGCGGGCAGGTGAACGTGATGTTCGACATCGTTGGCAGCTCGCTGCCCCACATTCAGGCAGGCAAGCTCGTCCCGCTGGCTGTCACATCGAGTGCGCGTGCGAAGGTACTGCCCAACGTGCCCACCATGGCAGAGGCCGGCATCGCGGGCTACCAGATCACGGGCTGGCACGGTATTGCCGTGCGCGCGGGCACGCCCCAGGCCACCATCGACAAGCTCAACGCCACGGTCAATGCGATCTTTGCGGAGCCCGCATTCCGCGCCAAATGGGAGGCCATCGGCACTCCCGTGGTGGCAGGCAGCGCTGCCGACTTTGCCGCGCTGATCAAGGCCGACTCGCAGCGCCTGGGCAAGCTGGTGCGCGACGCTGGTGTGACGGTGGATTGAGCCCCGCGGCGGATGCTGCAGGCTCAGTAGCCGCGTGCAGGGCTCACAACCCCCGCCACGGCTTCCCCTTGCTCCAGAGCCGCCATCTTGCGTGCGATCTGGGCAATGCTCTCATCGCGCAGCGTGCGCGCCGAGGTATGGGGCGTGATGGTGATGCGCGGGTGGTTCCAGAACGCGTGGCCTGCAGGCAGAGGCTCGGTGCGGAACACATCCAGTGTGGCGCCCGCCACATGGCCGCTGTCAATGGCGGCCAGCAGGTCTTCATCCACCAGGTGGGCGCCGCGCGCCACGTTGATCACATAGGCACCCGGGCGCAGCCGAGCGAGTGTGTCGCGGTTGATAACGTTCGTGGTATCGGGCGTGAGCGGCAGCAGATTGACAAGCACACGGCTGGCAGCCAGAAAGTCGTTGAACTGCTCCGCGCCCGTGAACGCGCGCACACCGTCGATGGCCTTGGGGCTGCGGCTCCAGCCGTTGACAGGAAAATCGAACTGCGCCAGTGCCCTGGACACACGCTCGCCCAGTACGCCCAGCCCCATCACGCCGACGGGGTAATCGCTGCGCATGCGCGGCTTGCGGTAGCCCCAGCGCCCTGCAGCCATGTCGGCCTCGTAGCCGTTCAGCTCGCGGAAGTGGCGGATGACCGCATGGCACACATATTCGGCCATCTGCACGGCCATGCCTGCATCGTCCAGCCGCACCACCAGAGCGCTGGGCGGCAGGCGCAGTTTGAGCAACCCATCCACACCCGCGCCAATATTGAACAGCGCCTTGAGGCTCGGCTGTTCGTCCATGAACTGCTGGGGTGGAGCCCAGACCACCGCATAGTCAGCCTGCGGCGCGCCGGGCTGCCACACGGAAATCTCAGCGCCTGGAAATGCGGCAGTGAGCCCCTGGAGCCAAGGCTCAGCCTTGGTATCGGTACAGCAAAAAGTGATTTTCATGGCGCCCAAGCGTAGCCGCATTGGACGCCATGCGCTGTCACCTGCAAGGCGCCCCGATCAGGCCAGGTCCTTTTCGGCAGCCACGAGCTTGAGCAACTCGGCGCCTTCCGTCACCTGATCGCCTGGCGCGTACAAAAGCTCCTGCACTACGCCATCGGCCGGCGCAGCAATCGTGTGCTCCATCTTCATGGCTTCCATCACTGCCAGCGGCTGCCCCTTGGTCACCGCGTCGCCCGCCTTCACAGCAAACGACACCACCTTGCCGGGCATGGGAGCCGTCAGGCGCCCACCTTCAGCCGCAGCCTCTCCGGCATGGGCCAGCAGGTCGACGGCGGTAATCTGCGTGGCGCCCAGCGGGGTGAATACATGGTCCACCTCGCCTTGGGCATACACGGCTGCGCGGGTGCGCTGGCCAGCAAACTGCAGCTCGATGCCATCGGCCTGCGCAGCAAACACCAGCGGCCCAGCGACGGCGGTTTCGCCATCGCCCACGGCCAGATGCAGACTGCCACCGCGCTCATACGTCAGCAATGCCTTGGCATGCTCGCCATCAAACTCAAACTCAAACCGGCGTTGCACTACACCATGGGTGTGGAAACCATCGCGGCGGCTGAACGGGTCCGCGCCCTCGCTGGCGCGCTCCTTCAGAAGCGTTTGCGCCACGGCCGCGGCAGCGGCCAGCGGCAGGCCGACAGGCTCCTGGTGGAACAGCACGGCCTGCTCGCGTGGAATCAGCGCGGTGTCGAGCTGGGCGGTGGCAAACGCCTCAGTGCGCGCCACGCGGCGCAGAAACTGCACGTTGGTCGCCAGGCCCACGATGTGGGTCTGCGCCAGGGCTTCATCCAGCCGCGCCAGCGCTTGCTCCCGCGTGTCGCCATGCACGATGAGCTTGGCCACCATGGAGTCGTAGAACGGGCTGATCGCATCGCCCTGACGCACGCCAGAGTCCACGCGGACCGCGCCTCTTTCAAACGTCACGCAGTCGGGCAGCGCATACACATTGAGCGCGCCAGTGGCGGGCAGGAAGTTGTTATCGGGGTTCTCGGCGCAAATGCGCGCCTCGATGGCATGACCGGTGATGCGCAGGTCTTGCTGCTGCAGGGGCAGCGGCTCGCCGGACGCCACGCGCAATTGCCATTCCACCAGGTCCAGCCCGGTGATGGCTTCGGTCACAGGGTGCTCCACCTGCAGGCGCGTGTTCATCTCCATGAAGTAGAACTTCATCTGGTCGGGTCGCTCGTAGCCACCCGGCTGCTCGACGATGAACTCCACCGTTCCTGCGCCCACGTAATTCACGGCCTTGGCGGCGGCCACGGCGGCTTCGCCCATCTGTGCGCGCAGCTCGGGCGTCATGCCTGGGGCCGGGGCTTCTTCCAGCACCTTCTGGTGGCGGCGTTGCACCGAGCAGTCACGCTCGAACAGGTACACGCAGTTGCCGTGCGTGTCACCAAACACCTGGATCTCGATGTGGC
>Ga0207420_1002176_pt1 | contig 10360 bp, 9 predicted proteins | sample ThiBio_inoc_biof_FD_183941 | JGI IMG/M metagenome (GOLD analysis project Ga0207420, IMG submission 183941) | Wastewater bioreactor microbial communities from Cape Town, South Africa - Thiocy_inoc_biof (SPAdes) | ecosystem: Engineered > Bioremediation > Thiocyanate > Unclassified | place: South...
CGTCACCGCCACTGTTCCGCTTGTCTACCCTGCCGTTGATGTAGTTAAACATGAACCGAATGTTCCTGTTTACATACCAGTTCAGGCCGAGCGTGAGGTTCTCTTGCCGACCGCCAAGTACGTCCTTGTCATTGAGGTCGACCATGCTGTAGCGCGCGGCGATCTCCCATGCCCCCCAGCCGCCCGTCCTCCAGTCGAAGGGACGACTTGGTACGACCCCACCGTAGGAACCGGAACTTGTGCTGTAACTTCGCTTTTCGCCGGTGAAGATATAGCCGCCTTGGACGTAATAGCCATTGAAGTCGAGGCCGGGTCCATTGCCGGGGAGCCGCTCGACGTTGAAATCGAAATACTCGCCCTGGAAGTGGAAGCTGCCAAGTGTCCCAGCCAGTTCCGCGCTCAAGACGCGCGCGGAGTCGATCGGAAGAGCGCCGGTACCCAAGATGCGGTTGCCGTCGATGCGCATCTCAATCCGGTCTCGGAGGTTCAGTTCCGAAGCGCCCGTCGGTGCGTCGAACAGGTACTGCACGTCGCCGCCGATCAGGAGCGAGGCATCGTTGGCCAGCACCGGCAGGAAAACCGCCCGTCCGGTCGCGGCGGTCTGCCTCGCATCAAGCGATGTCCTGCCGGAGGCGGGTCCCGTGAGGAAGGCGCCCGCCCACCATTGCCGGTCGTTGGCGGTGATGCCCAAAGCTGAACGCGTGGCTGCGCCGATGCCAGCGGCGACTTCCACGGGCGCGGCTCGCTCCATAAAGGTGGTGTTGTTGTTGCTTGTCGCTCGGTCGAGCGTGTAGGGCACACTGAGAACACCGCCCCAGATCTTCAATGGTTTGAAGCCGCTATAGGTAAGATAGCCTTTGTCGAGGACCACGCTGGTGGCGCCGCCGGACCCGCCCCCCTCAAAGACGAAGCTGTACTCCCAGTCGTCTAGGAACGTACCGATGACGCCGAACTGTGCTCGACGCGCGATCACGCCGCCGATAAGGTCCTGCGGCGTCGTGGCTGCGGTGTTCGGCCGATAGTTGTAGCCGCCGAAGTCGAGCTGCAGGCGGCTCGTGAGCGAGATGCAGTTTCGCCCGTCGGAACTGCAGATCGTCGGCCGATTGCTGGTGGACATCCGAATGGAGGGCTCCTTGAAAGGAGGTGCAATTTTGGTCGCAGCCGCCTGCTTGGCGGCCCTTACGCCTTCCTGCCCCTCCTTGGTGATGTCCCTTTTTAGGGTCGCGACTTCCTTCTGCAGTTCACTAATCTTCGTCTGTAGTACTTCCAACTGGACGGAGGCAGAATCCTGCGCGGCGGCAGGCGCGCCAGCGAGAATCGCAACGGCAGCAACCGGCACCGTGAGATGATTCCGCATCGTTCTGTGCAATTGCATCTTCACCCTATGTGAGTACTGACCTGGTTTCGATGGGGTGCGTACGTCGCCTTGGGACTACCGCTACGCTAGCGACGGCAAGAACAGTTCGGTGCAGATTCAAGTCGTTTCGCTTGATGCGCCTGCCCATGAGGATCCTACTCGTACCGAATCGCTCAGCCCTGAACACAACTTAGTCTTTCAATGGTCTGGGAATGGCCCGACCCTTATCCTTTTCAGACACGATGAATTCGAGAAAGCGGAGCTTCTCGGTTGCGCTGGGATTCCAATGCGCATGAGTCGTACCGGCCGGAACGAGCAGGCTATCTCCCGCGTGCAAGATGACCGGTGATTCGCCTTCCTCCTGCCAGATGCCGATACCGGAGAGGATGTGGAAGGTTATTGCGGCCGGATGGAAGTGCCGCGGATTGATTCCACCTGGCTCATATTCGACGTGATAGACGGCGGCTTCCTGGTTCGCCGTATTGGGCACGGCCGTTTTCAGTAAAGGCGCATGCGGGATTACTCCTCGTTTTTCTTGGGCGTAGGGCGGGGCGTAGAGCATAGAAAACTCCTATTGTAAAAATACCGATGCTGATAGGGAAAGCCTTTGATCATGCCTTCCTCCCGACGCTGCGAGATGTCTGATCTTTGCCCTGCCAGAGTCGGGTGCGCATATGGCAATCAGCCCATTGAAAACAGAGGCTGAGCCCGTGCTCCCGATCTTAGGTTTCCTGCTCATAGTGTTCGACGATAGAAGGCATATTAGCGTGCTGATGCTTGACTCGAAAACGCTTTTAACTTAGTGTGCAACCAACAAAAAGTTGGGGTCCATATGGTGCGGCGATTGCCTTCATTGAACGGACTGCGCGCGTTCGAAGCGGCCGGCCGGCATGGCAGTTTCACCGCTGCGGCGCGAGAACTGAACGTCACACAAACTGCAGTGAGCCGCTTGGTTCGCCTGCTGGAGGACCGTCTCGGCTTTGCGCTGTTCCGACGGCATGCGAGCGCGCTCGAGTTGACCGCTCAAGGACAAGCGCTGCTGCTCGGTCTTACCGATGCTTTCAATTCAATCGGCCGCCTCACCGAAAGCGTCGCAGCGATGCGCGCCGGCCCTGTGCTTACGGTGGGAGTGGGACCGACCCTCGCGGTCGCTTGGCTGATCCCGCGGCTGGCTAACTTCGAGGTGCGCGTGGCGACCGGAGGCGCGACCCGCGCGGTGCGTGACGACTGGACCTGCACCATCCGGCGCGATACCAACGCGCTGCCGGGCCATACTGCAGAGCACCTGTTCTCCAGCGCCGTCGTGCCAGTCTGCACGCCGGAACTCGCATCGACGCTGCGCTCACCCGACGACCTGCGCAACGCAACTCTTATTGTCGCGTCCAACATGCCCAACGAATGGCCACACTGGTTTGCGGAAGCGCACCTATTCTCTCCACTGCATCCCGCCGGGGAGGTGTCATTCGAGAGCAACGCTATGGCGATGCAGGCGGCGCTGGATGGCGTCGGAGTCGCCATCGCTCAATTCCCTTATGTCAGCGATGCCCTGACAGCGGGCCGCTTGGTCGCACCATTTCCGATCGTCGCGCCCACAGGGGAGGACTGGCTTCTGGAATACCGGCCTGTTCATCGGGAGGATCCAGCACTTCTGGCTTTCCGCGAATGGCTGCATCAGGAAGCTGATTGCGAACGTCAAGTTGAGGCCGAATTGGTGAACCGAGAGTCCATGGGAGCAATGGGATCGCGTGCGAGCGCGCGTAGACCTCAACGGCGAAATCGTTGATGACAGGAATAACTGATGAAGTTCACGCTGTTGACCTGTGATGGGCTCGATGCGCTGCGTTCAAAGGATGTTGACGCAAAGAAGCGCTGATGGAGCCTGCTCGCCCTTTGCGACAGCGCGTGCCAGGTCTGGCGGTGTTCAGCAGGACGCGAGGCAGGCGCCCCGGTTCAGTTCGAGCAGCCTGACCTGCCGAAGTCCACGTTGAACCTCGTTGTCTACAAGACTACATCGCAGGTGCTGTGATTTCTTTCATGGCTCTAGCGGATGGATACTTTCAAACGAGTGAGGTCAAGTCTTCTTCACAGGCGAACTCCATGCTCGATTCCTTGCAGGGAAGCGTCGGCAAGTCGAGCGCAAGACATATCAGGTCCAATTGCAATCGCGGCTTTCGCGCGCTTCTTGCGCGAATAAATACCGACCCAACTGTGCCAGCCATCCCAACATTCCCACAACGGACCATGCCACAAGCGCGCGGCCGGCCGCGCCCTGCTGGTCGCTGAGGTAGACGCTGCACAGCTGCTGCGGCGCTTCTTGGTAGAGCAGGCCGGCAACCAGCATCATCCAGAATCCATTGAGCACAAAAAAGGCGCGCAGCACCTGGCTGGCGGCCCGCCAGGACAGGCCCGCCAGCAGCCCCGCGAGCACCATGCTGACCACCTTCGCCAGCGCCACGCCGGCGTGCAGCACTGCATGGTCGAGCGCTGCAGGCAGCATCCAGAGGCTGGTGATGCACAGCGCCGCGAACAGGCCGTTGGCGCCGTGCGTATTCCAGGACGCCAACGCCTGCGTGAGGCGTGTTCCAGCGCAGTGTGCGGTCCACCAGCCGAGCACGAACAGCAGCGGCAGCTGCAGGCCCATGTGCCGCGGCATGGTGCCCTCCATCCACGGGTGCGCCAGCGCCAGCGCCGCCAGTAGTGCGGCGGGTGTGCGCCCGTCGCGCAACACAGTGAGCAGGCGGATGGGCAGCATCGGCGTCATGCGCCCGGTGCGCCCGGCAGCGTGCGCAGCACATCGGCCAGCGCGATGTCAGGCCGGTCCACGTCGTAGGCGCGCACCAGACGACCCTGCCGATCGATCAGGAACAGCGCGGCATTGTGCGCGTAGCCGCCCAGTCCATCGGGCAGCACCACAGTGCCGAACAGCTGCAGCAGCGCCGGCAGGTCATTGACTTCGCGCAGGCCCGCAAAGCGCCACAGCGCTGGCCGGGCATTGAGCCGGCGTGCGTGCTGTGCCAGTACTTCGGGCGTGTCGTTGGCCGGGTCGAAACTCAGCGTGAGCAGGCGCACACGCCCCTGCAGCTGGCGAGCGCGGATTTCGGCCTGCAGCCAGGACTGCCCTGAGGCGCTCGTGAGGCACACGGTCTGGCAGCGCACATAGACCAGGGTCACGAAGGTCACGGCGTCGGACGCGCGCCCGTAGTCGGCCAGCGACAGCAACTGCCCGTTCGCATCGACCAACCCCAGGTCGGGCAGCGCGCGCGGCGTGTGCGCGATGTCGGCGCGACGCACGCCGTCAGAAGTGATGGCGGCAAAGCCCTGCGTGACCCAGGCAAAGCAGGCCAGCGCGAGCGCGGCGATGCTCAGCGCCGCGAGCGCGCTGCGCCCGCGCCCGGTACGCGGTGCGGCGTCAGGCGAGGTGGAGTTCACGGTGCTCGATCTGGGGATGGCTGGCATGCAGGTATATCAAAAATAGGAGCGGCTTGCGCCGATGTTTATTGGCTTTGAGTATTAAAACTATTGCAAACCCAATAGACATCTGCGCTAGAAGCTCACTTTTTGATAACTGGCACCACGGGGGGCGCGCCTGCACCCAGGAACGCGAGCAGTTCGGCGGCGCCGTTCCAGGGCTCGGTGCGCCCGGCCGAGGCCTCGCGCGCGGCCTGCACACCGGCGGCATCGACCGGAGCACTGTCGTTGCCCCATTGGCTGCGGATATAGGTCATAAGCGCGGCGATTTCGGCATCGTTCATCTGCTCGCCAAAGGCCGGCATCGCACCGTTGTAGGTGGTGCCGTCGACGTCAATGGTGCCGTTCATGCCGTGCAGCACGATCTGCAACGGCGCCTCGGGCATGCCCGTGACCCACGAAGCGCCCGCCAACGGCGGGAACACGCCCGGCAGGCCCTGGCCGCTGGCTGGCGTTGATGGCCGCGCCCGCCGCGCCCGCCTCGCTGGGCGCCAGCGCCACGGGATCGCGCTGGTCGCCCAGGCCGGCCATGCCGTCGGGGCGCGCCAGCACGATGTAGCCGATGGCCCAGACCACGAGCGCCAGCACCAGCCCGATCATGACGCGCGGCACCGGGTTGTACTGCTCGTGCGGGTCGGCGTGTTCACTGTGGCGGGTTTGCGGGGGTTGCGGCATCGTCGGTTCCTGGGGGGGCATCGGTGGGGGTGTCGTCGGGCGCGGCGCTACCCTGGCGCGCGGCGGGCAGGCGCTGCGTGGCGGCCTGCGCCTGGGCGGGGCTCAGCACCGGGTAGACGCGCTGCAGGCTTTGCAGGTAGGCGACCAGGTCGAGCGCTTCCGGGCGCGCCACGACGATATCGGTGAAGCCCACGGTGCCGGGCGGCAGGGTGACAACGCGATCGCCCTTGCGCACGGTGTTCTCGTTCTTGATCTCGAACATGAAGCGATAGGCCGGCATGTTGCTGCCAGGCACATAGGCGCGCGGCTGGAACAGGTGGCCCAGGTGCCAGTCGGCGCTGGGCTGGCGCACGCCGATATTGAACAGGTCGGGGCCGGTGCGCATGGTGCCCAGCAGCGGCGGGTCGTCGTAGTGGTAGTCGGCGGCGACCGAGGCGCGGCCCCATCCGCGCCGCGCGTCGGCGATGCCGGCACCGGTGGTGCTGGGCTGCTGCGTGTGGCAGGCGATGCAGCCGTTGGCCATGTAGACGGAGCGCCCGCGCAGCTCCTGGCTGGAGTAGGGCTTGAGCGCCTCGGGTGCGGGCTCGTCCTTGAGCTGCAAAAAGGGTACGACGATCATGGCCGCCGTGGCGAGCGACAGCGTGACCATGGCACCGCTCACGAGTTTGAGTTCGTTTTCCATGGCGTCAGGCGGCGGTGGGGCGGAGCGCGGCGCGGTCTGCCTGGGTGAGCACGCCCGAGCGTGCGGTGATCAGCACAAAGTGCCAGGCGAAGACCAGATGGCCCAGCGTCATCAGCGCGCCGCCGATCGAGCGGCCCTGCAGCCAGGGCAGCGTGACCGCGACCGAGTCCATGAAGGGCCGCGCCGGATCCAGCAGGATCAGGCCCTGCAGGATGCCGCCGATGCTCAGTGTGACCATGTAGACCGCGTAACCGGCGACCACCAGCCAGAAATGCAGGCTGATCAGCGCGGGCCGTGGCCAGCGCACGTTGAGGATGCGCGGCATCACAAAGTACACGCCGCCAAAGATCACCATCGACACGAAGCCGTACATGCCCAGGTGCGCATGCGCCACCGTGAAATGCGTGAAGTGCGTGACGGCATTGAAGCTGCGCAGCGCCTGGAACGAGCCCTGCAGCGAGGCAACGGTGTACATCACCGCGCCAAAGACGATGAAGCGCAGCACATGCGAGTGCTTGAGCGCGCTGAAGTGTCCTTTGAGCGTGAGGTGCTGGTTCACCGAGAACGCCACTACGGGGATGATCATCATCACGCTCTGCACGATGGACAGGGTGATCAGCCACTCGGGGATAGGCCCGCCGATCAGGTGGTGGGCGCCGACCTGGCCATAGAAGAAGGCCAGCGTCCAGAAGCCGAGCAGCGACAGGTTGTACGAGCGCACCGGCCGCCCGATGACCTTGGGTAGAAAGTAGTACACGCAGGCAATCGACAGCGGCGTGTAGAACAGCCCCAACACGTTGTGGCCGTACCACCAGTTCATCGTCGCCTGCTCGACGCCAAAGTGCAGGCCCGGGATCTTGGCCACCACATAGAGTGTGGGAAACCAGAACAGCGCTGCGCCGATGTACCAGACCGACACGTACAGGTGGTGCACCTTGCGGCGCGTCAGCATGAAGGCCATGGGCAGGCCGACCAGCATGCCGCCGACGGCGAACAGGCCGCCGATCTGCCACGGAATCTCCAGCCACTCCATTCCAGCGTTGATGCCGATCGCCAGCGCGCCCAGCCCGGCCACCAGGCCGGCATTCCACAGCAGCGCGCCGACGACGGCCAGACGCCCGCCCAGCAAAGGGATTTGCAGCAGGCGCGGCAGCAGCCAGATCGCCAGGCCAAGCAAGCCCAACGGCGCCCAGCCATAGGCCACCGCGTTCAGGTGCATGGTGCGCAGCCGGCCCAGCGACAGCCAGGCCTGGTCGGTAAGAAGGTCAGGCCAGTGGAACTTGAGCGAGCTCAGCAGCCCGGCGGCCGAGGCCACGATGAGCCAGACGACGGCGCAGGCGATCAGCACAAAGGCCGGGAAGGCGCTGGAGCGGTCGGCCATCTCGCGCGCCTGCATTTCTTCCGGAGTGACGTTGCCGCCTGCGCCGAGCGGTGCCTCAATGTGCGCAAGCTCGCGCTGCTGCTCGGCGCTGGCGGCGGGCTCCTCGGGTTGGCCGATCTCGCCAGGCGAGAAGATGGTGCGCGCGCCCGAGGATTCGATATCGAACAGCCCTTTGCGCAGCGACCAGATAAACGCGAACAGGCCCGCGATCGACAGGATGAAAGTAGCCAGTAACAGGCCGGTGGGATTCATGGGGTTCCTCGTCGCATTCGCTCGCAGCCCGGCGGGGCGGCGGTGCGTGGATCAAACGAAGTCCATGGTAAAAACAATGGAGCAGATTGATAAGAAGCAGCTGAACGTGGAAAAACCGGAGCAGATTCTTGGTGTTTGTGATTTCAGTCAAACCTCATAGGCTCTGCATGCGGTCATGCGCAACGAATACATATCCATGATTTTTGTTTATTTCAATAAAAGCAGATCAGCTGCGATGCAGTCGGGCATGCCGATCCATTCACCAGGGGGTTTGATGAAACGCTACGAGGCCTTGGCCGAAGACATGACGGAGTCGATCCGCACCGGCGTGCTGCAGCCCGGCGACCGCCTGCCCTCGGTGCGCCACACCGGCGCTAGCCGTGGCGTCAGCCCCTCCACCGTGTTCCAGGCCTATTACCTGCTCGAAGCGCGCGGGCTGATCCGCGCACGCGAGCGCTCGGGCTACTACGTGTCGGCGGGCGTGCGCCGCCTGCCGCCCGAGCCGGAGCTGGCCTCGCAACCAGCAGAAGAGTCGATGGCGGTGGACGTCAGCGCGCGCGTGTTCGACGTGCTGGAGGCCAGCATGTCGCGCGATGTGGTGCCCTTTGGCTCGGCCTTCCCGAGCCCCTTGCTGTTCCCCATGGCGCGCCTGGGCAAGTTCATGGCGTCGAGTGTGCAGACGCTGGACCCGTGGAGCACGGTGGACGACCTCACGCCCGGCAAAGCGGCACTGCGCCGCCAGATCGCGCTGCGCTACCTGGCCCACGGCATGCATGTGCATACCGATGAAATCGTCATCACCAACGGCGCGCTGGAAGCGCTGAACCTGTGCCTGGCCGCCGTGACGCGGCCGGGGGACGCGGTGATCGTGGAGTCGCCCACGTTCTACGGCTCACTGCAGGCGCTGGAGCGCATGGGCCTGGCCGCCATCGAAGTGCCCACGCACCCGCGCGAGGGCATCGACCTGGCCGCGCTGGAGCGCGCCATCGTGCGCCACCGCCCCAAGGCCTGCTGGTTGATGACCAACTTCCAGAACCCGCTGGGCAGCCTGATGCCGCCGGAAAAGAAGCAGGCCCTGGTCGGCCTGCTGGCACAGCACGGCATCCCGCTGATCGAAGACGACGTGTACGGCGAGCTGTACTTCGGCGACGCGCAGCCGGTGCCGACCAAGGCCTTTGACACGCAGGGCCTGGTGATGCACTGCTCCTCGTTCTCCAAATGCCTGGCACCCGGCTACCGCATCGGCTGGGCCGCGCCGGGCCGCTATGCCAAGGCCGTGGCGCGGCAGAAACTGACCACCACACTGAGCGCATCGGTGCCCGCCCAGCTCGCCATTGCCACCTACCTGGAGCGCGGCGGCTTCGACAAGCACCTGCGCAAGCTGCGCCACACGCTGGCGGCGCAGCAATCGACCTTTGCCGAAGCGGTGGGCCACTACTTTCCGCAGGGCACGCGCGCTACCAGGCCGTCCGGCGGCTACTTTCTGTGGGTGGAGATGCCCGAGCATGTGAATGCGCTGGACCTCCACCGCCGCGCGCTGTCACTGGGGATCAGCGTGGCGCCCGGGCCCATTTTCTCGGCCAGCGAATCCTTTGCCCATTGCCTGCGCCTGAACTATGGCCATGCTTGGGACACACGCAGCGAACAGGCGCTGGCTACGTTGGGGAAACTGGTCGCTGCCAGCTAGAAGCATCGCTCGCGATTACTTGGCACAGCACCTGCTGCCGCCGGACGCCCAGGCCCATCCCACGGGAATCCATGTCTGACTGATGCGACACGAGCGTTGCAGCGACGATGAATCAGACTCATATCCGCGGATTGGTTACCAGCACTTCATCGATTCGTCGCGGGCCTGCCTCGCTCTAGAGTCGGGGATCTGCCTTGCGGTGCCCTGGTACCAGTTGGTAGCGACCATGATGTCTAGCCAATGGATGGTCCCCGCTGCCGCCCAACCTCCCAAGAAACCCCGCTGCCGCGTACCGTTGCTGCCATCTGCTGCCCCAGCCGCAGCTCGATCACAGGCTTCCAGGGCACCAGCGAGAAGCCCATGCCTTCATCGAGCATCGCGTAGCGCCCGCTGGCGAGCATGACGCTGCGCCGATAGATACCGGCCACGCGCTGCCCATCAACCACGGGTCGATGTTCCAGGCCGGTGTCGGCGGCAATGTCCTTGGCGGCCTGGGCCAGCTCCCGGTTACGCAACGTACCCAGCAGGTTACGCGTTAGGATCACGCGCTGCCCGCGCCGCTCGGCCAGACCCTGTTCGGCCAAGAAGTCTGCCCGCCTCTGCAGCGCGTCTTTGACCTCGCTGCCAAAGCCCAGATCGCCCAGTCCTTTGCCGCCGCCAATCAACTGCTGGTCGAGCCAGGTTGCGCCGATGACACGGGCCTGCCGCTCAATGGGCAGATGCGATTTCAGCTCCACGGTCGCACCGCCCAAGCGCTGCGCGTCGTAGCGGCGGCCCTGCTCAGCCAGGTCGTCAGGCACCTTCCATAGCCCCTCGGCCAAACGTTCCACGATGCTGGCTCGACGCAGGGCTTCGAGC
>Ga0207420_1002178_pt1 | contig 10350 bp, 5 predicted proteins | sample ThiBio_inoc_biof_FD_183941 | JGI IMG/M metagenome (GOLD analysis project Ga0207420, IMG submission 183941) | Wastewater bioreactor microbial communities from Cape Town, South Africa - Thiocy_inoc_biof (SPAdes) | ecosystem: Engineered > Bioremediation > Thiocyanate > Unclassified | place: South...
TGGTCGAGTGCCGCGCGAAGCGCGGTGTATCGAGACCCCGCAACCACACCTCCCAGCCCGACCACCTCCCCCACTGGTCGAGTAGCCGCCGCAGGCGGCGATCGAGACCCACCACAGAAAGGAAAGACAATGATCCGCACCCAGACCTCCGGCATCCGCGTCGTCGTGCAGCCGTGGGAGCGCGCCGTCGTGATCCGCGAGGGCGGGATCGACCGCATCGTCGGCCCGGGCCGCGCCCGTAGGCGCCGCCGCGAGTCGTGGCGCATGGTGGACCTGCGCGCCCGCTGGATCGCTCTCGCGACCCAGGACGTGCTGACCGCCGACGGCATGCAGGTGCGCGTGACCCCGGTCGTGCGCTTCCGCGTGTCGGATGTGCGCGCCTGGCTGACCGAGGCCGACTCCCCGGCGGACGCCGTGTACGTGCTGGCGCAGCTGGCCGTGCGCGACGCGGTCGCCGCTCGCACGCTCGACGAGGTGCTCGCCACCCGCGCGGATGTGCTGGCCGGCGTGCGCGACCCGTTCGCCGCGGCGACGGCCGAGCTCGGCGCCGAGGTGATCGACTTCGCCCTGCGCGACGTCACCCTCACGGCCGAGCTGCGTCACGCCTTCGCCGAGACGGCACTCGCCCGCGAGCAGGGCCGCGCCAAGCTCGAGCGTGCCCGAGCGGACGCGGCCGCGCTGCGTTCCCTCGCGAACGTCGCGCAGGTGCTCGAGGCGCACCCGTCGCTGCTGCAGCTGCGCACCCTCGAGGCCGCGGCCGCGAGCGGGCAGTTCATCGTGCGCGTCGGCGACCCGCCTCCGGGCGAGTGACGGGCGGGCGGGTCCTTCGGGGCCCGCCCGCTTTCGTTGCGCCTCTGGTGGTCGTCACAATCATGACGCTCACACCCGGCGCGGGCCGCGATGCCCCCCGTACTCGGCATACCCTTCGTCGCGCATCCCCGAGACACTGAACGACAAGGAACGCATCAGCGAGGAGAGCGCGAATTGAAGCCTGACAAGGAATCACCTCAAAAGGTCTTCTTCCAGCCCGCGAGATTGATCGTCCCCCTGTTCCAGCGGCCTTACGTTTGGTCGAAGGAGCTTCAGTGGGAGCCCTTGTGGCAAGACATCCAACGCCTCACAGAGTTGTTGGCAAAGGACTCAACCGCGACCCACTTCATGGGTGCGTTCGTCGTCCAGCAGCTTCCGTCGGAGCTCGGCCACATGCCCACATGGAGCGTTATCGATGGCCAGCAGCGCCTCACCACTCTGCAGGTGCTTCTCGATGCGTTGCACTCTCAACTTGTTCTGCACGAGGAGGTGATGCTCGCTGGTCAAGTGGAACCTCTAATTGAGAATCCCGCTGCCTTCAGAAAAGGGGCGCACGACAGATACAAAGTCTGGCCGACGAACCATGATCGCGCGGGGTTCGCAGCCGTGATGTCGGCCGACAATCCCATCGACTACCACGCTCTGGCACCGTCGAAGCTCCGCGAAGCACACGAATACTTCAGCAAGGCGATTGCGACCTGGTTGCAGGAATCGCCAGATGCCAGTAGCAGTGCCCATCTTCTTGTGACTGCGGTGACCGCTCAACTGGAGCTTGTGAGCATTCGACTCGACCCAAACGAGGACGCACAGGCGATATTCGAAACCCTTAATGCGCGAGGAGTTCCGCTCAGCGCAGCAGACTTGATTAAGAACTTCGTCTTTCAGAACTACCCGGGCAACGACTCCGAAATCGAGGACGCCTACCACCAGAATTGGGCAGACCTCGAGACCCCATGGTGGATCACGACTGTAACTGCCGGCAGAATCACCCATCCGAGGTCGTCGTGGTTCCTCTGGCACTGGTTGCGTGCCCGGAAGCTCGAGGACTTTCCCATTCGTGAACTGTTTAGTCAGTTCAAGGAGTACGTCACATCAAGCGCCGGAAGTCTCGCCTCACTTCTCCCAGAAATCAAAGAAGCTGCAGATAGTTACCGCGCGGTGATAGAGGGCTCCCAACAGCCGAATGGGCCTCTCACCCGTGCTCAGTGGTTCAGCTATCGCGTCGGCACGCTCGACTCAGAGGTCGTTCGCCCGCTACTCATTTGGCTGGACGAGGCTCCTCAATCCGACGTCACGGACGACGACAAGGCGCGCATATTCCGCTCCCTCGAGAGCTGGTTCGTGCGTCGCGCAATCGTAAAAGCCCCCTCCCAAGGAGCCAACCGGCTGATCATCGAGCTCATGGTGCACCTCAGCAAGAAGCCGCATGACTCGCTGGCCGACGAAGTCGAGTCCTACCTGGCCTCCAACAAGACCCCTGTCGGGTACTGGCCCGACGACGCGGAGGTAGCCGAAGCCCTCAGAGACGCGCCTGCGTACAACAAGTATCTGCGGGCCCGCCTTCGAATGATCCTGGAGGCGCTGGAGGACCGACGACGAGGCTACCCGGACTGGAAAGCGATGGGCATGGGTCCCGTCGCCCGCGGAGTCGGGACCGTTGAACACCTGTTGCCACAGAAGTGGCGCAACAACTGGGCCACCGATTGGCCTGCCGACCAGGCCGAGTTCAATGCTGCTTCACGCGACCGAAGGCTTCACGAGCTCGGCAATCTCACTCTCGTCACTCAGAAGCTAAATTCTCGAGCGTCAAATGCCAACTGGGAGACCAAGGTCAACTATTTCCAGGAAGTGAACGATGTACTGCTGACGAACGACGTCATCCAAGCCACACCTTTGCAATGGGATGATGCACTTATCTCGGCACGCACCGAGACGCTTACCTCATCTATCTTGGAAATCTGGCCTGTCCCCAACGGACATGTAGGCATCACCGCTAGGCATGAGGCACCATCCACACCTGGTGAAGTTGACCTTGCGCTGCTGGTGTCGGAAGGACTGATCGCGCCGGGCGCTGCTCTTGTTGCGCGGCCGGCGGTCTTTAGAGGTGTTACGGCCGCGGTCGGTATCGATGGCCGGATCTACATCGACGACAAAGCGTTCGATACGCCGAGCGCTGCCGGTGTGGCCGTCAATGCTGCTGGCGGCTACAAGGGGGCTATTAACGGTTGGCGCTTCTGGAAGGTGGCGGACTCGGGCAAGTCGCTGTGGGACGTTCGAAATGAATACCGTCTCAGCCTCGGGGAGGAATCTGGAGGTGACGATCTCGGCGACGATGCCGTGATCTCCGAGCAAATCGAGGCGGAGCTCTCGGCTGCCGAAGAGCTCGACGAGCAAGACGAGGTATGACTTAGCTCCTGGTTCCCAGCTCTACCTCACGATTCAGTCGAACATGTCCCCCATACTCGGCATACCGCACCTCCTCTGTGGTTCGCGACAATCATTCGAGTACCACCGAGGGGACCATGTATGACGGCCGGCGAATCCGCGGGGCTCGAGGCCGAGCGCCAGCTCGCTCTCGCCGCCGCCCACGAGGCGGAGGCTCTCGCCGCCCGCGAGCGCGCCGAGAACTTCATGGCCGCATCCGCCAGCGAGAAGCGCACCGTGCAGGCGCTGACCGCCAGTGGCCGGGCAGCCGCACCGCGCAAGTCGACCTTGTGGTGGTCGGCCCATCGGGCGTGCACATCGTGGATTCGAAGATGTGGCGCGAGGTCACCGTAGCCGCAGGGCACATCTACCGGGGCGATGCGGATGTGACCGAGGAGTTCGACGGGCTCGCCGAGCTCGCCTGGAAGACGGAGGCAGCGCTCGCGGATGTCGGCCTCGCCCCCGGCGAGGTGCACGCGGTCGCCGTGTTCACCGGCAAGAAGGGCGTCACCGGCACGGTAAACACGGTCGAGCTGGTGGGCGACGCGGATATCGCGCGCCACATCGCACGTCGCAGCGGCCGGCTCACCTCGGCGATGGTCGACAAAGTGCACCGCGCGGTGCTCGACTTCTTCCCCCACGTGACCGCGCCTCAGCCGATCGCACTCACCATCCCCGAGCCGGTGCTCGAGAGCAAGCCCGTCGAACTCGACATCGCCGAGCTGCCGAGCGCCGACGAGATCCAGGCCGAGCTGCTGGAGGCGATGCTCGCCCCGCCCATCGAGGAGTGGATGGCGTTCCTCCACCCAGACCAAGCGAAGCTCGTACGCCGCGGCTTCAATGGCCCCTCCCGCATCCGTGGCGCCGCCGGCACCGGCAAGACGGTAGTGGGCCTCCACCGCGCCGCCTACCTCGCACGGTCACGCCCGGGCAAGGTGCTCGTGATCACCTACGTGCGTACCCTGCCCGTGGTGCTGAACAGCCTCATGCAGCGGATGGCGCCCGAGGTGGCCGACCGCGTTGAGTTCGCGGGCGTCCACCAGCTCGCCCGACGCATCCTCGACGAGCGCGGCGTGGCAGTGCGCCTCGACAACCGCAAGGCCGGCGACGCGCTCAAGGCCGCGTGGGCGGCAGCTGAACCGACGCTTGCCTCGATCGAGAAGGACCGCGCGTACTGGCAGGAGGAGGTGGAGAGCGTCATCAAGGGACGCGGCTTCACCCGCTTCGAGCAGTACGCCGACTGCGCCCGCGTGGGTCGCCGCCGCAAGCTCGGCGTCGACCAGCGTCGCGCGGTGTGGGCGCTGTTCCTCGACTATGAGCAGCGGTTGCGCGCATCCCGCACCCACGACTTCGCCGACCTCGTGCTGCTGGCCGAGAAGGAGCTCGCCCGCGAGCCGCTCGCCGGCTACAGCGCCGTGGTGGTCGACGAGGCACAGGACCTCTCGTGCGCGATGGTGCGGATGCTCTCGAGCATCGCCGGCGACGGTCCGGACGCGTTCACCCTGATCGGCGACGGCCAACAGACCATCTACCCCGGTGGCTACACCCTCGCCGAGGCGGGGCTGTCGGTGGCGGGGCGCGGCGTGATCCTCGACATCAACTACCGCAACACGGCCGAGATCCTGGAGGCGGCTGCGACGGTGGTGGCATCCGACGGCTACACCGACATCGAGGATGCGGCCGAGCTGCGCTACGAGGCGGCCCGACCGGTGGCGCGGCACGGGCGTCGCCCTATCCGCGCGAGCTACCCGAACACGGCACTGCACGACGCTGCGCTCGTGGACCATGTGCGCACGGTGACCGCGGCGATCGACACCGGCCTCGGCGATGTCGGCATCCTGTGCACCAACAACGGCCACGTCGCGCGGGTCGTGCACCTGCTCGAGAACGCCGACATTCCGACGGTCCAGCTCACCGACTACGACGGCCGCCCCACCGACCGCGTGAAGGTCGGCACGATCCAGCGTGCGAAGGGCCTCGAGTTCAAGCAGGTGCTGCTGCCGTGGACGGATGCGCGGCTGCTCGCGGCGGGGGCGCCGCGGGATGGGCTGTGGGTGGGATCTGTTGCCGCACGCTGACAGTGTTCGTTCGAGCAGCGCGCGGACGCGGCATCGGACGACATGGACCAAGACTTGGCGGATCTACCGACAACGCCTCGGAAGCCGCTGCGCGCAGTTGGCACTCGTTGCGGCGCCCGGAAACGTCCGCGCCCGTCACTACTCTGGAACAGCGATCGCACGACCGCCGGAGAGCGTGCGGCCTGATGGGGGTAAGACGATGATGCGAGCCGAGGGAACGTCAAAGACGGTGCCACAATGACGCGCATCTTCGACAACATCAACGACAAGCTCGGTGGCCATCTCCAGGCGACGCTCAAGACGTTCGAACGGCTCGACGTTGCGGTCGGCTACTTCAGCCTCCGGGGGTGGAAGGTCTTCGACGAGATCGTCAAGACGAAGGCACTGCCGCGGGACCAGACAAAGTCCACCGTCCGCATCCTGCTCGGAATGATGTCCGGCGGGCCCCAGGAGGAGGTGCTCGACGAGCTTCAGGCCACAGTTGAGGGGCGCGAGGTGCAGGACGCGGATCGCGAAATTGCCACCTTCCGAATGCACGAGCTGCTTGACCACCTCCGCACCCAGCTCATGCGCGGTGTGCCGACGCAGACGGACCGCGAGACGCTCGGCTCGCTACGGCAGCTCATCAAGGAGGGCCGTGTCGAGTTCAAGGTGTTCACGCGGCGACCGCTCCACGGCAAGGCGTACATCTTCCACCGCGACGATGTCGCGAACCCGATCGCAGCCTACGTCGGCAGTTCCAACCTCACACCCTCGGGGCTCGCAAGCAACCTCGAGCTGAACGTCGATGTGCTCGACTCGTCCGGTGGCGGCAAGGATCTAGCGAAGTGGTTCGAGGACCGCTGGAACGATCCATTCAGCATCCTGATCGGCGCACAGCTCCTTGACCTGATCGACCAGTCTTGGGCCGCGGTGGAGCCCCGGTCTCCGTACGAGGTCTTCCTCAAGGTCTGCTATGACCTGAGCCGAGATGTGCGCGAGGGACTCGACGAGTACTCGGTGCCGAACGAGGTGAAGTCCGAGCTCCTGGATTACCAGTCCACCGCCGTCCGCACGCTCGCCCGGCGCATCATGTCCCGCGGCGGCACGATGCTCGGCGACGTCGTCGGTCTCGGTAAGACGATCACTGCCGTCGCGGTTGCACTCATGCTCCGGGAGGAGCACGGATATCTGCCGCTCGTCATCTGTCCGAAGAACCTGGTCACGATGTGGGAGGGCTACTTCGACAGCTACGGCATCCCCGGGCAGGTAGTCAGCTACAGCGTCGCCCACACGGTGCTCCCGACCATCAGTCACTACCGCTTCGCCATCGTGGACGAGTCGCACACGCTCCGCAACGACGAGCGCCGCGACTACAAGGCGGTCCAGGAGTATCTGGAGCGGGCGAACGCCAAGGCGCTACTCCTGACGGCGACGCCGTACAACCGTCGCTTCGAGGATGTCGCGAACCAGCTCGGCTTGTTCATCCAGCCCGATGACGACCTCGGCATCGCACCGATCAACGCCCTCGCGGCCGACCCGAAGCTCATCGACAAGGTCGATGGCAAGATCACCACGTTGCAGGCGTTCCGGAAGTCCGAGGACGCGGATGACTGGAAGCGCCTGATGAGCGAGCACCTCATCCGCCGTACCCGGACGTTCATCAAGAACAACTACTCGGAGACCGACGAGGACGGCCAGAAGTACCTGACCTTCGCGAACGGCGAGCGTTTCCGCTTCCCCGAGCGGATCGCCGTGCCGGTCGACCACCCCTTCGCTGCTGACGATCCCGCCGCGCTCATGGTCGACGACATCACTCTCGACGCGCTGTTCGCCCTGATCCTGCCACGCTACTCCCTCGCCGACTACGTCGACCGGGCCAAGGAGAAGAGCTGGACGGCTAAGGAGAAGGAGGTCGTGGCGAACTTAGATCGCGCGCGCTCTAATGCGGCGGCGTTCGTCAGGACGACACTGTTCAAGCGGCTGTCCTCGGGAGGCCATGCCTTCACGTTGTCGCTGCGCCGCCATGCGGCCCGCAACGAGATGTTCCTCTACGCGATCGACAACGGCCTTGCCGTGCCGACAGGGACCATCCAGGAAGCGGACCTGCTCGATGACGACGACCTGATCGAGCATGAGGTCGACGACAGCGAGCGGCTCAATGACGCGGCCTCCCAGCGGTATGAGGCGCTCGCGAACGACGCCCCGGACTACGTCACCTGGGTCCGCCCAGACCTCTTCACACCTGGACTCCGGCAGGCGCTCGCCGCCGATACTGACGCGATCCGATCCCTGCTCGACCTCTACGGTGAGTGGGACGCCTCCCGAGACTCCAAGCTGGCGGAACTTATCAAGCTGCTCGAAGAGACGCATCCCGAGGACAAGGTGCTCGTCTTCACCGAGTACAAGGACACCGCCAACTACCTCGCCGGGGCACTCCGCGCACATGGGATCGACAAGGTCGATGCCGCGACCGGTGACAACGAGGATCCCACGCAGCTCGCGATCCGCTTCTCCCCGAAGTCGAACCGCTCGCTCATCCCCGAGGGGCAGACCGTGGACGAGCTCCGCGTGCTCATTTCGACCGACGTGCTCAGCGAGGGACAGAACCTCCAGGACGCACACATCGTCGTCAACTACGACCTCCCGTGGGCGATTGTCCGCCTGGTGCAGCGCGCCGGCCGCATCGACCGCGTCGGACAGACCGCGCCTGAGGTGCTCCTGTACTCGATCTTCCACGGCACGCTGAACGGCGTGCTGTCACTGCGTCGACGGATCGCTGAACGGCTGGAGCAGAATGCCAAGGCGTTCGGCTCGGACGAGCGATTCTTCGGCACGGACGGCGAGGTGCAGGTCATCAAGGACCTCTACGAGGGACGACTTGACGAGCCAGTCGAGGAGGACGACATCGACGCGGCCAGCCTCGCCTACCTGTACTGGCAGAACGCGCAGAAGCAGACACCCGAGATCGCTGCGAAGGTCGAGTACCTGCCCGATCTCCTTGACGCCACACGGGCGAAGCGGATCACCGACGACGATGAAGGCGTCGCCGCTTATGTCCGGACCGAGGCCGGTATTGACGGCTTCGGCTGGATCGGTCTGGACGGTACGACGCGACTCCTCACGGGTGTCGAGACGCTCCGCATCTTCCAGAGCACCCCTGAGGAGCCCGCGCTAGAGCGGCTCCACCGTCATGACGATCTCGTGGCGGAGCTCGTCCGCAGCGACCTCGCGACACCCACCGCCATCGCCGGGCGTCTTCGTGGCGTGCGGAAGACGGTCTGGAATCGTCTGGGCGCCGGACTCTTCGATTACGGGCAGGAAGCCACTGCGGCGCTCGATCTGCTCTACCAGCACCCCCTCACGAACGAGGCCGACCGCCGACTGCGGAACGCGATCCGAAACGGCGCTACCGATGAGGAACTCGCCGGTCGACTCGCGAGCCTGTACCGCGACGAGCGCCTCGTGATCGAACAGCGCGGGAACGATGCCATTCGGATCGTCAGCGCGATGGGAGTGAAGTAATGCCGGTGTCCCCACTCCTGGCGCTCGTCGAGCAGCGGAAGTTCCGCGAGCTCTTCCGCGACCATCTGCTCTGGTCCAACCCCGACCAGCCGCCGCTCAAGGTGGAAGTCGAAGGGGTCATCTACACCCTGGAGCAGGTCGCCGGATTCAAGGGCCTGCGGGTGTGGCACTGTGCCCAGGTGCCCCCGAAGCGCGTGCAGCGGCTCATCGACCAAGAGGTCGGCACCCGCAGTAGCAGCGAGCGGCTCCTGATCTTCGCGGATGATCGGGTACAGGCGTGGCGCTGGCCGCGACGTGCCCAGCTCGGCGGTGCCAATGCCAAGCTCGTGCTCCACGAGTACAAGGCAGGCTCCGACGACCAGCGACTCGTCCGCCAGCTCGAAGCGATCAAGATCGGCTTCAGCGAGGACCTCAAGCTCCCCGACCTCCTTGCTCGGATGCGCGGGGCGTTTGACCACGAGGCAGAGACCGCGTCGGCTCAGGCCGCACGGCTCATGGGCACGCTCTACACCGAGCTGGAGTCGGCGAAGTGGGACGAGCGGAACGCGACGTTGCTACTGGCTCGCCTGCTGTTCCTCTTCTTCGCTGACGACTCCGCGATGTGGCAGAAGGGACAGGCGAACTGGAGTGGACCGGAGCACCCGTTCCACGACTACCTCGCCAACCACACGACCGGTGGCACGCTGTCCGCCGACCTGGAGGCCCTCTTCGAGGCGCTGGCGACCGAGGAGGCGAAACGCCGGGCCGACCTCGACACCGCTGCGGCGGTGTTCCGCTACGTGAACGGCGGCCTGTTCGACGAGCCACTCCAGATGGGCTCGCTCTCGGCAACGTTCCGCGCAGAACTGATCGCGGCGGGCGAGTTCGATTGGTCGATCATTTCCCCAGCGATCTTCGGCTCGATGTTCCAGACGGTGAAGGACCGGAAAGCGCGTCGCGCTGGCGGCGAGCACTACACGACCGAGGAGAGCATCCTCAAGACCATCGAGCCGCTCTTCCTCACCGAGTTCCGAGACCGACTGGAAGCCGCACGAGGCGACAAGGGACAGCTCACCAAACTGCACAACGACCTTGGCCGCGTTCGCGTACTCGATCCGGCGTGCGGCTGTGGGAACTTCCTCATCATCGCCTACCGGGAGCTGCGCGCGATCGAACTCGACCTGCTCGTCGCGCAGCGGGAGCTGGAAGAAGCGGAGAAGGGGAAGGGCTCTTTCCAGCTGAGCTTCGACGTCAGCGGATTCATCAAGGTCACCGTCGACCACTTCTTCGGCATCGAGATCGAGGAGTGGCCGGCACGCATCGCCGAGACCGCCATGCTCCTCGTCGACCATCTCGCGAATCAGCGCATGGAACAGGACTTCGGCATGGCACCCGACCGCCTCCCAATCCGCATCACGCCGACGATCGTCCACGCGAACGCCCTCCGCCACGAATGGTCAAGCGTCGTGCCGCCGAGCGAGGACGTCATCATCATCGGCAACCCGCCCTTCATCGGCCAGTACACGAAGACCGCGGAGCAGACGGCCGATGCGAA
>Ga0207420_1002186_pt1 | contig 10322 bp, 5 predicted proteins | sample ThiBio_inoc_biof_FD_183941 | JGI IMG/M metagenome (GOLD analysis project Ga0207420, IMG submission 183941) | Wastewater bioreactor microbial communities from Cape Town, South Africa - Thiocy_inoc_biof (SPAdes) | ecosystem: Engineered > Bioremediation > Thiocyanate > Unclassified | place: South...
CCTTTTCCTTCACACCCCTACCCCGTGCCGAAGAGTTTCTGCCTACAGCCGAGGAGATGATCGCACAGGTGCAGGACAATGACATTGCCATCCTTACCCTGGGACGTACCAGCGGCGAGGCTTGCGACCGTCGTATCGGCGAGTTCATGCTCAAAGACAACGAAAAGGCACTTATCAAGCAGGTGTCCGAAGCCTATCGTGCAGCCGGAAAGAAACTGGTAGTTATCCTGAACATCTGCAGTCCGGTTGAAACTGCCTCGTGGAAAGGATATGCCGATGCCGTAATCTGTGCCTTCCAACCAGGTCAGGAGGTTGGCAACTGTATTGCCGATGTGCTCTCCGGCAAAGTAAACCCTTCGGGTAAGTTACCTATGACACTGGCTGTTAACTACGGCGATGCCCCTTCAGACGCCAATTTCCCTTCCGATTATGAGTTCAAGATGCCATCCTTTGCCATGGGAACGGGTATGAACTTCAAATCAGATAAAAAAGAAGAGAAACCTAAAGTGCCGGAAGCCAACGTAGACTATACCAACTACGAGGAGGGCATCTATGTGGGTTACCGCTATTTCGACACATTCGGCAAGGAGGTTTCCTACCCCTTCGGACACGGACTTAGCTACACCAGCTTCAGCTACGATATAGAAAGCGCCTCAATCGAAGGAGATCAATGCCAGTTAAAGGTAACCGTTAAAAACACAGGCAAATATGCCGGTCGGGAAGCTGTTCAGGCCTATGTGAAAGCCCCCAAAGGAGCCCTGGACAAACCGGCTAAAGAGCTGAAAGCCTTCGGTAAGACCCGCCTGCTGGAACCGGGCGAAAGTCAGACGCTCACCCTTACCTGGCACGTAATGGACATGGCCTCCTATAACGAGAAGTCGGCTTCGTGGGAGCTCGACAAGGGAGAATATCAGTGGATGGCTGCCGCCTCATCGGCCGACGTGCGCGACACCGTAGTACAGAAGATAGCCAAAAGCAGCAAGGTTAAAACACTCGATGTAATGAAACCTCAGGCAGCGATCCCAGTAAATCCGATGGTAAAGAGATGAATTTAAATCGATCCGTAAACAGATAATAAATAAATTAGTACTTTTAGTCGCTAATTTGTAAAGAACCATACATCATTTTAAAATTACGAGTAATGAAAAAGCTAATCTTGTCTTTGCTGGCTATACCACTTGTATTCTCTGCTTTGGCACAGTCGCCTGCCCCTCCACAGAATAAAATCATAACAGATTCCATACACAGCAAGGTGTTGAATGCCTACAGGGCATACAATATTTTCTTGCCTAAAAGTTACGAGACGGATACAAACAAGAAATATCCGATACTCTATCTGCTGCATGGTATGATGGACACCCACCAGGGATGGGCCGGGCGCGGTCACGTTAAAGATGTGGCCGACCAGCTGATGGAAAGCGGCGAAGCCTGCGAGATGATCATTGTTACACCCAATGCGGGAGGCAATATCTACGAAGGCGTATGGAACGGCTATTTCGATATGCCGGGATGGAGTTACGAGACTTTTTTCTACACCGAGTTTCTGCCCTACATTGAAAAGAACTACCGTGTGATAGGCGATAAAGCCCACCGGGCCATTGCCGGACTGTCTATGGGCGGAGGTGGCGCCACCGGTTACGGACAGAAGCACAGCGATATGTATGCAGCAGTCTACGCCATGAGTGCCCTGATGTCTATCCCCGAAATGGGAGCGGCACCGGCGCAGAAACCAGACGATAAGATGGCAATCCTTACCAAGTCGGTCATCGAGAACAGTTGTGTGGACTTTGTGGCGAATGCCGACGAAGATCGCATCGCCAACTTACGCACAGTAGCCTGGTTTGTAGATTGCGGCGACGACGATTTTCTGCTCGACCGCAACATCGAGTTCACTCAGGCAATGCGCAAGAAAAAGATTCCCTGCCAGTTCCGCGTACGCGACGGAGGGCACACCTGGGAATACTGGCACTCGGCCCTGTACACCTGTCTGCCATTTGTTACCCGTAATTTTGGAAAGAATCAATAATTTAAAAACCTCACATTATTTTAACAAACATCATGAGAAAAATCATTACTTTATCAGCCATGCTGCTGATGTGTGTTTTAAGTTTTGCACAACAGGCTCTTTGGGGAGGTGCCTCCGTTATCTCGCCCGAAATTCACGAAAACAACACGGTATCCTTCCGCTTGAAGGCACCTAAAGCCGTACGGGTACAAGTAACCGGCGACTTTCTGCCTACCCAGAAGATAAAGACACCTTACGGCGAGTTTGACGGTCCGGGTGCGGCCGACCTTACCGAGAAAGACGGCGTATGGGAATTTACCACCCCGCAACCCCTCAAGCCCGAACTGTACAGCTACACCTTCCTGGTAGACGGACTAAAGATTAACGACCCAAGCAATGTGTATATGATTCGCGACGTGGCAAGCGTAACGAACGTATTTATCATCGGTGGCGAGCGTGCCGACCTGTACAAGGTGAACAAAGTACCCCACGGAACAGTGGCCAAGGTATGGTATAACAGTCCCACGCTGGGTATGGACCGCCGTTTAACGGTTTATACACCGGCCGGTTACGAAACCAGCGGCAAGCGCTACCCTGTATTCTACCTGCTGCATGGTATGGGAGGCGACGAAAATGCCTGGAGCGAACTGGGACGTACCGCCCAGATTCTGGACAACCTGATTGCACAGGGCAAAGCAAAACCTATGATTGTGGTGATGACCAACGGCAATGCATCGCAAGAGGCTGCCCCCGGAGAATCCTCTTTAGGCTATGCCCCGGCATCCATGCAATTACCTAAAACCATGGAAGGCTCCTTCGAAGCTGCTTTCCCGGATGTGGTTAACTTTATAGACCGCACCTACCGTACCCTCAAGAACAAACAGAACCGTGCCATTGCCGGACTATCCATGGGAGGATTTCATTCCATGCACATCTCCAAGCAATATCCGGACATGTTCAACTACGTAGGCTTGTTCTCTGCAGCCATCATGCCCAACAAAGATGTAAAGTCACCTATCTACGACAATCTGGAAGCCAAGCTGAAAACACAGTTCGACAAGAAGCCGGCCCTATACTGGATTGCCATCGGCAAGACCGACTTTTTGTATCAGGCAAACACAGACTATCGCAAGATGCTGGACGAAAAAGGCTACAAATACGAATATTTCGAAACCGGCGAAGGCCATATCTGGAAGAACTGGCGTATCTACCTGTCGGAATTCGCACCCAAACTGTTCAAATAAGCAACATATAGACCATGTATAAAAAAGGGTACTTGCCGTTAATCCGTTAATGGACGCGGCAAGTACCCTGCTTTATCGAAGCAACCCCTCTATATATTCTTTCAATATACCCGCATGATTCTGCTCCATGCTTTTAGTGGCAGTCAGCAACGTAACCTTCTCATAGTCCTTTATGGCCAACAAGAAATCATCCACCGCTTTAGAATTACCCAGTTGCTTGATGTACAAACTTGCAAAGAGATCCCACCTCTCCTCTTTATTCTCGTGAACCCATTTCCGAAGCTCAGAAGAAGGAGCCAAATCCTTATTCCATGAGTTACAGAGCAACGCCTCCTTCTTTACCCCTCTGGGCCAGAGCCTGTCTACCAAAACCCTGTATCCATCCTCCGGATCAAAGTCGTCATACACCCGTTTAATCACTATACGTACCATAAGCCACAGATTTTAAAGCAGTTGTTTAATTTAAACAGAGTGAAAGATAGATTAGTTTATAGCCAGAGGAAGCAATACACCAATACTATTATACAATGTTAGACTAAATTGCTTATTAAATTTAGAAATTGTATCTTTGGCTTATTAGCAACAACGTTGGAACACCTTTAATGGTTGGAGCAGTTGTTGTGATTAGCTTGCAAAATTGTATCTTTGGCTTATTAGCAACAACCTTTATATAATGGAGTATATGATTCCTTTAGTTGTGATTAGCTTGCAAAATTGTATCTTTGGCTTATTAGCAACAACGACCGTACGAAATGAATTTCTTAACCTTAGTTGTGATTAGCTTGCAAAATTGTATCTTTGGCTTATTAGCAACAACAAAAATTGTTCGTATGTTTCGCCTTTCTTAGTTGTGATTAGCTTGCAAAATTGTATCTTTGGCTTATTAGCAACAACAGCACCAATATCACAAACAACACAGGTATCGTTGTGATTAGCTTGAAAAATTGTATCTTTGGCTTATTAGCAACAACCATTAGAAGAAAAACAGGATAAAGAAACCTGTTGTGATTAGCTTGCAAAATTGTATCTTTGGCTTATTAGCAACAACGCTGTGTTGGTGTTTGCTGCTGTCAATGCAGTTGTGATTAGCTTGCAAAATTGTATCTTTGGCTTATTAGCAACAACGCGTGACGCTGCCAATACTCGGAGTACTTTGTTGTGATTAGCTTGCAAAATTGTATCTTTGGCTTATTAGCAACAACCTTTTTTTGTTCAGATATTTATAATAAAAGGTTGTGATTAGCTTGCAAAATTGTATCTTTGGCTTATTAGCAACAACGGCCAATCCAATAGACACATTTGTAAAGGCGTTGTGATTAGCTTGCAAAATTGTATCTTTGGCTTATTAGCAACAACCAATTCTCCATCATCATCTATCCAAATATTGTTGTGATTAGCTTGCAAAATTGTATCTTTGGCTTATTAGCAACAACATGCAGATATATAAAGTAATACCAAGCAACGTTGTGATTAGCTTGCAAAATTGTATCTTTGGCTTATTAGCAACAACATATACTCTGAATTTTCTATTGCTGTACCAGTTGTGATTAGCTTGCAAAATTGTATCTTTGGCTTATTAGCAACAACGTCTAAGAAGTATACCCGGATGCCTTCCAGTTGTGATTAGCTTGCAAAATTGTATCTTTGGCTTATTAGCAACAACGGAGGTTCGTATAGGGCAGGAGTAGTGCCAGTTGTGATTAGCTTGCAAAATTGTATCTTTGGCTTATTAGCAACAACTATGATGTTCTTGAAGGCAAGATAGTAACTGTTGTGATTAGCTTGCAAAATTGTATCTTTGGCTTATTAGCAACAACAAAACTTTTGTTCTGCCCGCACCTTGCCGGTTGTGATTAGCTTGCAAAATTGTATCTTTGGCTTATTAGCAACAACTCAGTCAGGTTGAACTTATAAGCCACACCGGTTGTGATTAGCTTGCAAAATTGTATCTTTGGCTTATTAGCAACAACTTCTGTAACAAGTGCGGTGCCAGGTATATCGTTGTGATTAGCTTGCAAAATTGTATCTTTGGCTTATTAGCAACAACCAGAGCTTGATAGATATATCCTCCATACTCGTTGTGATTAGCTTGCAAAATTGTATCTTTGGCTTATTAGCAACAACATAATATCAATACAAAAGGGAATCAAAAATGTTGTGATTAGCTTGCAAAATTGTATCTTTGGCTTATTAGCAACAACGGGAACATCTTCAGAAGAAGAACCGGAGGTGTTGTGATTAGCTTGCAAAATTGTATCTTTGGCTTATTAGCAACAACTCCATGTTGCGGTTGTATAAATCCCCCGGAGTTGTGATTAGCTTGCAAAATTGTATCTTTGGCTTATTAGCAACAACGCGATTTGATATAGCCTTCACTTCTTGGCAGTTGTGATTAGCTTGCAAAATTGTATCTTTGGCTTATTAGCAACAACTGATGATTCTTGCAACGCCTTATTTGGCTGGTTGTGATTAGCTTGCAAAATTGTATCTTTGGCTTATTAGCAACAACTGTATGTTTGTTTTGTGATGTTTTTGGTAGTTGTGATTAGCTTGCAAAATTGTATCTTTGGCTTATTAGCAACAACCGATAAGATGGCCATCCTGCCGGTAATATGGTTGTGATTAGCTTGCAAAATTGTATCTTTGGCTTATTAGCAACAACTATGGTATCAGGAGAATATATAATAGTAGGTTGTGATTAGCTTGCAAAATTGTATCTTTGGCTTATTAGCAACAACTAACGGCGCCCTTGAACCTGTAAATATTCCGTTGTGATTAGCTTGCAAAATTGTATCTTTGGCTTATTAGCAACAACTTTATGCGCAGAAAACTGAACACGTCTTTGGTTGTGATTAGCTTGCAAAATTGTATCTTTGGCTTATTAGCAACAACGTAATAGGTTGCATTGCGCCGCATGTCTTGTTGTGATTAGCTTGCAAAATTGTATCTTTGGCTTATTAGCAACAACTTTTGTATGTCCGTATGCCCGTATGCCGTAGTTGTGATTAGCTTGCAAAATTGTATCTTTGGCTTATTAGCAACAACAAATTATTTGCCGTATACGAATTATCCTCGTTGTGATTAGCTTGCAAAATTGTATCTTTGGCTTATTAGCAACAACAATAGTAACAATTTTATATGACATGGCGTGTTGTGATTAGCTTGCAAAATTGTATCTTTGGCTTATTAGCAACAACCTAAATAGCCTATGCATAAAAACATACGTGTTGTGATTAGCTTGCAAAATTGTATCTTTGGCTTATTAGCAACAACACAAAGCGTTGTATGTGTAATAAGGCAGGGTTGTGATTAGCTTGCAAAATTGTATCTTTGGCTTATTAGCAACAACCATATTTGAAAATTTGCGCTTCCACAAATGTTGTGATTAGCTTGCAAAATTGTATCTTTGGCTTATTAGCAACAACCTAATCTGTTTACGACCCTAGACGGTTTCTGTTGTGATTAGCTTGCAAAATTGTATCTTTGGCTTATTAGCAACAACAGATTATTCTTATCTACATAGAAAAGAAAAGTTGTGATTAGCTTGCAAAATTGTATCTTTGGCTTATTAGCAACAACTGGCCATGATCCGCTTTTTGTCTTCGTGCAGTTGTGATTAGCTTGCAAAATTGTATCTTTGGCTTATTAGCAACAACGGACACACACAGATCCGCGATAGGAAAGCTGTTGTGATTAGCTTGCAAAATTGTATCTTTGGCTTATTAGCAACAACGAACATTGGCGGCGCTTGAATCATTCGGATGTTGTGATTAGCTTGCAAAATTGTATCTTTGGCTTATTAGCAACAACTGCAGCAATACCTTTGTTACCACTAGCATTGTTGTGATTAGCTTGCAAAATTGTATCTTTGGCTTATTAGCAACAACTTGTCTTTCTTTATTTTATGTTCGTTCTCAGTTGTGATTAGCTTGCAAAATTGTATCTTTGGCTTATTAGCAACAACTGACTTCTTATGGACAGGCTAAGGAAGGCGTTGTGATTAGCTTGCAAAATTGTATCTTTGGCTTATTAGCAACAACCGTTTGCGTCACGATAGATAACCACGTTGGTTGTGATTAGCTTGCAAAATTGTATCTTTGGCTTATTAGCAACAACGTAAGCTCTGCAAACCTTGACATACGTCTTGTTGTGATTAGCTTGCAAAATTGTATCTTTGGCTTATTAGCAACAACATATAGCTGCAGAAGATCTTGAGGTTGCCGTTGTGATTAGCTTGCAAAATTGTATCTTTGGCTTATTAGCAACAACCGCGGCGGCAATGGTCTGATCATTTAATGTGTTGTGATTAGCTTGCAAAATTGTATCTTTGGCTTATTAGCAACAACTGGATGTTCACATCTATCTGTTGCATAGATATTTAAGCCACAAATTAGAAATAAAAAAAGTTGATGTTTCTTTAGTAAATCCTGCTCAATGAGTGGGATTTATTACTTTAAAATAATTCAAGTTGTTGACCAACTGGTTGAGCTTTAGTTTCTTTTTTACCATAAAAAATCTCCATACCAGCAAACTGTTTATCTGTAATACATAAAATTCCTATATGCCCTTTTTCTGGCAATATCGATTTTACACGAGTTATATGAACATCTGCATTTTCTTTACTCGCGCAATGTCTTACGTATATAGAAAACTGAAACATAGTGAAACCATCAGATATAATCTTCTTGCGAAAATCGGTATAGATTTTACGTTCCTTCTTTGTCTCAGTTGGCAGATCAAAAAAAACGAGTATCCACATAATTCTATATTCACTGAATCGTTCCATATTCAATATAAAAATTATTTAACCCCAATCGGGATAACTAATCTTTCTTGCCTCTCCACTAAAACATTTATAAAGAGAAGCTGTAGTCTGGGAAATCGCGATCATTAAAGGACTCCGTTTTCCATTAATCATTACATCCAAAACAGGAATAGATAGCAATTTCATTTTTATTTCGGGTGTAAGTGTTTCACTTTTCAAATCCTTCTCTGACAATCCAACAATTAATTTATCAACAAAGGGACGATAGGGCTCCATAATATCATCAGCTAAACAATAAGCATTGTACTTATTGTGGTGATGAATACCAAGAGTTGGCAAAAGACCGCTACTCACTAAAGATCTGGCTACTATGGCACGTAATATAGCATACCCGTAATTAAGTAAGGAGTTGGGAGCAATTCCTTCTCGATGTCGAGTAAAATCAGGAATATGAGGAAATAGATTTGCCCAATAGTAAACCGCTGCTCTCGCTTCATAATTATCAGGATCTCCACTTTTTACATCATTAGCCCATATTCTCATATTTTTAACTATCACCTTTCTCTTTTCTTCCAAAAGAGAAGCTTGGTTCTCAATTTTAGACTTGATTGTTTGTTGCCAAAGTTGTTTTTTAAGAGGAATAGAAGCATCTATTTGTTCTCTGAATCGCTCACTTTGCGTTGTATTTCCACACAGAGGCAACATTAGTCCAACCGGAAGATGTGAAGAGTCGCATGTTATTATTGCACAATTATTATCAAGAAGCATTTCTAATAGTCCATGGGTAATCGTGATTTGTAGATGGTCCAATATAATTACACCAATATCTTCTATAGGAATGGTGCGTTCCGATTCCTTTTTAAAGAAATCGGAGACCGTATCATTCTTTTCTATTTCGGGCAATCGTAATACTAGCTGAGAATTACGAAGACTTAAATAGGCCGGATTTCCAAAGTACAATGTCTTCTTAATCATAACTTAAAAATATTACCTAATCTATCGGTTTTAATTTTAATACAATATTGTTTAATCGATCTATTTTCGTTTATTGAAAATTCCACCTTATTTAATAATGAATACTCCACTTTATCAACAATACTTGCTGCAACAAATGCTTGAATAGCATATAATCTGTTTCCAGTAAAACTTACTATTTTATAAATATTAAAGATGCAATTCAAATTATTCTCAATCTCAACAATACGCCCTTCTTCTTCTATTGATGGAACATATACTAAATCTCCAGGTGAAAGCCAAAACAACAAGCGATCATTATTTGCATTCTTTTCAGGAACAGGAATTAATCCTTGTTTTTGTCTTTCTGCCACTTCATTTAATGGTATAGTTTGATAACTTCTAACGCCATCTTCCGATGAATAGACAGCAAAGAAGAGATTAGTACCTTTAGCTGCTTCAACAAATTTCTTTTTCTTATTTCCTTTTTGTCCCACAGCAAATTTGTTACCAAGAGTTTCGTAGGTTCTTACTTTTTTGATTGGCTTATGAAACTTGCCATTATTTAATTCTCTAATATTGGCATTTAAAATATCTAACCCATCTGGTGAAAATGCAAGTTCCGGATGCTCAATAATTTTATTTTCCTTTATTTCATTATAGGAAGACAGGTGTTTTAATAAAATCTTTTGAATGCCTGTGTCTGTAATAGATTCAATTTTGGTAGAATTAAAAGTATCATCAAGTGTAACGCGAGAAGCAGCACAATCGTTATCAAAGTAGTAGACATTAACCTTTGACACATCCAAACCGTTGTGTTTATTATCCCTATCTTTAAAATACTTGATAATATTTTTACTACCGTTTTCCCCATATTTAGAATAAAGAAGGCCGATCTCTTTCCTTAATGTTTTATCAACAATATTTGCCCAATCATCAATAGCTAGGCTAAGTCGTACCGTTTTAATTTTACGTAAAGATACTGCTGCCGATACTGTATCCTTATGCATTGGTTTTCTTATGGCCCAGCTCTCTCCTTTTGATTGTTTTACAATTTCTTTTTTCCCATGGACAAAACACTCATATCTATTAGTTGCTTTATTTACGACTCGTAAATTTTGTTTAAAACTAACTATAATAGACTGTAGAACTTCATGAGCGTCTTGCGTAAATGTAGGCCAAGGCTTATAAAACTCTTTCGCAACCTCGATCTTTTTCGCAATAGTAATACCATCCTTTAGCTCCTGTTTTTCCAAAATCTCTATACGTCTTAGCTTTCTTCTTAAATCGTACCGTTTTTCTTTCGACTTTGAATGAGCAGATTCATTATTCAAATAGTTTACATGACTCCGGG
>Ga0207420_1002189_pt1 | contig 10316 bp, 10 predicted proteins | sample ThiBio_inoc_biof_FD_183941 | JGI IMG/M metagenome (GOLD analysis project Ga0207420, IMG submission 183941) | Wastewater bioreactor microbial communities from Cape Town, South Africa - Thiocy_inoc_biof (SPAdes) | ecosystem: Engineered > Bioremediation > Thiocyanate > Unclassified | place: South...
TCGGTCGGGGCTGGGCCCCGGGGAATCAGCCGGCTCCAGAACCGGAGCGCGGGGGAAAAACGGGAGGTCGGCCCGAACCGCCAGCGGCGCGATCGGCCGCCAGCGCCTCGATGCCGGCGCTGATGAAAGGCACCAGGCGGGCCATGACGGCATCGACGTCGCTGTCGTCACAGGCGCCGTCCGACAGGCGCCCGGCCCGGCCGGTGGCGGCCATCATGGTCATGCCCACGCCGATGGCGAACATGTAGGACCACACCGCGTCGTCCTGCTGCAACGGGGGCAGGATGCGGCGGAAGGCGTCGATGAAACGGCGGGCGATCGCGTCGTAGTGGGCGCCGATCAGCGTGCGCGAACGCTCGTCCTCGGCATTGGCCGTGGCCGCCAGCACGCGCGAGAACAGGTTGCCCGCGGGCCCCTCGTGGCCGAATTCCACCGTGGGCCGGAACAAGGCCTCCAGCAGATCGCCCAGCGTGGGCCGGCCCTGCCCGTCCGGCCCGAACAGCCGGTCCAGCGCGGCCGCGCGCACGGCGTTGATGGCATCGGAGCGGCGCGCGAACATCGCCTCGTACAGCTTTTCCTTGGTACCGAAGTGGTAGTGCAGCAATGCCTGGGCCACGCCCGCCTCATTGGCGATCTGCCGCATGCTGGTGCCATCGAAGCCATGGGCGGCGAACACCCCTTCGGCGGCGTCGAGGATGGCGGTTCGGGCGTTCTGGTCGGTCAAGGCGCGCTTCCTGGGTAGGGATGCGCTAGCCTAGGCCCTGACTGATCGATCAGTCAACATAGGGTTAGCGAGCGGCCTGCTCGCATTTTCGGCGGTCCGATGCCGTAGAATCCGGTGGCCGTTCCGCAGGAAAACAAGCTGCGCCACAAACAACGGCTTGAAAAAACGGCGGCTTTCATGCTATTCTTGCGAGCTTTACGGCGTTACCCTTGGTCCGCGAGAAAACTCGCCCCGGAAAATGGAACGTTTCGAACCTGGCAAACCTGGCTCGGGATGTTTTTAGCGCACGTTTTCAACGCATTCTGGCACTGCGCCGGGGTGCCTTGAGAACCCGTGCGAACCGGGTCGGCATCCATCCTGCCAAGCCGCGCCAGAACTTCGGGGCACTATCCGGCATTGCCGGTCCCCGGATCCGTCTCCCGAATTCACGAAATAGTAGAAGAGGTGTCGCCATGGCACGAGTATGTCAAGTAACCGGTAAGGGTCCGATCACGGGCAACAACGTTTCCCACGCCAACAACAAGACCAAGCGTCGGTTCCTGCCGAACCTGCAATACCGCAGGTTCTGGGTCGAAAGCGAAAACCGCTGGGTTCGCCTGCGTGTCAGCACCAACGCCCTGCGCACCATCGACAAGAACGGCATCGAAGCCGTCCTGGCCGATCTGCGCGCTCGCGGCGAAGCCGTTTAATCACCGGATCCACAGGAGCACATCATGGCCACCAAAGGTATTCGCGAAAAGATCAAGCTCGAATCCACCGCCGGAACCGGGCATTTCTACACCACGACCAAGAACAAGCGCACCACCCCGGAAAAGATGCTGATCAAGAAGTTCGATCCGGTCGCGCGCAAGCACGTGGACTACAAGGAAACCAAGCTGAAGTAATCGGCTCGGTTTTGCGAAAAAACCCCGCCCAGGCGGGGTTTTTCTTTGCCTGCGGCAAACGCGCGCCGCTATGCCCCGCCGGCGGCCTCCACCGTCCGCCGGGCCTTCGCCAGCACCGGCGCATCGACCATTCTCCCGTCCAACCGGAACGCCCCTCTCTGCCCTGCCGCCGCCTCGACGACGCGGCGAGCCCATGCCAGTTCCGCCGCCGAAGGACTGAATACCTCGTTGATCGCGGCCACCTGCATGGGGTGCACGCACAGCATGCCGCCCATGCCCGCCGCGCGCGCCCGCGCGGCTTCGGCGCGCAGGCCGTCGATGTCGTCCAGTTGCGGGTGCACGCCATCGAGCGGCGCGGGCAGGTCCGCGGCGCGCGCATGGAGCAGCATGCGGTGCCGGGCATCGTCCAGGACCGCACGGCCCGCGGTCGACAGCGGATCCAGGTCGAGGTCCAGCGCGAAATCCAGGCTGCCGAACACCAGGCGCCCCACCGCCGGCGCGCCGGCGATGGCCTCCAGCGCCAGCACGCCGCGCGCGCTTTCGACCAGCGGCCACACGGGCCTGCCGGACGCCGCCGCGCGGACCACGTCCGCCGCCGACTCCGCCTTGGGCAGCATCACCGCGGCCACCGCGGGACTGCCGGCGCACAGCGCGATGTCTTCGTCGAAATAAATCGTCTGGACCGCATTGACGCGCACCACCACCGACCGGTCCCCGCAGCCTCGCAGGGATCCCGCCACGGCCGCACGCGCGGCATCCTTGGCACCGGGTTCGACCGCGTCCTCGAGGTCCACGATGACAGCATCCGCGCCGCTGGCCAGCGCCTTGGGCAGCCGCTCGGGCCGGTCCCCCGGCACGAACAGGGCGGAGCGCACGCGCATCATGCGCCCACCGCCCGGGCGGCGCGCAAGGCCTGGACGTCTGCCTCGCCGTAGCCGAGTTCGGCCAGAATGGCCGCCGTGTGTTCGCCCAGGGCCGGAACCGGATCCATGCGGGCGTCGTAGGCGCCGCCCGTGCCCGGCGGCAGCAGCGCGGGCAGCGAACCTGCCGGACTGTCGACCCGGGTCCAGCGCTGGCGGGCCGCCAGTTGCGGGTGAGCCCAGACGCCCGCCATGTCGTTGACGCGGGCGTTGGCGATCTGGGCTTCGTCCAGCGCCGCCATGACCTGGTCGGTGGTCAGGCCGGCAAAAACCTCCACGATGATCTCGCGCAACGCGGCCCGGTTTTCGGTGCGCCGCGAGTTGGCGTCGAAGCGGGGATCGCCAGCGAGGTCGGGCCGGGCCAGCACCCGTTCGCAGAAGACGCGCCATTCGCGTTCGTTCTGCAGGCCGAGCATCACGGTGCCGCCATCGCCCGCGGGAAACGGACCGTAGGGATAGATGGTCGCGTGCGAGGCGCCCGAGCGCGGCGGCGGGGCCGCGCCGTCGAACGCGTAGTACATGGGATAGCCCATCCACTCGACCATGCTCTCGAGCATGGAGACGTCGACGCGGCTGCCCTTCCCCGTCGTGGCCCGCAGCAGCAGCGCGGCCAGGATGTTGGAATAGGCGTACATGCCGGCGGCGATGTCGGCCACCGAGGCGCCGGCCTTGGACGGTTCGCCGGGCGTGCCCGTGACCGACAGGAAGCCGCCCTCGCTTTGTATCAGCAGGTCGTAGGCCTTCTTGTCGCGATACGGGCCGCTATCGCCATAGCCCGAGATGTCGCAGACGATCAGCCCGGGATGGCGCGCATGCAGCGCCTCGAACGACAGCCCCAGCCTGTCGGCGGCGCCGGGCGCCAGGTTCTGCACCAAAACGTCCACGCGCGGCAGCAGCCGCTCCAGCACCTCGCGCGCGCCGTCCTGCTTGAGGTCCAGCGCCAGGCTTTCCTTCGACCGGTTGGTCCAGACGAAGTGGGACGACAGCCCGCGCACGCGCTCGTCGTAGCCGCGCGCGAAATCTCCCGTCCCGGGGCGTTCGATCTTGATCACGCGCGCGCCCAGGTCGGCCAGTTGCCGTGTGCAGAACGGCGCTGCGATGGCGTGTTCGAGGCTCAGCACGGTCACGCCGTCCAGCGGGCGCGGCGCGGTCGATGAAAGGGATGGGCTCATGACTCCTCCGGCATGAAATCGGACAGGTCGCGCGCGTGCCGCAGGTTCCACAGGCGCGGAATCCATGCATCGATCTGCGCCGGCGTCGCGGCGCCGGAGAAGGCCGCCAGGCGCCGCAGCTTGGTTTCCAGCTCGGGGCGCGACAAGGTGTTGTCCGGGTCGCCCTTGGGACTGTCGATGGCCGCCGCCAGGCGCCGGCCGTCGCGCGTATCCACCTCGACGCGCCCCAGCCAGCGGGCGGGATAGGCGCGGTCGACCTCGTCGTCCAGCACCATGGTCGTGCGCCGGCGGATGCCCGCCACCGCGGAATCGCTCAGCGCATGGTCGCGGAACTCCTCCAGGCCGGCGCGGCCATGGACCGCGATCAGGCCCAGCACCGCTCCCATCGAGAACTTGGCCTGGTGCACGGTGCTGGGTTCGTCCACGTTGCCCAGCACGTCGATGGCGGCCCGATGCACCCGGGCGCGGATGGCGGCGATGTCGCCGTGGGTGATGCCTTCGGTGCGCATCAGGTGCAACAGCGCATCGGCGGCCGGATGGGTGTGGCGGCACGAGGCATGGAACTTGAATGATGTTTCCAGCGTGGCCCAGCGCTGGCCCAGGCGATCGCCAAGCCGGCTCGGATCCGCGTCCGAGGACATGCCCGCCGCCATGCCCTGCCGGCCTTCAAGCACGCCATGCGCGCCCGTCAGACCATCCTGCGCCAGGTAGGCGGCCAGGAGGCCGTTCGCGGCCGCCTGGCCGGTATGGAGCTGCTTGGAGTCCGCTGCCTCGCGCAGGAACTCCCACAGGCCGGAGGCCTGGGTTCCGGCCGACCCCAGCGTATGCGCCAGCGTCCGCGCGTCCTGCCCCAGCAGTCTGGCCACGCCGGCCGCGGCCGCCAGCGTACCCACGGTGCCCGTCGTATGGAAGATGCGGTAATGCGAACGGCCCAGGAATTCGCCGATGCGCACGCCGGCCTCATAGCCGGCCACCGCGGCCACCAGCATCTCGCTGCCCGACTTGCCCAGGTCCTGCGCCGCGGCGAAGACGGCGGGAAACACCACGGTGGCCGGATGCAGCACCGAACTGTTGTGCAGGTCGTCCTGCTCGACCAGGTGCGAGGCCGCGCCGTTGACCAGCGCGGCGAAATGCGCCGACGTGGTCCGCCGGTTGGTCAGGATCGCGCAGCGCCCCTGCGCCGGCCCCATCGCGGCGGCATAGCGCTCGAACAGCGGCACCGGATGCCCGCCCTTCCCGGCCAGGGCCGACGCCACCCAGTCCAGGAACAGGTCCTCGGTCCGGTCCACCAACGCCGGGGGCAGGTCCTCGAAACGCAGCGCCGCCACGAATTCGCACAGGGCGCCGGTGGCGCCGTCCCGCGCCAGGCTGGTCTTGTCCATGGAAACGCCTCAGAAAGAACGCGGCAGCCCCAACAGGTGCTCGGCCACATAGGAAAGAATGAGATTGGTCGAGATCGGCGCCACCTGGTAGAGGCGCGTCTCGCGGAACTTGCGCTCGACGTCGTATTCGCAGGCGAAACCGAAGCCGCCGTGCGTCTGCAGGCAGACATTGGCCGCCTCCCACGAAGCCTTGGCGGCCAGGTACTTGGCCATGTTGGCGCTGGCGCCCGCGTGAACGCCGCCGTCGTATTCGCGACAGGCGCGCCAGCGCATCAGGTCGGCGGCCTCGACCTCGATGTGGGCCTCGGCAATGGGAAACTGCACGCCCTGGTTCTGGCCGATCGGGCGGCCGAACACCTGCCGCTCGCCGGCATAGCTGCGCGCGCGCTCGATGAACCAGCGGCCGTCGCCGATGCATTCAGCGGCGATCAGCGTGCGCTCGGCGTTGAGCCCGTCCAGGATGTAGCGAAAACCTTTGCCTTCCTCGCCGATCAGGCTATCGACCGGCAGTTCCAGGTTGTCGAAGAACAGTTCGTTGGTCTCGTGGTTGACCATGTTGGCGATGGGGCGCACCTCCATGCCATGCCCGATCGCCTCGCGCAGGTCAACCAGGAAGATGGACATGCCCTCGGTCTTCTTGGCGACCTCGGCCAGGGGTGTGGTGCGAGCCAGCAGGATCATGAGGTCGGAGTGCTGCACGCGCGAGATCCAGACCTTCTGCCCGTTGACCACATAGCGGTCGCCGCGCCGCACGGCGGTGGTCTTGATCCGGGTGGTGTCGGTACCGGTGGTCGGTTCGGTCACGCCCATGGATTGCAGGCGCAGCTCGCCGCTGGCCAGGCGCGGCAAGAAATGATCTTTCTGCGCCTGCGACCCGTGGCGCACCAGCGTGAACAGGTTGTACATCTGTCCGTGCACGGTCCCCGAGTTGCCGCCGCAGCGGTTGACTTCCTCCAGGATCACCGAGGCTTCGGACAGCCCCAGGCCCGATCCGCCGTACTCGGCGGGGATCATCGCCCCCAGCCATCCGGCCTCGGTCAATGCGCGGACGAACGCCTCGGGGAAGCCCCGGGCCTCGTCCACTCCGCGCCAGTAGGCGGCGTCATAGTGGGCGCACAGGGCGCGCACGCCCTGGCGGATGTCGTCATACTCTTCCATGCCGTCTCCGATGGACAGGTGGCCGTGCGCCTGTGCGCGGGCCGCCGTTGTTATCTCTGCACGTAGCGCAGTTCGCCGCGCTGGATCCCGCCCTGCGCATTGCCGGCCCATACCTGGGCCACGCCCTCGCCGGTCATCCGTCCCGCCGCCTCGAAAGGCGTGGGCGCGATCAGGGGCCGCACGCCCCGATAGGAAAAATACGTCGGCCGCAGCGACGGATGGGCGCGCACGAAGGCCCTCACCAGCAGCGTCGCGATCAGGGGGCCGTGCACCACCAGGCCGGCGTAGCCTTCCTCGGCGGTGGCATAAGGCCAGTCGTAGTGGATGCGATGGCCGTTGAAGGTGACCGCCGAATACCGGAACAGCAGGGTCGGCGTGGGCACGATGGTTTCCGACCAGCCGGACGGCGGCAGGGGTTCCGGGTCGGCGGTGCGCAGCGGGGATGGCTCGCGATAGACGATGTCCTGTTCCTCGCGCACGGCCAGGACGCCGCGCTGCGCGTAGTCGTGGCGCACGGTCACGAACAGCAGGGAACCGGTGCGGCCCGCCTTCTCTTCCACCGACAGGATAGTCGAATGGCGCGTGGCGTCCTCGCCCACCACCAGAGGCTGGTGGAACGCCAGCCGGCCGCCGGCCCACATGCGATTGCGCCGCTCGGCGGGCGGCAGGAAACCGCCGCGCGCGGGATGCCCGTCGGCGCCGAGTCCGGCCGCGTCCAGCGGCTCCTGGAAATAGGCCCAGTGCCACAGTTCGGGCAGCCCGCCGCCCGCTTCGGGCGCCGGCTGCCCCAGGGTGGCGGCGATGCGCCGCGCCAGATTGCTCGTGATCTGGTCGGCCGAGGTCTCGGTGCGCCCGATCCAGTCTCGTGGGGATGGAGCCTGGTCCTGGCTCATGCTTGCTCCTTGCGGACCGCTCGCGGGCGCCGCCTTGCGTGGAAATGCCGCCAGCATGCGCCCGCGCCAGCCTTCTGTAAATTTTGATTTTCGTTATCCAGTCTTCGCCAAAACGGAAGGGATCAGGTAAGGTGGACGCTTTCCCCCGCCCCCGCCGCCATGCATCTCGACCTGGCCGACCTCAGGCTTTTCATCCATGTGGCCGAAGCTCCCAGCCTGACACAGGGCGCGCGGCGCGCCCACCTTTCGCTGACCGCGGCCAGCACCCGCATCAAGTCGCTGGAAATCCGGCTCGACGCCCGCCTGCTGTACCGGAACAGCCGCGGGGTGGAGCTGACGCCCGCTGGCCGGCGACTGCTGGAACACGCCCGCCAGGTCATGCGGCAGGTCGATTCCCTGAAGAACGATTTCGCCGATGGCGGCACCGGCACCACCGGCCATATCCGCATCTTCGCCAACACCACCGCGGTCACCGAGTTCATGCCCGAGATCCTGGCGCGCTTCCTGGCCGGCCGGCCAGGCGTGACGGTGGATCTCCAGGAACGGCTGACCCGCGACATCGTCCGCGGGGTGATGGACGGCTCGACCGACCTCGGCATCACCGCCGGCCCCATCAACGCCCCCGGCCTGGAACGCCTGCACTTCAGCACCGACCGGCTGGTGCTGGCCGTTCCGACCGCCCACCCGCTGGCCGCGCGAGGCCGGGTCACCCTGGACGATACCCTGCGCTACCCCCACATCAGCCTGCACGAGGGCAGCACCATGCTGACCTTCCTGCGGGAACAGGTCGAGAACCGGGGCGCGGGGCTCATCCTGCGCATCCAGGTATCGAGCTTCGAAGCCATCTGCCGGATGGTGGAGGCGAACGTCGGCATAGGCGTGATCCCGGAGTCGGCGGCGCGCCGCCACCGGCGCACCATGGAACTGTCCATCGTGGAACTGGACGAACCGTGGGCCGTGCGCGAACGCGACCTGCTGGTGCGCGAACTCGAGGCCCTGCCCGCCTGCGTGCGGGCGCTGGTCGATGCCGTCCGGACCTACGGCGAGCAGGCCGCCGCCACGCATGCGGGAAGCGCCGCAGGTTCGCGCGCGAAGGACTAAAATCGCGGGCTTGCGCGGCCGCCACCGCCGCGCCCTTCCCCGCCCGATTCCGCGCGGGCGTTCCACTCATTGCACAGAGACCACGGCTTCATGGGTCATGCCACGTCCCGCCAGGGCAGCTACCGGATCATCGCGCTGATCGTCGCCAGCGCGTTCTTCATGGAGCAACTGGACTCCACCATCATCTCGACCGCGCTGCCGGCCATGGCGCAGTCGCTGGGCACCGATCCGGTCCGCATGAACTTCGCCATGACCGCCTACCTGCTGAGCTTGGCGGCCTTCATTCCCATCAGCGGCAAGATCGCCGACCGCTTCGGCACGCGCAACACCTTCCGCGGCGCGATCACGCTGTTCGTCGTCAGCTCCGTGCTGTGCGGCTTCGCGCAGAACCTGCCGTGGCTGATCGGCGCGCGGCTGCTGCAGGGCGCCAGCGGCGCGATGATGGTGCCGGTGGGCCGGCTGGTGCTGCTGCGCACGGTGGAGAAATCCCAGTTGGTCTCGGCCATGTCCTGGGTGCTGTTTCCCGCGATGATCGGCCCCGCCGTCGGCCCCCTGATCGGCGGCTTCCTGACCACCTACCTGTCCTGGCACTGGATCTTCTTCATCAACGTACCCATCGGATTGGCCGGCATCGCGCTCGCCACCACCTATATCCCCGACATCCGCAGCGACGCGCCGCCCTCGTCGTTCGACTACCTGGGCTTCGTCCTGGCGGCCGCCACCCTGGCCTGCCTGATCGTCGGGCTGGAAGGACTGGGCCACGGCGGCCTGTCCCCGACGGCGCTGCTCCTGCTGGGTGCCGCGGCCGCCTGCGCGCTGGCCTACGCCTGGCACAGCCGCCGGCATGCCGATCCGGTGCTGGACTTCAGCCTGATGCGCATCGCCACCTTTCGCGTGGCGATGCGTGGCGGCTTCCTGTACCGGGTGGCCTACGGCTCCTTCCCCTTCCTGATGCCACTGATGCTGCAACTGGGTTTTGGCCTGTCGGCCGCCGAGAGCGGCGCCATCACCTTTGCCGGCGCCGTCGGCGGCCTGGTGATGAAGGCGATCTCGGTGCGCTTCCTGCGGGCCTTCGGCTACCGGCGGGTCATGATCTGGAACGGCCTGCTGTCGGCGGTGCTGCTGGGCCGCCTGGCGCGGTCGCTGCAGTTCAACGCCTACGGCACCATCGTCTACGCCGACGTGCCGCAGCCCCGCATGAGCGCGGCGACAAGCCTGGCCAGCACCAACCAGCAGATGACGGCGGCACTGGGCATCGGCCTGGCCGCGCTGGTGCTGGACACCTCCATGCGTACGCTGGGCCATGCGGCCGTGCAACTGACGGACTTCACCATGGCCTTTGCCGCCATGGGCCTGCTGGGCGTGCTGGCCGTCACCCAGTGCCGTGAACTGCCGGCCAACGCCGGCGCCGAACTGAGCGGCCACCGCCGGCAGGACGGGGCACCGACCCGCGGCTGACCTTTCGCACCACTGGGCCACCCAAGAAAAAAGGAGCCGTGGCTCCTTTTTTCTCGTGTCCTATCAGCGGGCTCAGGTCGCGTAGCTGCGCAGCCTGGCCGAGAACTCTTCGAGCCGCGCGATGCCGCTTTGCTGGGCGCGGTTGCACCAGTCCTGCAGGTCGCGCAGCAGTTGTTCGCTGGATGCGCTGGAGCGCTCCCAGATGGCAACCAGTTCGCGCCGCATCTCGACCAGGATGGCCAACGAGCGGTGGTCGGCCAACAAAGTGTTCAGCGCGGAGCGGTGCGAATCCGTCAGCGACTCGTCGTCGGCGCGGTGCAAGAGGGCCTTGGAGCGCCGCAGCAGCTTCCACTGCAGATGCGATTCCTTGGCAGCCTTCAAGCGGACGATCTCGTCGCGGCAGGCATGCTTGAGCAGGTCGGCGTAGCGCGCCATGATCTCGTAGCGGTGCGTGATGACGGCCTGCAGGGTTTCCAGGTCAACCGGCTTGCCGTGCGCCAGCCGCACCTTGGGCGCGACCTTCTTGACCTTGGCCAGGCGCAGGATCTCCAGGGCCCGGATATAACCCCAGCCGATGTCGAACTCGTACCACTTGGTGGAGAAACGAGCCGACGACGCGTAGGC
>Ga0207420_1002191_pt1 | contig 10315 bp, 10 predicted proteins | sample ThiBio_inoc_biof_FD_183941 | JGI IMG/M metagenome (GOLD analysis project Ga0207420, IMG submission 183941) | Wastewater bioreactor microbial communities from Cape Town, South Africa - Thiocy_inoc_biof (SPAdes) | ecosystem: Engineered > Bioremediation > Thiocyanate > Unclassified | place: South...
AAGCGACATACGATAATACCACCATCCCCGCCACCTAACTAAAAATATGTAGTACCCACGCAGAATATCAAAAATCGTAAATCCCTTATGGATAGCCACTTCACATACGCGTTACGTTAAAGTTGGGCTAAATCCGCGCTGCTTGCATCAGCTTTATCCGCGTTCCATATCAGCATTCCATCAAACTATTGAGTTAAGCATGAACCGTCCTTCTTTCTCTGACAATCATTAATGCTTCTTCCTTAATTTCGTCGGGGAGTTCAATTTTCCTGAGTTGTAGACTGCGTATCCATCCGGCAACATCACTTTCTTTTAAGGTGTAAAAAATGTCTGCAATCATTTCTTTTTGTGCCTCAGTGTATGATGCAGGATTTGTTTCTTTTAATGTATCTAAATCTTCATCATCGAAATATTCAATTTCCAAATCGGAGTTTAATAAGGAATCGCGATCGCAAACTTCATGTGCACCGCAACATTCTTCATCCATCTGAAAATTAATTTCGACCTCTTCTTGTTTCTTTCTTCTGCCCAAGTACGTAAACAACATTAACGCCCCGGCACCTGCAATAAAAACTAATATAAGAACCCACATAACTTGTAACTAAATAAAATCTCTGCAAAATTACTTAAATATAGCTTAAAATAGCTATTTTTGTAAGTTAAAATACAATAGACAAGCTATTTTTTTGTTTTACTTTTTTACTAAGCTTATCTTAATTGCTTTGAAGCCAAATTACAAATACATAACAGGACTCCTTTTACTGATGTTAATCATATCAGGATGTTCCATGAATAAGAACACTTTGACTACCCGAACTGTTCAGTCAATTAACACACGTTTTAATATTTATTTTAATGGTAAGGTGAGTTATGATGAGGGCATAAAGGCGATAAATGACGCAAACAAAGATGATTACAGTCAGATTATTCCGATGTATCCTATCAGTAAACATGAAAATGCTAAGGCAGGTACTTCGCAGTTTAACCGCACAATAGAAAAATGTCGAAAGGCTATTAAGACTCGTTCTATGAAAACTAAACCTGCAAATGTTCGTAAAAAATCAGGCAGAAAGTCAAATAAAAATATTGCACCTAAGGAAGAATATAATCCCTTCATGCACGAAGTATGGTTACTTTTAGCCAAAGCTGAGTTTCATAAAGCTGATTTCCTTGGTGCTGTCGGTACGTTTAATTATATATCCCGACATTTCAAAGAAAATGAAGATTTAGGAGTTACATGTCAACTTTGGGTTATCAGATCATATGCGGAAATGGGTTGGATTTATGAGGCTGAAGAGTTGCTGTCGAAAATTGTTCAGAAGAATTTAATTGGCGATAATATCACTTTATATTCAGCGGTATACACTGATTTACTACTTAAAAAACATCAGTACAGAGAAGCAATTCCTTTCCTCGAAAAAGTACTTGAGAAGGAAAAGGATAAATCATTAAAAATGAGATTTTCATTTCTATTGGCGCAACTATACCAATATTCAGGAAACAAGCCTAAGGCTCATGAACAATATTCGCAACTGATAAAGAAAAATCCACCTTATGAAATGGACTTTAACGCAAGAATAAGTCGCGCAAGTTTGTTTACCGGGAATATGTCCGACATTAGAAAGGAGTTGAATCGTATGATTAAAAATTTCAATAATCGGGATTACTTAGATCAGCTTTATTATACATTGGGCAAGTCATATCTTCATGAAAAAGACACAGTTAGAGCATTAGAGAATTTTCAGGAAGCTGTAGACAACAGTACAAGAAACGGATTAGATAAGGCAGCGGTGCTAATTTCAATGGGAGATATTTATTATTTAAAGAAAGAATATATTAAGGCACAACCTTGTTACGATGAGGCATCGAAAATAATATCTATTGAAAATGATGATTATCAGAGAGTTTTTAATAGAGCTGAAGTGTTATCTGAACTTGTTGTGCAATACGATATGGTTCAACTTCAGGATAGTTTGCAAAGACTATCAAAAATGTCGGATGAAGATAGATTGAAAAGTATTAAATTATATATAGCAAAACTCGAAGAAGAAGAGAAATTAGCTGCCGAGAGAGAAGAAAAGATGAGATTACGTGAGGAAGCCAATCAGGAAAGGGCTCAGCAGGTTGCTTTTACACCGATTGGGGCTGGAGTAAATCCGCAAGGCGAATGGTATTTCTATAATCCTAATTTGATACGAAGCGGTCAGACTGAATTTCAGAAGAAGTGGGGTAGGAGAAAGCTTGAAGATAATTGGCGAAGATTAAATAAGAGTGCGGTGCTTTTTGCTGAAACGCATGATAATGAATCACATGCAGAGGAACAGTCGCCTAATGATTCAATCCCACAAGGTCAGCCGGAAAATATTGCAGAATTAACCCAAGAAACTGAAGATGTTGCTTTGGAGGATAGTAAAAATCCTGCTTTCTACTTGAAACAGATACCGGTGACAGCAGAACAGATAGAGTTGTCGAACCAGCTTTGGTCGGAGGCTTTGTACAACATGGGCGTTGTATATAAGGATAAACTTAATGAATATCAATTAGCAATCCTTTCGTTAGAAGATTACATCAAACGTTTCGAAAATTACCCATTAGAGCCTGATGCCCTTTATCAGTTGTATTTAACATTAATCAAGCAAGGTGATAATATTAATGCGGAATCGATACGTTTAAGACTTATAGAAAAATATAATGAATCAAGATATGCTCAAATTTTGGCTAATCCAAATTATATAGAAACTAAGCAGAAAATGCTTGTAGAGCAGGATTCGATATATAAGGAAACATATGCAGCCTTCAATAAAAACGAGTTTGAAACGGTTTTCAGAAATGTCAAACTTGTTGAAGAGCAATATCCTATGAGTGGTTTAATGCCTAAGTTTCTGTTCTTAAAAGCTTTGAGTATAGGTAAAAACCAAAGTCAGGATAACTTTGAAATAGCATTGAATAAATTATTGAATGATTATCCTGACAGTGATGTAAGTTCGATATCAAAAGATATTTTAGCATTAATTAAACAGGGGCGTGAAGCACAACAAGGAACAACACAGGGAACATTATTAGCTCGAAGAGAAGAGCAGCAAATTGCTGATTTGAATCGAGATACGGTATTGTTGTCATTCAGTGCAGATAAGGAAACGATGCATCGTGTGATGTTAATATCTTCGGAACCTGAAGAATCGATGTTTGAGTTGCAGTTTCAATTGGCTGTGTTTAATTTCTCCCGATTTTTATTAAAAGATTTCGAATTAAATATAGGCAAAGTTGATATTTCCAGAAACGCTTTGTTTGTATATGAGTTTGATAATTACGAAGATGCGGCTTGGTATCTGCAAGCTATTTCCGAAGATGATGAAATTGTCAAATTGATGAAACAACTTAAAACATTTCCTCTTGTGATGTCGGAACATAATTTTGGACTCTTAAAGAATGGATTTACGATTGATGATTATTTAACTTATAAAGTTGAATTTGAAAATACAACAGAAATAGATAAAAACTAATTAAAGATGAAGAAAGACAAGATTTTATGGGCAGATGACGAGATAGATTTATTAAAAGCGTATATCTTGTTTCTGGAGGAAAAGGGGTATGATGTAACAACAGCATCAAACGGAAAAGATGCAGTTGATTTGTGTAAGTCTGAAAGTTTCGACATTATTTTTTTAGATGAAAATATGCCCGGTTTAAGTGGCTTGGAGACGATACCTCTAATAAAAGAAATTCATCCTAATGTGCCTCTCGTGATGATAACCAAAAGTGAAGAAGAGAATTTAATGAATATGGCAATTGGCAGTAAAATAGCTGATTATCTTACAAAACCGGTTAATCCAAGTCAGATTTTGATGACTTTGAAAAAGCATATTCATAAAAAAGAAATTATTACTGAACATACTGAAACATCATATCGTACTGAGTTTGGACGAATAGGAATGCAAATTAACGATTCTCTTACTTATGATGACTGGGTAGAAGTGTATAAGAAGTTAGTCTATTGGGAATTAGAGCTTTCTGAAACTGAAAGTGGTATGGATGAAATGTTGAGAATGCAGAAAACAGAGGCAAATGGCACTTTCCTTAAATATATAAAGAAAAACTATTTGGAATGGTTTAGAAATCCGGAGAAAAGACCTCTTATCAGTCCGGATATTTTTAAAACTAAAGTATTTCCTTTGTTAGATGATGGAGAAAAAGTGTTTTTTATTCTGATTGATAATTTCCGTTTCGATCAATGGAGGATAGTTCGGGAGATGCTGAATGAGTATTATTCATTTTTAGAGGAAGATTTATATTCGAGTATTTTACCTACTGCTACACAATATGCACGAAATTCGATTTTTTCAGGACTGATGCCTGTTCAGATTCAGCAGATGTTTCCTGATTTATGGGTTGATGAGGAAGAAGACGAAGGTAAAAATCTGAATGAGAAAGATTTAATTCAAACACAACTACAAAGATTTAGAAAGAACTATACATTTTCGTATAACAAAATCAATGAAGCGTCCTATTGCGAAAAGTTGATTGAAAGATTGCCTCATTTGGAGGTTAATAGTCTGAATGTATGTGTTTTGAACTTTATAGATATGCTGTCGCACTCGCGTACCGAATCGAAAATGATGAGAGAGTTGGCAAATGATGAAAATGCGTATCGTTCGTTAACTGTTTCATGGTTTAAACATTCAGGAACATTTGAGCTTTTAAAAGCTATTTCTCGAAGGGGTTATAAGGTAATTCTGACAACCGACCATGGTACTATTCAGGTTAAAAATCCTGTAAAGGTTATAGGTGATAAAAATACTAATGTGAATTTACGCTATAAAGTTGGTAAGAATTTGAGTTATAACAAGAAAGAAGTTTTTGAAATTCCCGATCCTAAACAAGCTGGTTTGCCGAGTCCGAATGTTAGTTCAACATATATCTTTGCAGGAAACGAAGATTTTTTTGCGTATCCCAACAACTATAATCACTATGTTAGTTATTATAAAAATACTTTTCAGCATGGAGGTATTTCGCTTGAGGAAATGTTGATACCGTTGATTGTGATGCAACCGAAATGAGAACAGTACAAACTCAGCCACGCAGTGGCGTAATGATGCATAACCGTATGCAAGGCGTAGCCGCAGCTTACGGTATGGGTATATACTTTGGCGCTTCAAGCCTCGCAGAGGCGGCATTATTATTATCCCGCCCTTGCAGGGCTCAGAGTAGGGGAAATGTATCCGCTATCCGTAAGCTACGCTTTGCTTGCATACGGTTATGCATGATAATGCTCCTGCGGAGCTTAGGTCATTTTATGGATAATCCAAACTAATGTGATTAATGTGCGAATATGCTAATATGATTAATAATGAATTTAAATAATAATTAAATGAGGACATATACTAATGTAAAAGATTTGGGTGATTTACAGGTTGCTGTAAAGGAGGCGTTGGATATTAAGCAAAACCGGTATGCCTACAAACATATTGGAGAGAATAAAACTTTGCTGATGGTGTTTTTCAATTCGAGTCTGCGCACGCGTTTGAGCACGCAAAAGGCAGGGATGAACTTGGGAATGAATACTATGGTGCTCGATATTAATCAAGGTGCATGGAAATTGGAAACCGAGCGAGGAGTTGTGATGGATGGTGATAAGCCAGAGCACATTCTCGAAGCTATTCCTGTGATGGGAACTTATTGCGATATTATCGGTGTAAGGGCTTTTGCTCAATTTGAAGATAAAGCCTTTGATTACAGCGAAACCATTATTAATCAGTTTATTAAATATTCCGGTAAACCGGTATTCAGTATGGAAGCTGCTACAGGTCATCCTTTGCAGGCTTTTGCCGATTTGATAACAATCGAAGAATATAAAAAGACGCAAAGACCTAAGGTTGTGCTGACATGGGCGCCACACCCAAAAGCTTTACCCCAGGCAGTACCTAACTCCTTTGCCGATTTTATGAATGAGGCAGATGTTGATTTTGTCATCACTCATCCCGAAGGATATGAATTAGCTGAAGAATTTGTGCGAGGAGCAAAAGTTGAGTATAACCAAATGAAAGCCTTTGAAGGAGCTGATTTTATATATGCAAAGAATTGGGCAGCATATCAAGATCCCAATTACGGTAAAATATTAAGTACTGATAGAAATTGGACAGTAAGCGAACGTCAGATGGCAGTTACCAATAATGCGTATTTTATGCACTGTTTGCCTGTAAGACGTAATATGATTGTAACTGATAACGTGATTGAAAGTCCGCAATCCATCGTTATTCCCGAAGCTGCCAATCGTGAAATTTCAGCACAAGTGGTGATAAAAAGGTTGTTGGAAAATAATATATAATTATAAAAATGAACATAGAACAAGTTATTGCATCAATTAGGAATGTACCTGATTTTCCTAAACCCGGAATTATGTTTAAGGACATTACCACAGCGATGAAAGACCCTGAAATATTGAAGTTTATAGTAGATGAACTATATGAATACTACAAGGATAAAGGAATTACAAAGGTAGTTGGTGTTGAAAGTCGTGGTTTCGTACTGGGCAGTATATTAGCTTATAAATTAGGTGCAGGATTCGTATTGTTGCGCAAACCGGGTAAATTACCGGCAGAAACATTTCGTTTATCTTACGATTTAGAGTATGGTCAGGATGCTTTGGAAATTCACAAAGATGCAATTAAAGATGGTGATATTGTACTTTTACATGATGATTTACTCGCAACAGGAGGAAGTGCGAATGCGGCAATACAACTACTTAGGAATTTCAAAATGCAAGATTTATATGTGAGTTTTTTGATAGAACTAAGTTTTCTGAATGGCAAGGAAAAACTTAAAGGTGTTACTGATATTAATTCATTTATTCAATTTTAATGGAAAAGCTTACGATAATAAAAGTAGGAGGTAAGATTGTAGAAGAACAAACTTCATTAGACAAATTACTATCCGATTTTACTAAAATAGAAGGACATAAAGTACTGGTACACGGTGGTGGTCGTTCTGCTACAGCTATAGCAGCTCAACTTGGAATTGAAAGCAAAATGGTTGATGGCAGACGAATTACCGATGAAGAAATGTTGAAAGTTGTTACTATGGTTTACGGCGGATTAGTCAACAAGCAAATAGTAGCAGGTCTACAGTCCTTAGGAGTTAATGCTTTGGGATTGACGGGAGCAGATTTGAATTATATGCGCTCCGAAAAGCGACCGATAAAGGATATTGATTATGGCTATGTAGGTGATGTCAAAGAAGTTGATGCATCTATTTTGGCAGATTTAATTTATAAAGATGTTGTGCCTGTATTAGCACCCTTAACTCACGATAAAACCGGTAATTTGCTTAATACCAATGCTGATACTATTGCCGGTGAAGCAGCAAAAGCATTATCTGCGTTTTTCGATGTTACACTTGTATTTTGTTTTGAGAAAAATGGAGTTCTGCGAGATGAGAATGATGATGAGAGTGTAATCCGTAAATTAACACCTGAATTATTTGAAGAATATGTAAAATCAGGAATAATTCAAGGAGGCATGATACCGAAATTGGAAAATTCATTTGATGCATTGAAAGCAGGAGTTAAAGAGGTTATCATTACCCGTGCAGACAAGATAAACAGAGAAAGTGGAACATTAATCTCGATAAAAGATTGTTGAGCTGTGTGATACGCTAATTTGCTCCCTTAATCATAAAATCTGTTAGTATTATTGTATCTTTGCGGCACAACATAATATACCAAAGAACATATGTATACTGAGCATAAAGAAGAAGCAGTTATATTGCTTAAAAATCTGATTACAATTCCTTCGTTCAGCAAAGAAGAATCAAAAGCTGCCGATTTATTAGAGCGATATGTCGAGTTGCAAGGCTATTCGGTTTCGCGCAAAGGTAACAATATCTGGTTAATGAGTCCGGGCTTTGATGCAGACAAGTCGACCATACTGCTTTGTTCACATATTGACACTGTAAAACCTGTTACAGGATGGACACACGACCCATTTATTCCTATTGTTGAAAACGGTAAACTCTTTGGTTTAGGCAGCAATGATGCCGGAGCATCTGTGGTATCGTTACTTCAGGTGTTTTTCATTTTAACACAAGAGAGTCAAAATTATAATCTGATTTATGCTGCGGTAGCTGAAGAAGAAATTTCAGGTGAAAACGGAGTTAGCAGTCTTCTACAAGAATTACCTAAAATTGATTTTGCAATTATTGGTGAACCAACAAATATGAACCTTGCTGTAGCCGAAAAAGGGTTAATGGTTTTAGATTGTGTTTCATACGGTAAATCGGGACATGCGGCACGTAATGAAGGCGAAAATGCATTATACAAAGCAGTTGATGATATCAATTGGTTCAGAAAAACAATTCTCCCATTACAAACTGAGTTTCTTGGTCCGGTTAAAATGACTGTTACTCAGATAAATGCAGGTACACAGCATAATGTTGTACCGGATCAATGCACATTTGTAGTCGATGTGCGATCGAATGAAATGTATAGTAATGAAGAATTACTCGAAATTATCAAAGAAAATGTAGATTGTGAAGTTTCGGCACGTTCAACCCGACTTAGCTCAACTGCAACACCATTGGATCATCCTGTTGTTGAAAAAGGAAAGTCGATAGGACTGAAACTGTTTGGTTCGCCAACATTATCAGATCAAGCTTTATTGCCTTTTCCAAGTGTTAAGATAGGACCAGGAGAATCAGCTCGTTCGCATACGGCAAATGAATTTGTTCTTGTCAAGGAAATTGAGAATGCAATTGATTTATATATAGAATTATTAGATGGATTAAAGATTTAAAACACATTATCATGAAGAAATATATATCATTAATGATTTTATGCTGCATTTACTTTTCAATGTCAGCACAAAAGACACAATACGATTTAGTAGAAAATATCCCTTATTACGAGATTGAAAATCAAGCAATTGATAGTTATATTTCAGAAAGATGTGTTTTGGATATTTATTATCCGAAAGACTCTAAAGATTTTCCTACAGTTGTATGGTTTCATGGTGGCGGATTAACGGGAGGTCGAAAAGAAATACCTTCAGCACTAAAAGAAAAAGGAATAGCAGTAGTAGGAGTTGGTTATCGACTTTCACCCAAAGTTACGGTACAGCAATGTATTGAAGATGCCGCAGCTTCAGTCAGTTGGGCATTTGACAATATCGAAAAATATGGAGGCAACAAATCACTGATTTTTGTGTCAGGACATTCAGCAGGAGGATATTTAACAGCTATGATAGGTCTTGATAAATCATGGTTAAATAAACATCAAAAAGATGCAAATGATATTGCAGGTTTAATTCCGTTTAGCGGTCAGATGATAAGTCATTTTACCTATCGTAAAGAACTACAAATTTCGGAAACTCAGCCTTTAGTCGATAAATTCGCACCTCTTTTTCATGTTCGGAAAGATACCCCTCCGCTATTACTGATAACCGGTGATAGAGAAATGGAAATGTTAGGTAGATATGAAGAGAACGCTTATCTATATAGAATGATGAAAGTCTTAGGCAACACAAGTACCCGTTTGTTTGAATTGGATGGCTATGGTCATGATATGACAGAGCCGGCATTTCCGCTGTTATTGAGGGAAGTGGAGAGGATAAGAAAAGAATATAAAAGGTAGACTCTATCTTTTAATGTTTTTGATATAATATACTAATCTAATATGAACACAGATAATAACGATATTGTTAAATTTGAAAAAATCTACATTGCATATTACTCTAAATTTAAGAGATTTGCAAAGGAATACGTTATTAGAGAAGAAGATGCTGAGAATATTGTACAAGATTTATTTCTCGAGTTGTGGGAAAATAAATACTTTTTAATCCCTCAGCAAAACCTGTTTTCATTTCTTTTTACATCATTGAAAAACAAATGTATAGATTATATCAGGCACATTAATACGGCTAATAAAGTAACCGAGCAAATTCAAGCTGACTATGTCAGGTTATTAAAAATTAAATTCGATGCGCTCGAAATTTTAAACGAAGAAAATATTTCGCAATTAGATGTTGAAAAAGTAATTCAAGACGCCTTAAATCAACTACCCGACAGATGTCGTCAAATTTTCATTCTTAATAAAATAGAGAAGAAAAAGCAAAGTGAAATTGCCAAAGAATTGAATATTTCAATAAATACTGTTGAAAGTCAAATGGCTGTTGCTTATAAAAAGCTAAGGGTATTATTGGATCAGCGGATTTTCTCGGTTGATATATTTTTTTCCCCTTTCAAACTTTAAGAATATAACATAGCCAGCCTGTACATAAAAAACTTAATGTCTCCAACGCCTCTGAACTGTCCTCTAAATGCTTTG
>Ga0207420_1002200_pt1 | contig 10293 bp, 9 predicted proteins | sample ThiBio_inoc_biof_FD_183941 | JGI IMG/M metagenome (GOLD analysis project Ga0207420, IMG submission 183941) | Wastewater bioreactor microbial communities from Cape Town, South Africa - Thiocy_inoc_biof (SPAdes) | ecosystem: Engineered > Bioremediation > Thiocyanate > Unclassified | place: South...
GCTGCGCGCCCCCGCCGTGCTGCGGGTGCTGCCGCCGTTCACCTCACGCAGGCACCTGCCCTCGCGCATCGCGCGGCTGCGCGAGCTCGACGGTCGCACGAGCCTGCTCATCCGCGGGCAGGGCACCGAGTTCGACAGCCTGCGCGAGTACGTGCGCGGCGACGACGTGCGCTCGATCGACTGGCGCGCGACGGCGAGACGCCGCGACCCCGCGGGCGGCGGTGCGAAGCTCGTGGTGCGCACCTGGCGACCCGAGCGCGACCGCCGCATCGTCATCGTGATCGACTCCGGGCGTTCGGCGGCGGCGCGCATCGCCGACGAGGTGCGCCTCGACACGGCGTTCGAGGCGAGCCTGCTGCTGGCCGCGCTCGCGACGCGTGCCGGGGACCGGATCGACCTCGCCGTCTACGACCGCCGCGTACGCGGCCGCGTGCAGGGTGCGACGGGGGCACAGCTGCTCGCGCGGATGGTCGACGTGCTCGCGCCCGTCGAGCCCGAGCTCATCGAGCCGGACTGGTACGGCGTGCCCGCGCTCGTGCGCTCGATCACCCCGCACCGCGCCCTCGTGGTGCTGCTGACGACGATCGAGGCGCCGGGCGCCGCCCAGCCGCTGCTCGCGATGCTGCCCGAGCTCACCCGTCACCACACGGTCGTCGTGGCCTCGGTCACCGACCCGGACGTGCTGGCCGCGGCCGCCGATCGGGGCGCGAGCGACGAGGTCTACCGCGCCGCCGCCGCCGAGCGGGCCCTGCTCGACGCGACCCGCGTGGCGGCCGCCATCCGGCGCCTCGGCGGGGAGGTGGTGACGGGCGCCCCGCAGGAGCTGCCGCCCGCGCTCGCCGACCACTACCTCGCGCTGAAGGCCGCCGGCCGGCTCTAGGGCGCCCCGGTGGTCGAGCGGGCCGCGCAGCGGGCGTATCGAAACCCCGCCGCCGATCCCGTCCGCGGCGCGCGCGCGGCGTTAGCCTGAGGTCGTCCGACCGCCACGAAAGGAATGGACGCATGGCTGAATCCCCCGTCCCCGCATCTCTCGTCCGTCGTCTCATCGCCGAGACGTTCGGCACCTATCTGCTCGTGTTCGGCGTCATCGGCGCCGCGCTCTTCTTCGCGCCCGACAACGGCGCGCTGCCTGTGGCGCTCGCGGTGGGCCTCGCCGTGCTCACGGGCGCGTACGCGGTCGGCTCGATCTCGGGCGGCCACTTCAACCCCGCCGTCACGATCGGTGCCGCCGCCGCCGGACGCTCGCGCTGGGCCGACCTGCTGCCGTACTGGATCGCGCAGATCATCGGCGGCGTCCTCGCCACGCTCACCTTCGGCCTCTTCGGGGTGCTGAGCGGCAAGAGCCTCGACTTCGGCGCCGTCTCCAACGGCTACGACGCGCACTCGCCCCTCGGCTTCAGCCTGGGCTCGGTGCTCGTCGCCGAGATCATCGCGACGATGCTGTTCGTGCTCATCATCCTCGGCGTCACGGCCGCCGGCTCGACCACCGCCGGCTTCGCCCCGCTCGCCATCGGCCTCGCGCTCACGCTCGTGCACCTCGTGATGATCCCGATCAGCAACTCCTCGGTGAACCCGGCGCGCTCGATCGCGACCGCGGTGCTCGGCGGCCCGGACGCGCTCGCGCAGCTCTGGGTGTTCCTCGTCGCCCCCCTCGTCGGCGGCCTGATCGCGGGCTTCATCTACCGCCCGCTGTTCGGCGCCAAGAGCTGAGACGCCGCGGAGGCCCGTCGGACACCGTCCGGCGGGCCTCCGTCATGTCGTCGGGGGCGGCCGCAGATGAGAGCTTGCTCATCGACCGCGCCGGGATCCGCGGACGACGCACCGCGATAATCGAGGGATGGCGGCTCCCTGGCGGCAGGCCTCGCGCTCTGCGCGGGTGCGCATCCTCGCCTCCATGCTGCTGGTCGCCGCCCTCGGCATGACGGCGGCGGGGGTGAGCGCGTACCTCATCCAGCGCGAGCGGGTGCTCTCCCAGATCGACGACCGCCTGACCGCGAGCGTCGACGGCCTCCAGTGCATCGCCGACGGCTGCGACGGCAGTGTGCCGCCCGCGACGGTGCTCGAGTTCCTCAATCAGGCGATGAAGCGCGTGCTGCCCGCCCACAACGAGTCGACGCTGGGGATCGTCGACGGCGTCCCCCGGCTGCGCCCGTCGAGCGGCATCACCTTCCGCCTCGACGACGACCCCGACTTCGTGACCCGCGTCGTGCGGGAGGCGGACGCGGATGCCGTCGTGCGCGGCACCGCGTCGACGAGCTTCGGCACCCTCCGCTACGTCATCATCCCCGTCGCCATCCGCTCCGACACCGCGAGCGGCCTCTACGTGTCGGCGTACGACCTGGACGCGGAGCTCGCCGAGATCACGGAGGCCTTCCGCACCTACGCGCTCGTCGCCGCGGGGGCGCTCGTGCTCGTCGGTCTCGTCGGATGGTTCGTCTCCGGCCGGATCCTGCGGCCGCTGCGCCTCCTCCAGCAGACCGCCGCCGGCATCGGAGAGAACGACCTGACGACGCGCATCCCCGTGTCGGGCAGCGACGACGTCTCCGAGCTGTCGCGCACCTTCAACGCGATGCTCGACCGCCTGCAGCGCTCCTTCGACGCGCAGCGGCGGCTGCTCGATGACGTCAGCCACGAGCTGCGCACCCCCATCACGATCGTGCGCGGGCACCTCGAGCTGCTCGACGCGCAGAACGCCGCCGACGTGGATGCGACGCGCGAGCTGTCGATCGACGAGCTCGACCGTATGAACGTGCTCGTCGACGACATCGCGCTGCTCGTCAAGACGAGCCGGCCCGACTTCCTGCACCGTGAGCCGGTCGACGTGGCCGAGCTGACCGAGCAGGTGCTCACGAAGGCGCGGGCGCTGAGCCCCGACCACGAGTGGCGTGCGGGCGGCACCGCGCGCCTCGTGGCACGCCTCGACCCGGTGCGCGTGACGCAGGCATGGCTCCAGCTCGCGGAGAACGCGGCCAAGTACGCGCCGACGGGCACGGCGATCGAGCTCGGCAGCCGCGTGCTGCGCGAGGACGACGTTCCGCGCCTCGAGCTGTGGGTGCGGGATCACGGTCCCGGCATCCCGCAGGAGCGGCTCGACTGGATCTTCGACCGCTTCGCCCGTGTCGAGGTCGGCCGGGGCGTCGAGGGCTCGGGGCTCGGCCTCTCGATCGTCTCCGCGATCGCCGCGGCCCACGGGGGGCGCGCCTACGCGCGCAACCCCGCCGGTTCGGGCGCGCGCGTCGCCATCAGCCTGCCCGTCGAGACAGAGGAGGTGACGGATGCCGCGCATCCTGGTCGCTGAGGACGAGCACCGCATCGCGTCCTTCGTCGAGAAGGGCCTGCGGGCCGCCGGCTACGGCGTGGAGACGGTCGCCGACGGCGTCGACGCGTTGACGATCGCGCGGAGCGGCGACGTCGACCTCGTGCTGCTCGACCTGGGGCTCCCCGGCATCGACGGGCTCGAGGTGCTGCGCCGGTTGCGGGAGGGCGGCAGCGGCGTCCCCGTGATCATCCTCACCGCGCGCGACTCGGCCGCGGACACGGTCGCGGGCTTCGAGGGCGGGGCCAACGACTACGTGGCGAAGCCGTTCCGCTTCGACGAACTGCTCGCACGCGTTCGCGCCCGGCTGCTCGACGCCCGCCAGCAGCAGGGTGCTGCGCCCGTGCAGGCGCTCGACTGCGGGCGGGTGAGCCTCGACCTGCGCACGCGACGCATCACCTCCGACGCCGGAACCTTCGACCTCTCGGCGCGCGAGTACGCCCTCGCGGAGGAGTTCATGCGCAACCCCGAGCAGGTGCTCAGCCGCGAGCAGCTGCTCAGCAGGGTGTGGGGGCTCGACTTCGACCCCGGGTCGAACGTCGTCGACGTCTACGTGCGCTACCTCCGCCGCAAGATCGGCGCGGAGCACCTCAAGACGGTGCGCGGCATGGGGTACCGCTTCACGGGCGAGCCCTAGACCGGCAGGCCCGGCCGCCCCCGGGCATGCGGATGCCGCGGGGCCCTGCACCCCGCGGCATCCGCGTCTCATCCGGCGCTGCGCCGGGGTCGCCGCTCGCTCAGTGGCGGCCGCCGCCCCAGCCTCCGCCGCCTCCGCGGTGGCCGCCGTCACCCTTGCCCCAGCCCGAGCCCTTGTCTCCCGAGCCGCGGGTGCCGGAGCCGTCCTTGCCGGACCAGCTGCTGCCCGGGCCGTCGCCCGGGCCGTGCGTGCCCGACCACTTCTCGCCCGACCGGTTCTTCGCGGGGTCGGATGCGGCATCCCGGCCCGCGCCGTCGCCGGTCTTGTCTCCCTTGTGCGCGCCGAACCAGGCGGCGTGGTCGCCGCAGTCCTTGCCGGCCTTCCCCGCAACGTCGTCGCCGATCACGACCGGGTCGGAGGGGTCGACCTCGTCGACCGCGTCGCCGGAGCCCTGATCCGCCGTGCCGTCGTCGGCGGCGGACGGGTCGCTCGCGGTGTCGTCCGCGGTCGCGTCGTCCGTCGGCTCGGCAGAGGGGTCGAGCTTCGGCGAGTCGGCGAGCTGAGACGAGCTCTCGTCGACCGTGCTCACGCCGCTCACGTCGAGCGTGCGCCCCGTCTGCTCGGCCACATCGAGGGCCGAGGCGTAGCCGACGCCTCCGACGAGGGCGGTGACGCCCATCGCGCATCCGGCCGCCAGGGCGATGATTCCTGTCCGCTTCATGAGGGGAGCCTCCCTTTCATCGCTCCCAGCCTCGCGGGCCCGGATGAGAGCGGCGAGCGGGAATCATGAGAGCTCTGTCATCCGGATGCGGAGGCGTCAGACCGACACCGCGCGGCGGGCACCCGTCTCGTACTCCTCCAGGTCGCCCGTCTCGCCGGCGCGGGAGGCGCGGCGACCCACGACCCACTGGTAGACGAGGAACGCCGAGAGTGCCGATCCCGATCTTCACCGGCCACGGCCAGTCCTGACGCGTCACGAAGCCCTCGATGATGCCCGAGACGAGAAGCGCCACCGTCATGCCGACGACGATCGTGAAGAAGGCCCGCCCGTCCTGGGCGAGCGCCTGCGCGCGCGTGCGCGCACCCGGCGCGATCCACGACCAGAAGATCATGAGGCCCGCGGCGGCCGCCAGGAAGATCGCGTACAGCTCGAGCTGCCCGTGCGGCGAGATGTACAGGAAGAACTGGTCGAGCCGGTCGTAGTGGTTCATGACCGCCGCCGAGACGCCGAGGCCCTGCGCGTTCTGGAACACGACGTACGGCACCCAGAGGCCCAGGATGCCGAACATCACGCACTGCGCCGCGATCCACGCGTTGTTGGTCCACACCTGCGCGGCGAAGCCCGCCTCCGAGGACGCCGAGTAGTAGCCCACGAAGTCCTCCTCGGCGTACCGCTGGAGGTCGTCGGGCAGGCCGAGCGCCGCGAAGGCGCGCGCGTCGGTCGAGAGCCACACGAAGTACGCCGCCGCGATCGCCACGGTCGCCACGGCGACGGCGAGCGTCAGCCAGCGCACCCGGTAGAGCGCCGCGGGCAGCTGCACGGCCGCGAACAGCGCGAGCGCGTGCAGCGGGTTGCGTCGCACGCCCGTGAACAGCAGCCGCGCGCGCCACAGCGCGAGCGAGAGGTGCTCGCCCTGGCTGGAGCCGCCGACGGTCGTGCGGATGGTCGCGAGCTGGGATGCGCCGGTCTGGTAGCGCTCGATGAGCTCGTCCGCCTCGGGGCCGCTCGGGCGGCGGTTCCTCGCCAACTGGGCGAGCCGATCCCACTCCGCACCGTGGGCGGCGGCGTAGGCGTCGAGGTCCATCTGCTTGAATGATACGCATGGCGGCGGAGCCCGACGCGGACTGGGTCGACACCCTGGCCGACGACGACGCGCTCCTCACCGGCGAGGCGGTCGCCCTCGACCTGCGGCCGGCGAGCTTCGCCCTCCGCGCGGGCGGTGCCGTCATCGACTTCGCGGCATCCGTGATCCTGTTCGTGGTGCTGATCTTCGCGTTCTTCGTGCCCGCCGGTCAGTTCGGGTTCGAGGCCGCCTGGGCCACCGTCTTCCTCATCACGAGCCTCGTGCTGGCGTTCGTCGTCGCGCCGTGCCTCGTCGAGACGCTCACGCGCGGCAAGTCGCTCGGACGGCTGGCCGTCGGCGCCCGGATCGTGCGCGACGACGGCGGATCCGCGGGCTTCCGGCACGCAGCCATCCGCGCGCTCGTCGGGGTGCTGGAGTTCCTGCTGACCTTCGGCGGGCTCGCGGCGCTCGTCGGCATCCTCTCCCCGCGGTCGAAGCGGCTCGGCGACCACCTCGCGGGCACCTACGCGCAGTACGAGCGCGCCCCGCGGGTCGCGACTCCGATCTTCGGGATGCCGCTCGAGCTGCTCGGCTGGGCGCAGCTCGCCGACGTGGCGCGGATGCCCGACCCGCTCGCGCGGCGCATCGCGAGCTTCCTGGCATCCGCTCGCGACTTCGATCAGCTGCGCCGCAGCCACCTCGCGCAGCAGCTCGCCTTCGAGGCGTCGCAGTACGTGTCGCCCCTGCCGGCCGTCGACCCCGAGCTGTTCCTCGCGGGCGTCACCGTCGCCCGGCGCGACCGCGAGGCCCGCGCCCTGCAGCTCGAGGCGGAGCGCCTCGCGCGCCTCGCGCCCGTGCTGCGCGGCTGACCCCGCCTCAGTAGCGGTAGTGGTCGACCTTGTAGGGGCCCTCCACGGGCACCCCGATGTAGGCAGCCTGCTCGGGGGTCAGCTCGGTGAGCTCGACCCCGAGGGAGGCGAGGTGCAGGCGCGCGACCTTCTCGTCGAGCACCTTCGGCAGCACATAGACGCGCGTCTCGTAGGCGGCGCGGTTGACCCACAGCTCGAGCTGCGCGAGCACCTGGTTGGAGAAGGAGTTGCTCATGACGAAGCTCGGGTGCCCGGTGGCGTTGCCGAGGTTCATGAGGCGCCCCTCCGAGAGCACGAGCACGCTGCGGCCGTTCGGCAGCCGCCACTCGTGCACCTGCGGCTTGATCTCGACCTTCTCCGCACCCGGCAGCGACTCGAGCCCCGCCATGTCGACCTCGTTGTCGAAGTGGCCGACGTTCGCGATGACGGCGAGGTGCTTGAGGCCCAGGATGTGATCGAGGGTGACGACGTCCTTGTTACCGGTGGTCGTGATGACGAAGTCGACCTCGCCGATCACCGAGTCGAGCCGGGCGACCTGGAATCCGTCCATGGCCGCCTGCAGGGCGTTGATGGGGTCGATCTCCGACACGATGACGCGCGCGCCCTGGCCGCGCAGCGCCTCCGCGGAGCCCTTGCCGACATCCCCGTAGCCGCACACGAAGGCGACCTTGCCGCCCATGAGCATGTCGGTGGCCCGGTTGAGCCCGTCGGGCAGGGAGTGGCGGATGCCGTACTTGTTGTCGAACTTCGACTTCGTCACGGAGTCGTTGACGTTGATGGCGGGGAACAGCAGCCGGCCGTCGCGGTGCAGCTCGTAGAGGCGGTGCACGCCCGTCGTGGTCTCCTCGGTGACGCCCTGGATGTCCGCCGCGATGCGCGTCCAGCGCTGCGGGTCCTCCGCGAGGGAGGCGCGCAGGGTGTCGAGCACGACCGCCCACTCGTGGCTCGCGTCCGCGGGGGTCTCGGGCACGGCGCCCGCGAGCTCGTACTCCCGGCCGGTGTGCACGAGCAGGGTCGCGTCGCCGCCGTCGTCGAGGATGAGGTTGGGGCCCGTCCAGTCGGCCCCCGCCGCGGCGGCCTCCGCGCTCCAGTCGAAGATGCGCGTGGTGGCCCACCAGTACTCCTCGAGCGTCTCGCCCTTCCAGGCGAACACCGGCACGCCGGCCGGGGCCGCGACCGTGCCGTCCGGGCCGACCACGACGGCGGCGGCGGCCTCGTCCTGGGTGGAGAAGATGTTGCAGCTCGCCCAGCGCACCTGCGCGCCGAGGGCGACGAGCGTCTCGATGAGCACGGCCGTCTGCACGGTCATGTGCAGCGATCCCGCGATCCGGGCGCCCTTCAGCGGCTGCGCGGCCCCGTACTCCGCGCGGAGTGCCATGAGGCCGGGCATCTCGTTCTCGGCGAGACGGATCTGGTGACGTCCGGCCGCGGCGAGCGCGAGGTCGGCGACCTTGTACGGCGCGGCGGTCGAGACGGGGGTGGCGATGCTCATGCCCCCATTGTCGCAGCCCCCGATGATTGTTTCCGTTCCGCGTCTTTGCACCCGTTGCGTCGGCGACAAACACGCGGAACGGGAACTATGAGCGGATGAGGGCGAGCACCTCGTCGCGAATGAGCGCCATCTGCTCGGGGGTCGCGGCTTCGGCGTTGAGCCGCAGCAGCGGCTCCGTGTTGGAGGGGCGGACGTTGAACCACCAGAACCCGTCGTCGGGGACCCCTGTGACGGTCAGGCCGTCGAGCTCGTCGAACTCGCCCCGCCCGGTGAACGCCTCCACGATGCGGGTGTAGGCCGCCGGCACGTCATCGACGGTCGAGTTGATCTCGCCCGACATGGCGTACGGGTCGAAGGCCGCCGCGAACTGCGAGAGCGGGGCACCCTGACCCCCGAACTCGGCGAGCAGGTGCATCGCCGCGAGCATGCCGTTGTCGGCGCCCCAGAAATCGCGGAAGTAGTAGTGGGCCGAGTGCTCGCCGCCGAAGACGGCGCCCGTCTCCCGCATCCGGTCCTTGATGAGCGAGTGGCCGACGTTGGTGCGCACCGGCACGGCGCCCGCCGCCCCGATCGCCTCCGGCACGAACCGCGAGGTGATGAGGTTGTGGATGACGAACACCTCGCCCGTCTCGCCCGCGGCCCGCACGCGCGCCACCTCGCGCTGCGCGACGATCGCCGCGACGGCGCTCGGGCTCACCGGCGCCCCCGTCTCGTCGACCACGAAGCAGCGGTCGGCGTCGCCGTCGAAGGCGAGCCCCAGGTCGGCTCCGTTCGCCACGACGGCCGCCTGCAGGTCGCGCAGGTTCTCGGGCTCGAGGGGGTTCGCCTCGTGGTTGGGGAAGGTGCCGTCGAGCTCGAAGTAGAGCGGGATGATCTCGAGCGGCAGCCCGGGCAGACCCGCGGCCGTGCCGAGCACGGCGGGCACCGTGAGACCGCCCATGCCGTTGCCGGCATCCACGACGACGCGCAGCGGGCGGATGTCGGTGAGATCGACGAGGGAGCGCAGGTGCGCGGCGTAGTCGGGGAGCACGTCGCGCGTCGTGACGGTGCCGGGGGCCCCCACGGAGGGCACCCCGCCCGCGTCGAGGTACGCCTCCGCACGGGTGCGGATGGCGCCGAGGCCGGTCGCGATCGAGATGCCCTGGGCGCCCGCGCGGCTGAGCTTGATGCCATTGTAGCGAGCGGGGTTGTGGCTCGCCGTGAACATCGCGGCCGGCGCGTCGAGCCACCCGGATGCGAAGTAGGTCTCGTCGGTCGAGCACAGCCCGATGTTGATCACGTCCGCGCCGCGGGCGGAGGCGCCGCGCGCGAAGGCGACGGCGAACTCGGGGCTCGAGTCGCGCATGTCGTGGCCGACGACGACGGAGGTGCCTGCCGCGCCGAGCTCGTCGACGAAGCCCGCGGCGAGAGCCTCGACGACCTCGGGCGTCAGCTCGGAGCCGACGAGCCCGCGCACGTCGTAGGCCTTGACGAAGGAGGAGAGATCAGCACCGGTCACGGACTACGACTGTAGTTCAGCGACCGTCACGTGCCGCACGATCTGCCAACCCTGCGGGGCGGAGAGCCGCTCCGCGTGCACCTCGCAGAGGTCGTAGCTGTGGGGCTCGCGCCGCACCGCGAGCGGGCCGAGCACCGCCATCGCGTCGGCGTAGTCGTACGTCAGGGTGGCCACGGCGTCCCGGCCGCAGGCCACCTTGCTGCACGGTCGCGCGCTCATCGAGGCGAGCCTACCGCCGCCCGCCGACCCGCCCACGACCAACCCACCCTAAACTCGGGTCATGCCCCGTTCCGCGCGTCGTGTCACGACGAGGGCCGGCTATCGCGACCGCCACGGTCGTGGCCCGCGCTCGGCGATCACCGGGCCCCACCTGCCCATGCTGCGCACGCGGCTCGACTTCTTCGACGCGTGCGTCGCATCCGCCGTCGAGTACCTGCGGGCGCTGTGGCCCGAGGAGCTCGCGGGGGTGCGCTTCGACGTCGGGGGTTTCCCGCCCGGCGAGCCGGGCCCGGACGGGGTCGACCGCTGGCGCACCGACCCGCGCACCCGACGGGTGGTGCTGTACCGCGTGCCGATCGAGCGGCTCGTGCAGCTGCACCGCGACGACGACTGGCATCGGCGCTCCTACATCGAGAGCTGCGTCTTCCGCGCCGTGGCCGAGCTGCTCGGCAAGGACCCCTGGGACATCGCGCCGGAG
>Ga0207420_1002201_pt1 | contig 10287 bp, 6 predicted proteins | sample ThiBio_inoc_biof_FD_183941 | JGI IMG/M metagenome (GOLD analysis project Ga0207420, IMG submission 183941) | Wastewater bioreactor microbial communities from Cape Town, South Africa - Thiocy_inoc_biof (SPAdes) | ecosystem: Engineered > Bioremediation > Thiocyanate > Unclassified | place: South...
TCCCCTAAATCCCCCGCATGACCCCCGAACGCCTCTCCCGCTTTGCCCGCCATATCGTGTTGCCCGAGGTCGGCGGGGTGGGACAGATGGCGCTGGCCGATGCCCATGTGGTGATGATCGGCTGCGGCGGGATCGGCAGCCCGGCCCTGCAGTATCTGGCCGCCGCCGGGGTTGGCCGCCTGACCCTGATCGACGATGACAGCGTCGAGGCCAGCAATCTGCAACGCCAGACGATCTTTGCCGAGGCCGACATCGGCATGCCCAAGGCACAGGCCGCCGCCGCATGGATTGCGCGCTTTGACCCTGAGATCGCCGTCCGTCATCACCAGACCCGCATCTCGGCCGACAATGCCCCCTCGCTGATCGCGGATGCCACGCTGGTCCTCGACGGCTGCGACAATTTCGCCACCCGCCTTGCCGTGTCGGACGCCTGTGTGGCCGCCGGCATTCCCCTGACCGCCGCCGCCGTAGGCCGGTTTCAGGGCCAGATCGCCAATTTCGCGGGCCATCTGCCGGGCCATGCCTGCTATCGCTGCTTTGTCGGCGATGCGTTCGACGCCACCGATTGCGACACCTGCGCGGCCGATGGCGTGTTGGGGGCCTTTGTCGGCATGGTGGGCACGATGGCGGCGCAATCGGCCATCCGCGTGATCCTGTATGGCGCGGGCGTGCCGGGGCCGCTGGCCGATCCGCAATGGGGGCGGTTGCATCTGCTCGATGGCCTCGCCCCTTCGCTGCGCACGATCACCATCCCCGCCGACCCAGCCTGCCCCTTTCATTAAACGCCCAGGCCATTAAACGCGGCCATAAAAAAGCAGGGTCGCCCCAGCCGGACGACCCTGCTTCCTCCTGCGCGAAAAGCCCGGATGGGTCGATGCCCATCCGGTCCCTTTCACAAACTTACGTGCTTACGACTTGGGCGCCTCCAGCGTGGGATATTTGATCCCAAGCTGATCGAGGTAGGTCGGGTATTTCACCGCGTCGTAGTAATATTTCTCCATCTGGGGACGATATTCCTTCATCGTCTTCTCGTTCAGCCAGGTCGCCGCCTTCGGCCCCAGAATCGGATCATACTTGTCGGTTTTGAGCTGCACATCGGTGAAATAGGCCTTGGCGTCGGCCACCAGCTTGGGCGTGGTCATGACGTCCAGGATCGTCATGGCCAGCGCCTTGGCCCCGGCCTCGACGCCCTTATGCGCAATCGGCGTGGCCATCGCCATGGCCGAGAGCACATTGTGGCCGATCATGTTCGGGATATTGGCCGGATAGCGGATCGTGATGGTCGGCACGGTCCACATGATGTCGCCGATGTCATCCGATCCGCCGCCGATCGAACGCGGGCGGTTTTCGGGCGAGGAGAGTTCGCCCACCGTGTCGGACAAAGGCTTGACCGTGCGGTGGTTGATCGTCTGCACCGCCTTGGTGAAGGCCTGATCGTCGGCGGTCCACTTGGGCATGCCCACCGCCTTGATATTGGCATAGGCGGCCTCGGCCAGCGGCTTGTTGCCGAAATTGGGCGCGGCATAGCCAAGGATCTGCGAAGTCACCGTCGTGCCGGTCGCCTTGGCGGCGGCCTGCGCGATTTCATTGCCGGTGTTGTACAGGTTGCGCACCGCGCCAAAGCTGCGCTCGCGGAAATAGTACCAGACGCTGGCCTTGTCGGGCACCACGTTGGGCTGGCCGCCGCCATTGGTGATGACGTAATGCGAACGCTGGGTCACGGGCAGATGTTCGCGGCGAAAATTCCACGCGGCGTCCATGATTTCCACGCCGTCCAGCGCCGAGAAACCATCCCACGGATCGCCCGCAGCATGGGCGGTCTTGCCCTTGAACGTATATTCGACCGACACCATGCCGTTCATGCCCAGCTCGCCATAGGCGGTGCCGAAGTCGGAGCTGACATGGTTGAAGATGCAAAGGTCGACGCCCTTGAACATGCCTTCGCGCACATAATAGGCCTTGGTGGCCAGCAGTTCCTCGGCAATGCCGGGCCAGATCATCAGGCGGCCGGGGATGTGGTTCTTTTCCATCACCTGCTTGGCCGCAATCGCGGCGGCCACCACGAGCGGCATACCCGAATTATGGCCTTCGCCATGGCCCGGCGCGCCTTCGACCATCGGCTTGATATAGGGCAGGCCCGGCGTCTGCGAAGTGCCCAGCAGATTGTCCACGTCGCTGCCCAGCGCCAGCACAGGGCCACCCTCGCCCCATGTCGCGGTAAAGGCGGTGGGGATGCCCGCCACGCCCTTGGTCACCTTAAAGCCGTTCTTTTCCAGAATACCGGTCAGATATTCCATCGTGCGGAATTCCTGAAAACCGGGTTCAGCATAGCTGAACACGGTGTCCACCATCACCTGGATATCCTTCTTCTGCGCCTCGACCCCGGCCACGGCCTCGGCCTTCAGCTTGGGGCTGGCGGCGGCATGGGCTTGCGATCCGGCCATCAGCGCGGCGGTGGCCATCAGGGCCAGAGTGCTGCGTTTCACGAAATTCATGACTAATCCTTCTCCCAATCAGAAGCCGATTTTGGCCGAGATACGGAACGTGCGCCCCATCACATCGTAAATGCTGCGGTTGGTCTGGGCATAGGCCGGGACGTTGTTGCCGGTCGGGCCGTTGCCCACCAGCACCGGATCCTTGTCCAGCAGGTTGTTGACCACGAAGGTGAGCGACATATCCTTGACCCGCTCGCTCTTGATCTTGAACTGGACCGAGGCGTCCAGATAGCTGGTGCCCTTGATCTTATTGTTGTTGATCGTGCGATACTGATTCAGGTTCGACACGGTCGGGCAGCCGTTGCATTCGATATAATCGTTGCCGTAAACGCCGTCCGAGAAGCCGCGATAGACCAGATTGATGTTGGCCGCGCCCACTTCATAGAAAGCACTGATGCGATAGACCCAGCTGGGCGAGCTGTTGCTGCCCGAGAGGCTGCCGCCGTTGACGCCCGCATAGTCGACCGGGAAGATCTTGTTATCGACCACGTTGGCGATGTAATGCGTGGTCGTGCCGCGAATGGTCAGCGTGCCGGGCAGGTTGGCGCTGATCTTTGACAGCATCGTGCGATAGCTCGCATCAATGTCAAAACCCTTGGCGTGCTGGCTGGCAAAGTTGAACGGCTGGATAACGATGGACTGCAGGGTGGTGCCGTTGAAAACCACATTCGAGCAATAAGCCGTTTGTCCCTGATTGCAGAAATCGACCGTGTTCTGTGAAGTAATCGAACCAATCGAGTCCTTGATGTTGATGTCGTAATAATCAAAGCTGGCGGTGAAACCCGGGATGAAGGAGGGCGTCAACACCGCTCCCATAGTCCATGTATTGGCCTTTTCGGGCTTCAGGTTAACATTGCCAATCGTGCTTTCAACAAAGCCCGTGCTGCCTGCGGTTACGCCGGTGATCCCGGCAAAATCTTTGGTCAACACCACCGTATTGGTGCGCGCCGTTGGCGCGGCGAAGAGTTCGGACAGGTTGGGCGCGCGGATATCGCGCGAATAGGTGCCGCGCAGCTTGATCGAGGAATTGACCTGCCACGTCGCCCCGCCCTTATAGGTCAGCACGCTGCCGCTGGTCGAATAATCGGTGCCGCGCGCCGCAGCGTTGAGGTTAACGCCCGGCAGCACAGGCAGGTCGATTTCAACGAAGCCTTCCTTCACCGTATAGGCGCCGGTGTTGGGCAGATAATTGCCGTAAAGCCAGCGCGCCGTGGAGGTGCCATTGACGGTATTCTTGAGCGGCTGGAATTCGTCCGGCACATAGCCGCTGACGCTTTCACGCCGCCATTCGCCGCCCAGCGCGATGGCCGCGCTGCCGCCGGGCAGCTTGAACAGGTCGCCGCTGAGCGAGGCGGCCGCCACGTCCTGCTTCAAGGTCTGGTCGCGCCAGGGCTGGTTGCCATAGATATAGTTCAGCCCCGCCGCCGAAGGCCCGCTGGTGCCCAGACGGTTGATCGGCACGCAGCCGTCGCTGGGGTTCGTCAGGCTGGAGCGGCAGACAATCGTGCCCGCAGCCACGCCCAGCGCATTGCCCGCAGGCGCAAACACCGCATCCTGCGCCAGCGCCATGCGCTGCGTCTGCCACGTGTTGATCAGCTGTTCGTGGCTCTTGGTTTCGCCATGCTGGAAATAGGCGTCGAAATTCCATTCGCGCCCCAGCGCGTCAAACTTGCCCTTGGTGCCCACCACATAGCGATAGACGTCGCGCGTATTGTGGCTGCCGGGCACGGGATAGCCCGCATTGCTGGTGCCAATGGTGATCTTGTTGGCTTGGGAATTACCCAGCGCCGCCGCCACGGTGGGATAGAGCGATTGCAGATAGGCATTGTCGCCCGCGATGGTCACGCCCGTGCTGGGGGTCTGCTGATAATAACTTTCGCCAATATAGCGGTTCCAGCCAAACTGGGCGAAGACCTCGATGCGGCTGGTCAGATCATAGCCCACGCGGCCAAAGGCGCTGAAACGCGCTTCATCGGGCATCAGCGAATTGGTGCCGACATGGCCCGCCAGCGTGGTCTGGTAATCGCCGCCCACCATATAGCCCGAGTTGCTCTTCGCGCCGAAATTGAGCGTGCCGAGCTGGCCCGGCGCCATGAAATATTTGCCCACCAGCCCGCTGGCGCTGGACAGGGTGGTGCCGGTGATCAACCCGCCCGCCGTATAGCCCGAAGGCCCGATGCCCGCCCCGTTGATCCAGCTTGGCTGGCCCGCCGCCGTGTTGGGGTTGGCGATCATGAAATAGCCGTTGTTATTCCAGCTGCGCGCGATGGTGGCCACGCCGTCCTGCTTGGCATATTCGGCATTAAGCAGGACATGCATGCGGTCATCCAGCAGCGAGAAACCCGCCGAACCGCTGAGGCGATAGTTGCGCCCGTCGCCATAGGTGGTGATGCCCTGGTCGGCGGTGAGCTTGAAGCCCTTGTACTTCTTGTTCAGGATGAAGTTGACGACACCGCCCACCGCGTCCGAACCATATTGCGCCGATGCGCCGCCGGTCACGACCTCGACCCGCTCGACCAGATCTTGGGGCACGGTGTTGACATCGACCACGCCGTTGGTGGCGCTGGAGACCGAACGCTGACCATCGACCAGCACCAGCGTGCGCGAGGCGCCAAGGCCGCGCAGGTTGACGCTGTTGATCCCGGCCAGACCGTTCGACAGGCTGCCCGAGGAATTGGCCGAGGTGGAGCCCTGCGTCACGGCGGGCAACTGGTTGACGAAGTTCGACAGGTTGGCGGGCGCCTGCGCCTTGATGTCCGCCGAGGAGAGCACGGCGACAGGCGTGGGCGCGGCAAAGCCGTCCTTCACGATGCGCGTGCCGGTCACCACGATGTCGCTGGCGGGTTCGGCGGCGGGCTCGGCCGCTTCGGCGGGCGCCGGGGCCTCGGCGGCCACCGAGCCTGCCAGTGCAGGCGTGGCCACCATCATGGCCAGCACCGAAACGGCGGCTCCACCCAGCCATGCCCTGTGGCCCTGCAATGCAAAGCCGCCAGCCGACTGCGCCCATTCCCTCATCGTTCGATCAATCGCCATGAAAACCCCCTATTGGTTATCTGTTTATTCCCCGGCGATCCTGCTCCCATGCCGCGGCTGTCCGATTGCCTCGCGCCGCGCTTTTATGATGGGGCGATGGCGTCAGGCCGGTCCTGCGCCAATTCCCCCTTATTTCGGCCCGTTCAGCGGCCACCTGTTGAATATCCCAAAAGGGTGCGACCCCTTTTATCTCGCCATTGCCGCGCTGAAGCCCAACCTTCTTTTGCAACGCAGCAAATGCTACACGATAGTTTTCAATTTTTTCCGAGAAACATCGGCATATTTTCTACATATATTAGAGAATTTCGTATCATAATTGAATTATTACTTTGGATTCCCAATGCCGCTCGTCCGATCTTGCCCGAATTCAAAGCCGCCCGAATCGCCCCTTCACTTACCCCGCGCAAAGACCGCGGGCGGCACGTTGCGCTGGGTCACGCGGCGCATGACAAAGCTGGAGCGGATTTTCGCGACATGGGGCAGCGTGGCCAGTTCGCTGCGATAGATCCGGTCGTAATCCTCAAAGCTTTTGACATGGACCATCATCAGAAAGTCCGCCTCTTCAAATTCGGTCAGCACGGAATCGGCCTGCGATCGCAATTCGATGGCCACAATGACCACAATGCCAAGGCCGAGCATCGGCAGGTCAAGCTCGGCCGTATAGCCCTTGATCGCGCCCTGTTCCTCCAGCAGCTTGCGCCGCCGGGCCGCAGCCGTTGCGGAAAGATGCACTCTTTCGCCCAGCATCACGTCCGACATCCGGCCGTCTTCGACCAATGCGTTCATGATGCGAAAGTCTGTGGCATCAAATTCGGTGAGAGTGTTTTCCGTCACGCGGGCCCCTTGTTGCAACGGATTTCCGTCAAGAAGCAGGCAAAACTGCTCCGTATTTCGTCAGATAGAGTGCGACGACTGTGGTAGCTTTGGAAATACGTCAAACTGGCACCTTTGCCGTGAGGCATGGCTGGCTAGAACACGGCGATCTCAAGCGAAAAGGGGCATCACATGAAGCAGGCAAGGGGCCGGAAACTGGGCCAAAAGCTGGCAGGCGTGGCATTGATGGCGTTACTGGCGCCGCAATTGGCCATGGCCGATCCCGTTGGCGTGTCGAACACCAAGGACGGCGATCTGCTGCCCGTGCGGGTCGATGCCGATGCGGGCAAGATCCTGCTGACCCTGCCCAAAGCCGATGCCGAAGGGGTGATGGGCCGCTTCATCTATGCCACCGCCGTGCGCAGCGGACTTGGCTCGGCCCCGATCCGCATCGACCGGGGGATGCTGGGGCCAACCCAGATCCTCGCCTTCCGCCGCTTTGGGCGCAAGGTGGCCGTGGTCTATGAAAACCCCCGCTTTCGCGCCACCGGCGAGGCATCCGTACAATATGGCGCCAAGACCAGTTTCCCCTTCAGCACCGTTGCCATGCTCGACATCGTCTCCTCCGACGCCAAGGGCACGGTGGTGGACATCAGCCCTTTCCTGACCCGCGACACGATGCATCTGGCCGATGCGCTCAATCAGGAGGCCAAGGGGTTCCGTCTGGCGGATAATCTCTCCGCCGCCGACCCGACCTCGGTCAAGGTCTTCCCCGATAATATCGAGATGGAGGCGGTGCAGACCTTCGCCTCGGACACGCCGGGGCGCGAGGTGGGCAATATCGCCGCCGATCCGCGCCAGATCAGCTTCACCATCCGCCATTCGCTGATCCGTCTGCCCGGCCCCGGTTTTGCGGTGCGTAAATTCGACATCCGTTCGGGCAGCCATGGCACACAGGTCTATGACTTCGGCACACCGCTGGGCGACGATGTGCAGTACCAATTGGCCAACCATTTCCGGCTGGACAAGGTGGATCCGACGGCGGCCAAGTCGCGCGTCAAAAAGCCGATCACCTTCTATATCGACAATGCCGCGCCTGAACCGATTCGCGGCGCTCTGGCGCGCGGCGTGGCATGGTGGAATCAGGCGTTTGAAAGCGCGGGCTATATTGACGCCTTTCAGGTCAAGCCCCTCACCCCCGACATCGACCCGCAGGATGCGCGTTATTCCATCGTCAACTGGGGCGACCGCCTGACGCGCAGCTGGTCCTATGGCGGGGGCATCATCGACCCGCGCACCGGCGAGATCATCAAGGGCAATGTCGTGCTGGGCGCGCTGCGCGTGCGGCAGGATATGCAGATCTTCGAGGCGCTGGTGGGCGCGGCGCAGGACAATAGCGGCGGCCCCAACGATCCGGTCAAGGTCTCGCTTGATCGCATCAGCCAGTTGGGCGCGCATGAGGTGGGCCATGCCATCGGCTTTGTTCACAACTTTGCCGGATCGACGCAGGGCCGCACCTCGGTGATGGATTATCCCGGACCGCTGATCGGGCTGAAGGGCGGCAAGATCGACCTGTCCGACGCCTATGCCAAGGGCATCGGTTCGTGGGACAAATTCACCGTGCAATGGCTCTATGGCCAGCCCAAGCCCGGAACGGATGCCGACAAATGGGCCTTCGCGCTGGCGGACGCAGAGTTCGCCAAGGGCACGCGCTATATGACCGACATCGATGGTCGCGCCGACGATGGCCCCGCCCCGCATGACAGCATGTGGGACAATGGCGAGGACAAGCCCGAGGAACTGGCCCATATGCTGGCGGTGCGGCGCGTGGCGTTGAACAACTTTGGCCCCGGCGTGCTGCGCAAAGGCGAGGCTTTGTCCAACCTTCGGCGCAAATTCGTGCCGGTGTGGCTGCTGGCGCGTTATGAAGTGGCCGCGACCGGCAAATGGGTGGGCGGCGTCGATTATGCCTATGCCGTGGCCGGGGACGCCAACAAAGCAGCGCAACCCGTGACGCCGGCCAAGCAGCGCGCAGCTTTGGCGGCGATGCTCAAAACCCTCTCGCCCGCAGAACTGACCGTGCCGGATGCTTTGGTGGGCTGGCTGTCATCGGGCGTGAACGGGCGCAATGATGCGCAATTCGACACCGAGGTTTTCGACAATGCCGGGGCCGCCGCCTTCGATCCGCTGGTCGCCACCGATGTTGCCGCGCAGGTCACGCTTGACAGCCTGCTGGCCCCGACGCGCCTGACCCGCGTTCATCTGCAACAGGCGCGCGATCCGGGGCAACTGGGCCTTGCCGAAATGATCGACGCGCTGGGCGCGGCAACGTGGGAGCATAATGCCACGCCGGTCGAGCGGCGCATTGCCCTGCGCGCGCTGCTCTCGGCGGCGAGGGCGCGGCGGGATGCGGCAACGCCGGTCGATGTGGCCGCCCTGCTTCAGGAAAAGCTGGACGGGGCTGCCGCCAAGCTGGGCGAAGGCAGCGGCTGGGGCAAGACGGTGGCGGCGCTGCTGAAAAACGGCCCCGCGCTGGAGGCGGAAATCGGCAAGATGGGCCGCAAGGCACCCGCCATCCCGCCGGGTATGCCGATTGGCGGCGATACCGGCTGGTTTGACAACTAACCGCGACTGGCCACTTCCTCGGCCAGTTCATCAGCCTTCCGGCGCCGCGCCTCATCCTCGGGCGCGGCGTCGAGAAGCGCCAGATGCGCAGCCATTTCCGCCAGCAAAGCGCGATCCGCAAGGCGCAGATCGGGCACCATCAGACCTTTGAGATCGTTGGGCTCAAACTTGTTGAGACCCCCGCCATAGACCCGCCCATGCAGCCGCGAGGCCGCCCGCACCGAATCGCAATTGAGGCACAGCACCAGAGCCTGATGCAGCAACGGATCGTCCGAAAAGGGATAGATGCCGTGGAAGCAGGTCAGATTGCTCCACCCCGCCGCATTATGGATGAAGCGCAAGGCCCCCCGAGCGAAGACCGCGCCCCAGATCGGCGCCACGGCGCGCTGCTCCATCCCATACCAAGGCTGGCGATGGGCCAGGATATAGCGCGAGGGCAGCCCCTGCGCCTCCCCCTGCGCGACATAGGCGGCCTCGGCGGGCATCAGCGGATCGGAGAGGTTGAGCAGCAGCCCATCACCCCCACCTCGCCAGATCAGCCCCCGCACCGCCGTTGCCCGCCCGACACAGGGCAGGCAGCGCGCAGGGTCAATGCCCAGATCCGCCACCTTCTGCGCATTCAGCAGAAAGAACCCGTTGGCCCCCGTGGCGATCCCGCGCCGGAATTGCGCCAGTTGCGCCAGAGGCACAAACCCGGCCCGCGCCTCGCCGCGATGGCCTTGCAGCAAGGGCTCCCATTTATCCGTCCCGGCCAGTTCCGCCCGCGACAGTTCCACCCGCCGCGCCCCCGCCGCCAGTTCATCGAGCGAGGCGGGCCAATCGCCCTCTCCTTTCTCTGGCCCCCGCCAATCCCAGCCGGTAATCATGGCCGCTGCACCAACAGGATCGAAGCCGTGGTCAGCGCATCATCAAACACATCGGCACCCGAAAACAGCACCACCTGTTGCAAGCCCCCCGGCCCCAGCAGGAATTGTTTGAACCCGCGCGCGAAATTGGCCCCCATCCATTCGCCGGGGATCAGGAAAGCGCCCCGCCCGCCGCGCCGCAACTGACACGTCGCCTTGACCACGAAATCGACATAGAGATTGGCCGATTTGGGAAGGACATAGCCGGCCCGCGCGCCAATCTCCGCACGCAAGGGGCCATGATCGCGCAGTTCTCGATGGCGGATATAGGGCGGGTTCATCACCACGCCGTCATAGTGCTCCCACCCGGCGCGCAGGAAATCCTCATGCCGCACCTGCGCCCGTCCGGCATCGGCGGCGCGCAAGATTGCCTCGTCGCGCTCATAGGCCACCACCTGCGCATTCGGGCAACGCGC
>Ga0207420_1002204_pt1 | contig 10283 bp, 8 predicted proteins | sample ThiBio_inoc_biof_FD_183941 | JGI IMG/M metagenome (GOLD analysis project Ga0207420, IMG submission 183941) | Wastewater bioreactor microbial communities from Cape Town, South Africa - Thiocy_inoc_biof (SPAdes) | ecosystem: Engineered > Bioremediation > Thiocyanate > Unclassified | place: South...
TCTTAAAGTTGGATTCAAAAAAGTTACCCCATTTCTTCATTTGTTCTATTGTTTTACACCAAGCAATTAGTTTTTTGTATGGTAGTTCAGGTAAAATATTATTTACTATGTTTTTAGTAATATCCATATTAGTTTTTCCAACTATATTGCCTTTAGTTCCTTCCACTTCAATATAATGGAATTTAAATGGCAATATAATGTCATCTTTTATACCATCCAAAAGTGAGTAAGTGGATATAATATTTAGTTTATTATTAACATCTCCTTTCACCATATTGGTCGAAAAGATATCAACTATTTTACTGTTGGATTTGCCTCTTAAAGGAGTAGCTGAAAATCCAATAAAATGTGCTTTGCCATTGTATTTTATATCTTGAATAGTTTCGTAAATTTTATCGCCAGAAATATCGTGACACTCATCCAACAAACATAAATGAGTATTGTTGCTGCTAATATTTTTTGATGATAATCTTCTCCTCATATATTCAGTATTTACGATCATTATGGTTGGTCTATCTATATTATTTATTATTTTGTCCAATTCTTTCTGACTAAACTTTTTGACACCATTATCGTTTTCATCATAAACACACTTGATAACATCAAAAATATCCATATCAATAATGCCCTTACGTTTCCAATCTTTTTTTTTCTCTTCGCATAATTCACCTTGATCATCAAAAAACATTTTTCTTAATATTTCCTGGTGTTTGCATGCTAATATATATAATTTGTTCTTATTTTTCTTCTCTTTTACTATTCTCTCATAATGGCATCTAATTGTCAATAAGATTAACCAAGTTTTTCCGGCACCGATACATTAGTATAAACAAATTCTTTATAATTCTTTACATCTCATATATAATTTCAATTTTTTCACTACTTTCTTTCTTTCTTTCTTTCTTTCAATTTGACTTGGATTAAGCTCGTCCCTTATATAATCATTATTAGCTTCCTCTTACATAAAGATTCGTTCAAAAAATTCATTCGAATTATTCGTTCGAAAATTATACAGTTAAAGTGGCTCTCCTTGTAGCTAACTCTTCTCACTGCACTTGACGATCTTAATCTTATACCTGTTCTTTTTTACTCTTTTAGAAGGTGGCGCTTGTATCGGTCTCTTCCCATGGAGAGGAGAAGATTAGAACTGTTACTCAGTCCACCCGCCAACCCCTTCTAACTCACATACAACTTTTTATTTTATTTTCTTATTATGCTCTTTATCATTATATTCTTCGCTCCATTTATATCTCTGTCCATTTCCAATCCGCAATAATTACAATCATATATCTTTTTCCCTTGCAAATTCCATTTGTATTCTACACCACAATTTGAACATAATTTTGATGTATGGTTCTCATCCACTTCTTTGTATTTTACATTCTTTAACAAGCATTTGTATTGTAGTTTTTGTTTAAATTTATATAAACTCAGACTATTCCCTACTCTCTTCACCATCTTATTCATACCCTCCTGTTCACCCATTTTTTTGGTACTAAAATTCCCTATTATTATTTCTCCATAATTATCTGTCAAGTATTTGGCTGTTTTCCAGTGAAGATCTTTAACTAAATTCTCTATTTTACTCTCTCTTTTTTCTAATGCTTTTATTTTCCTTCGTTTTGATAAATTGGATCCTCTTATTTCATCTATTTTCTTATGAATATCACTTATTCTATCATGAGCATTATTAGCTATTTTTATTGCATGATTATTTGAATATCCAGTCAAAAATGTTCTAATTCCTGGATCTAATCCCATTTGGTCCTTCTTATTTGTTTTAATTTTATTGGCATTTTTAGTATAAAACAGCATAAATCTGTCTTTTAATTTATCATATTGTATGGTAAAATCAGATGTTACATTACTTAGTCTGTTATCTAAAAATTTACCAAAAACAGAAGAACAAAAAGTTTTACCATTTTTGGAAATAAGAATTTTTTCCATTTTTAGAATTCTTTTATTTTTATTCTTCTTTATATATCTAATTCGAAATGGTCTCTTATGGTTCCTAATATTAGCAATACTAGAATCATACATTTCACAAATAAGTTTAATGGCCTGATCCATAACATGAGAATTAACTCCAGTGCGAGCAATAATTTTATTTTTAATTGTTTTTAAATTATGATCTCTTAATTTTCTAGAATCAAGTATAAGTTGTTTTTTGTGAAACAATCTATTTTTCTGAAATTTAATGGTTTCGTTCATCATATCAGTAAAAGCATCAATCCAAGTGAGCAGAATTTTTTTTTGCAGAGGATTGGGATGAAGAACAAACGATTCAGTTTTCTTAGCATTAAATTTAGTTTTATCAACAAATCGGGCATCAGAAGGCATTATGGGATTAGCAGGAGAGATTTGAATAGATTTGTGAAAATCGAACCAAGAGAAAGACAACTGAGATTTGAATGGTAAATTATATTTATGTTTCCAAAAATGATCTCCGTGAAAGAAAATATATGAAGAAAGATCAGAGAATTGATTGTCATTAAATAATCGAGACAACCAATTAAATTTATGATATTTCTTATAAAAAATCTTTTTCTTTTTAAATTTCTTTTTCTTTTTGGTCATAAGAATGAGAATAAGATGGACTTAGAGTCTTTCAATAAAAAAATCAATTTTTTTGGGAAAAATTGAAAAATAAGGGAGAATATCAAGAAAAATCAAGTATAATTGTGACTAGTGGCAGCCCATGACCTGATTATGAATACCACTTGTGAATCCCTGTTGAATCATCTTATCAATTGCTTCTTTCTGGTTCTTTCTTAAATGTTTCAGACTCAACTCATTTAGTTTGGTATTATCATATATCGGATCAAATACTATTTCTTGTGGCTCTACATTATTATTATCATCAGGTTCCAAGACATCTTCTATCTTAGATGGTTTCTTATCGTCAGCTATATATTGATCATTTTTCATAATATATGTTACTACATCTTTTGGAAATATAAAACTGGATGAGTAAAATTCGATTATAGCATCAAAGCTGAGTCCTTTTAATAGATGACCATTAATGCATTTCTTGAATAATTCAAAAAATTTGTTATCTTTTCCCGACATAAATTTAATCGCATTATGCGGGACATTACGACTGATAATAAAAAGTTTTCTATCATTATCATTATTTAATCGATGATACTGTTGTAATATATTTTGTAAGTAATTTATATTTTTGTTTATCTGATCCATTTATATATCTGTGAGATTGATTATTGTTTATGTGTTATTTTGGTCAATTTTTTGAAATACACCTAAAATTTAATTATTATTATTAAAACAATGAATTTTAATAATCTAATAGGATTAATGGAAAAAAAGGATAAAAGTAGAATAATGTTAAGTATACCCGAACTGTCAAATAGTTTTGCACTGGACGACATTGATTTAGCTTTGTACATAAGATTTGGAACTCCTGATGTTATAGAAGAAAGAATAATAAGAACTGAACAACATAAGTTAAGACAAATTGTTATAGCCAGGGACAAAAAGTGTATTGTATCAGGAGGACACCAAAAACAATGTGATACATCCCATATTAAACCATATTCTGAATGCGATTTTGATGAGAGAAATGATCCAGATAATTGTATTTTATTAGACAAAAGTTTGCATACTCTTTTTGACAATTATTTTTGGACAATAAATCCTAAAACAAAAAGAATTGAAGTTAGTGAAGAAGTAAAAGATGATGAATCGTTTTCTATTCATAAGTATAGAGATAAAAAATTAAAAGTATTGGATAGTCAGATTGAATACATTAAACTGCACTATAATCGATTTTTGGAACATAATGATAGTTTGTAAATAATTTAATTAGCTCATTGATTAAATTATTGTAATATATAAAATTTGTTGGTATAGAAGTTTTTCGGCCATTTTAATAATAAATAGCTGATAATATGGATTTGGAATATAATATTATGATTTTTTATTCCCACCACTCATTGATATACTCTAATTCTTCTTGAGGAATTTGATCATCATTGCATTCAATAAGTGGTTTTATATCGTCTATTAAACCAGGGAATTTACTGTTCATTTTATGTTTAACACCATTATCCATATTAACAAGTTTTTCGTATAAAACTTTTCTTTTATATCCTAACAAAATTTCATCATCATCATCAACTAAATAGTGACATTCAGACACACAAATATTTCGCAAACGTTTAAGATTTTGTTTTAATTTAGGTTCGTTTAATTCTAAACTTTCTAATTTGTTTAAATCCTGAATAGCTATCAACATCTTATTGTATTTTTCTTTTATCAACATATCATCCAATGTATTTTTTATCTGATTATATTTAAGTTCCATTTCTGATAACTTTTCTTTTAACTCTTTATTTTCTTTTTGTAATATTTCAATAGTTTTGTTCCCATTATCAACTAATTCCATTAATTTTCTTTCATTATTGGCCAATTCCAATATTTTAATATTTAAATCCCTATTTTCTTTTACTAATTTTTCGTATTGTTCCTTATCCACAATTACTACTGGTTTTATAAAAGATTCTTGTATGTGAATATTGCTCACTTCTGTCATACTCAATATGTATTATAGATATATTTATTATTTTAAACGTACTATAATTTTTTTTTGGTATTTCCATTTGTTAATTAAAGATAACCGAACCAATTTAAATATAATACTTATCTAATTGCTTTTAGATCAACCGACACCACTGTTCATACGAAGTATCGTGACGGCGTTATGTATATGATTAAGTACAAAACTAATGCTGTTTATGATGAGCAAAAATAAAAATTAAAATTAAATATTGGCAGAATTATCAATATTATTGTTAATATTTATTCACAACATAATAACAATAGTTTTGGAGATAAAAAGTAGTTAGGAAAATAATTACTTTCTATCGTACTTACTATTATTTATACGGCCAATTTGAAACTGTTACCATTTATGATGATCAAAACGAGGATAATAATACTAGTAAAATAATGTGAACTGTTTTGCGATATCAAAAAATAAAAAAAGAATAAGATGTTATTACTTTGTTATTTTCTTCTTATTTTATACGTCAGATCTTTTGATTGTCCAAATCCTTTAATGTCATAAATATTGTAATATTATTGAATCATTTGATTGTATGAAATTAGCGAGAATATTGAATATATCACAACAATAAAAATTTAATTTATTTTAAAACGAATAAATTTGATACAATAATTATTGTGGATCATGATAAGATAAATAACATTTTTAATATATTTTAATCCGTCATCCATTAATACCATCCTAAATATAAAGTATGAATGCCTTTTAAAATGTCTAATGCATCATGTGTTATATTATCATTACAAAATAAGTCCAAAGTATGAATACCCTTTAAATATTTCAATCCATTATCTGTTATATTTTTATTATCGTGAAGCCATAAAGTATGAATTCCCTTTAAATTTATTAACCCGTCATCTGTAATTTTCAAACTATTATCTAAATTTAAAGTATGAATGCCCTTTAAATATTTCAATCCATTATCTGTTATATTTTCATTTTTATACAAAATCAATGTGTGAATGCCTTTTAAATGTACTAATCCATTGTCCGTTATATTTTCATTATAATTCAAATTCAAAGTGTGAATGCCTTTTAAATGTACTAATCCATTGTCCGTTATATTTTCATTATAATTCAAATTCAAAGTGTGAATTCCCTTTAAATACACTAATCCGTTGTCTGTTATATGTTGGTTTTTCTCTAAATTTAAAGTGTGGATACCCTTTAAATGTTTTAATCCATTATCCGTTATTCTCATATTATTGTTTAGAATCAAAGTGTTAATACCATTTAAATATTTTAATCCATTGTCTGTTATTTTTTTATTACGATAAAGGTCCAAAGTATGAATGCCCTTTAAATGTTTCAATCCATTGTCTGTTATATTCTCATTAAAATGAAGATCCAAAGTATGAATTCCCTTTAAATGTTTTAATCCATTATCCATTATATTCTTATTATAATGAACATTCAGAGTATGAATTCTTGTTAAATGTTTTAATCCGTTATCTGTTATGTTTCCATTATGTTTAAGGTTCAAAGTATGAATTCCTCTCAAATGTACTAATCCATTATCTGTTATATTTTCATTACGTTTAATGTTCAAAGTATGAATTCCTGTTAAATGTTTTAATCCATTGTCTGTTATATCTTTATTTCCTGGTAATACCAAGTATTTTAATTTTTTAAATTTCGATAATATCTCGTCATTCACATTGTCGTTCATATAATAATCATTCTTCTTAATGATTTCCAATTTGACTATTGATTCTAAATGTTTCTCTAAAAATGTTAAATTTAATTTATGAAAAACGATATGTTCCATTCTAAATTCAAATAAATTTTTACATAGATTCTGCAATTTAATAGAATCTTTTAATGGTAAATAATTAGCAATAATATTGAATATATCACTACAGATTGACATTAAAAGTTATCCATTTAATAAACAATATTAATCAAAACAATTATCATTCAATTTTTTTGTTATAATATCCCAGATTATCATTGAACAAATAACATTTTTTGACATATTTTAATCCACTGTTTGTTATATTTTTATTATAAATTATATTTAAAGTATGAATGCCCTTTAAATGCGCCAACCCGTTATTTGTTATTTTATTATTATGTTTTAAATTTAAAGTATGGATGCCTTTTAAATGCACCAATCCGTTATCTGTTATGTGTTCATTACAATCTAATTTCAAAGTGTGAATCCCCTTTAAATGCACCAATCCGTTATCTGTTATGTGTTCATTACAATCTAATTTCAAAGTGTGAATCCCCTTTAAATTCACTAATCCGTTGTTCGTTATATTTTTATTACGACCTAAATCCAAGGTATGAATGTCCTTCAAATGCACCAATCCGTTATCTGTTATATGTTTACCACAATTTAAACTCAAAGTATGAATGCCCTTTAAATGTACCAACCCGTTATCTGTTATATTATTATTATAATGCAAATTTAATGTGTGTATGCCCTTTAAATATACTAATCCATCATCCGTTATACGTTCATTCCAATCTAAATTCAAAGTATGAACGCCCTTCAAATATACTAATCCATCATCCGTTATACGTTCATTCCAATCTAAATTCAAAGTATGAATGCCCTTCAAATATACTAATCCATTATCTGTTATATTTTTATTATTATGCAAATTTAATGTGTGTATTCCCTTTAAATGTGCCAATCCATTGTCCGTTATGTTTTTATTACAATTAAGATTTAAAATATAAATTCCCTTTAAATGTTCCAATCCATTGTCCGTTATGTTTTTATTACAATTAAGATTTAAAATATAAATTCCCTTTAAATGTTCCAATCCATTATCTGTTATATTTTCATTATAACCTAAATCCAAAGTATGGATATCCTTTAAATGCTCTAATCCGTTGTTTGTTATATTTCGACTTTCAAATAACTTTAAAGTATGAATACCTTTCAAATATACTAATCCATTATCTGTTATGTTTTCATTACGTTTAATGTTCAAAGTATGAATTCCTGTTAAATGTTTTAATCCATTGTCTGTTATATCTTGGTTACCTGGCAATATTAGATATTTTAAATTCTTAAATTTTGATATTATTTCGTCATTTATGTTGTCGTTTATATAATAACCGTTACTATCTTTTTTACTTATTTCCAATCTCACTATTGATTCTAAATGTTTTTCCAAAAATCCAATATTTAAATTTTTAAATATATAATGTTCAGCTTTATATTCAAAAAGATTTTTACATAAATACTGCAATTTAATAGAGTCTTTTAATGGTAGATAATTGGCTATAATATTACATACGTCTCCGCAAATTGACATTATTGATTTAAATATTAATAAACAAATGCTGTGAATAATAATTATTCAATTTTTTAATAATTTTTATATTTATCGTATGTTGTCATCAAATATTATAAATGTTAGTTATTGATAACTTAAATAATTTTATTGTCATAATGATTTAATTTTTTGTTATGAAGAATACAGCATTTTATGTGATTAAGTCTTATATTTATATATTTTCATTATAAAACAAGTTCAAAGTATGAATTTCCTTTAAATGTTTCAATCCGTTATCCGTAATTTTTAAACCATAATTTAAATATAAAGTATGGATGTCCTTTGAATATACTAATCCATTATCTGTTATATTTTGGTTATGATGTAAATCTAAAGTTATTTTTAATTACTATACAAATACAAGTTAAAATCGCGAATTAAATATCTCAAATTTCTGTCTATTATATTTTCATTTTTTTTTTAACATTAAAGCGTGAATGTTTTTCAAATTTTCTATTCTACCATTTGTCATTATTTCAATACCGCTAATACGCAAAGTATTAATACCCTTTAAATGTACTAATCCATTATCTGTTATATTTTCATTATAACCTAAATTTAAAGTATGGACACCCCTCAAATGTTCTAATCCATTGTCTGTTATATTTTTATTTGAAGATAAGTATAAAGTATTAATGCCTCTTAAATATGCTAATCCGTTGTCAGTTATATTTTTGTTACAATGAAGATCCAATAAATCAATTCCCTTTAAATATTCCAATCCATTGTCCGTTATATTTTTATTACAACAAAGACACAAAGTATTAATTCCCTTTAAATGTACCAATCCATTATCCGTTATTATTTCATTACAATCCAAATATAAAATCTTAATCCCTTTTAAATGCTCTAATCCGTTGTCCGTTATAGTTTTGTTTGAATTTAAGTTTAGAGTATGAATTCCCTTTAAATATTCCAATCCATTATCCGTTATATTTTTATTACGATTAAACTCGAGGTTAAGAGTATGAATTCCCTTTAAATGTTTCAATCCATTATCTGTTATATTATTATTATGATCAAGATCCAGAGTATGAATGCCCTTTAAATGTTCCAATCCATCGTCCGTTATTTTCGTATTATAATGAAGATTCAGAGTATGAATTCCCCTTAAATGTTCCAATCCATCGTCCGTTATTTTAGTATTACAATGAAGATTCAGAGTATGAATTCCCTTTAAATGTTCCAATCCATTGTCCGTTATTTTAGTATTACAATTAAGATCCAGAGTATGAATACCCTTTAAATGTACTAATCCATTGTCCGTTATTTTAGTATTACAATTAAGATCCAGAGTATGAATGCCCTTTAAATGTCCCAATCCATTGTCTGTTATATATTTGTTTGAATATAAGTTTAGAGTGTGAATTCCTTTTAAATGTTCCAATCCATCGTCCGTTATATTATTATTACCTGGTAATATTACATATTTTAAATTCTTAAATTTTGATATTATTTCATCATCTATATTATCGTTTATATAACAATAATAACTATAATTATTTTTTTTACTTATTTCCAATTTAACTATTGATTCTAAATGTTTCTCTATAAACGTAATATTTAGTTTATGAAAAACGATATGTTCCATTCTAAGTTCAAATAAATTTTTACATAAATATTGCAATTTGATAGAGTCTTTTAATGGTAAGTAGTTGGCTACAATATTGAATGTATCACCACAGATTAACATTTAAAGTTATCTATTAAATTAATATTTTTGATTAGATGATTATTATTCAATTTTTTCCAATAATATATGACGGAATATTATAAATTAATTGGATTACTTTTAAAGTGATCGATGCTACTGTTTCACACGAAGTATTGTGAATAGTGTTGATATTATGATTAAGTACAAAACTAATCTTGTTTATGATGACCAAAATATGGATAATAACACCAATAAAATTATCAAATATTATTGTGTGTATTAAATTGGCGGTAATATGAACATATCGTCAAAACAGACATTAAAAGTTATCCATTTAATAAACAATTTTGATTTGATGATTATTATTCAACTTTATCACCATAATATCTTAGATTATCATTGGACAAATAACATTCTTTGATATATTTTAATCCTTCGTTTGTTATATTTTTATTATAACTTAATTCCAAAGTGTGAATCCCCTTTAAATGCACTAATCCGTTGTTTGTTATTTTATTATTATATTCCAAATTTAAAGTATGGATGCCTTTTAAATGCACTAATCCGTTATCTGTTATGTGTTCATTCCAATCTAATTCCAAAGTGTGAATCCCCTTTAAATGCACTAATCCGTTGTTTGTTATATTTTTATTCCAATTTAATTTCAAAGTATGAATGCCCTTTAAATATACTAATCCAGTGTCTGTTATATTTTTGTTTTGATATAAATTTAAAGTATGAATACCTTTAA
>Ga0207420_1002213_pt1 | contig 10266 bp, 8 predicted proteins | sample ThiBio_inoc_biof_FD_183941 | JGI IMG/M metagenome (GOLD analysis project Ga0207420, IMG submission 183941) | Wastewater bioreactor microbial communities from Cape Town, South Africa - Thiocy_inoc_biof (SPAdes) | ecosystem: Engineered > Bioremediation > Thiocyanate > Unclassified | place: South...
GTGTTGTAGAAGGTCAGCAGGGTCGATTCCTGGCCGCCGTGCGTGTTCTGGGCCGAGGTCATGGCCGAGATTGCCTTGTTGGCCAGGCCGCCCTTGGCCCACACGCCGCCCAGGGTGTCGATGAAGGCGCGCATCTGGCTGGCCATGCCGCCAAAGCGGGTGGGCGCCGAGATCAGGTAGGCATTGGCCCATTCCATGTCGGCCGCCGTGGCGTGCGGCACGTCGGCGGTTTTTTCGGCCTGCGCCTTCCAGGCGTCCTGGCCGGCCACCACGGCCTGGGGGGCGGTTTCCGGCACCTTCAGCAGGCGCACTTCGGCACCGGCGGCGCGGGCGGCTTCGGCGGCGATTTCGGCCATCTGGTGGTTGGTGCCGTAGGTCGAGTAGTAGAGGATGGCGAGTTTGACGCTCATGGGTGCTCCTGGCTGCGTGTTGTGGGTGGATACAGATGTTCAGCCCCTCAGTGTATTGAAATGAATTGAAGAATAAATACCCATTTCGCCGCCACACCATTCCATGAATGGAACAATGCACGGACCATGAACGCCATCCAGCTGCACGCCAACGACCTGATCCTGTTTGCCCACATCGTGGCGGCGGGCAGTTTCACCAAGGCGGCCGATCAGACCGGGTTGCCCAAGGCCACGCTGTCGCGTCGCCTGTCCGACCTGGAGCTCGCGCTGGGCGAGCGCCTGTTGCAGCGCAGCACGCGCCGGCTGGCGCTGACCGAGTTCGGCCAGCACATGCTGGAGCACGCCCAGCGCCTGCTGGACGAGACCGAAGCCGCCACCGCGCTGGCGCAGCACCGGCAGCTGGTGCCGCAGGGCACGCTGCGCGCTTCGTTCCCGCCCGAGTACCGGGAGCTGTCGCTGGTGGCGGTGGTGACCGAGTTCGCGCGCCAGTACCCCGACGTGCGGCTGGAGCTGGACCTGTCGGCCCGGCGCGTCGACCTGGTGGCCGAGCGCTTCGACCTGGCGGTGCGCGCGGCCACCCAGCTGCCCGACGACAGCACGCTGGTGGCGCGCCACGTCGTGACGCAGGAAAACGGCCTGTTCGCCAGCCGCGCCTACCTGCGGCGGCACGGCACGCCGGCCACGCCGGATGAGCTGTCGGCCCATGTGGGCCTGGCGCTGGTCACCAGCGGCGGCGAGCACCAGCGCTGGCGCCTGTCGCGTGGCAAGGCGCGCTGGGAAGGCCTGCCCGCGCAGGCGCACAGCGCCAACTCGGTGGGCCTGCAGCTGGCGCTGGCGGCGGCCGGCCTGGGCATCGTCGGCCTGTCGGAGCGCTTCGCGCGCGAGCTGGTCGAGCAGGGCGCGCTGGAGCGCGTGCTGCCCGACTGGTGCCTGCCGCCCACCACGGTGTGGTGTGTCACGCCCGGGCGGCGCCTGCTGCCCAAGCGCACCAGCGCTTTCATCGAGATCCTGACCTCGATGCTGTCCGACGGCCCGGCGCGCCCCGGGCGGCGCTGAGCGCGGCCACGCGGGCGCTGCCCCGCGCGGCGGGCGGCCTGGCCCTACACTCGCCTGCATGAGCCAGCCTGTCACCACCCGCCCCGCCGTGCTCGTCGCCCGAGCGATCTTTCCCGACATCATCGAGCAGCTGTCGCGGCACTTCGACGTCGAGGCCAACCCCGACGACGCCCTGTGGCCGCGCGAGGAACTGGTGCGCCGCCTGCAGGGCAAGCAGGGCGTGTTCACCACCGGCAGCGAGCGCATCGACGCCGCGCTGCTGGCGCAGTGCCCCGGCCTGCGCATCTGCGCCAACATGGCGGTGGGCTACAACAACTTCGACCTGCCGGCCATGACGGCCGCCGCGTCACCGAGGGCGAGCACTTCCTGCGCGCCGGCCGCTGGGACCGCTGGGCCTACGACATGCTGATCGGCCAGGACGTGCACGGCAGCACGCTGGGCATCATCGGCATGGGCCGCATCGGCCAGGCGATCGCGCGGCGCGGCGCGCTGGGCTTCGGCATGCGCGTGATCTACCACAACCGCTCGCGCCTGCCCGAGGCCGACGAAGCCGCCGTGGGCGCGCGCTATGTCAGCAAGCAGGAGCTGCTGCGGACAGCCGACCACGTGATGCTGGTCGTGCCCTACAGCGCCGAGTCGCACCACATCATCGGCGCCGCCGAGCTGGCGCTGATGAAGCCCAGCGCCACGCTCACCAACATCGCCCGCGGCGGCATCGTCGACGACGCGGCGCTGGCGGCGGCACTGCGCGAAGGGCGCCTGGCCGCCGCCGGGCTGGACGTGTTCGAGGGCGAGCCCAGGGTGCACCCCGAGCTGCTGGCCTGCCGTAACGTGGTGCTCACCCCGCACATCGGCAGCGCCACCGTGCCCACGCGGCGCGCCATGGCCCGGCTGGCGGCCGACAACCTGATCGGCTACCTGCTGCACGGCAAGCCGCTGACGCCGCTCAACCCGCAAGTGGCCACGGCCTGAATGCATGGGTCGTTTCGGCTGCTGGCGCCCGTCTGATCAGCGCAAGCAGCTCTTTTATTAGTAGCAATCATGGATCTTTCCACTCCCGCCTGGCTGCCCTGGCTGGCGCTGGCGGCGCTGCTGCTCAACGCGCTGCTGCTGCTGGCGCTGCTGCTGCGCCGCCCGCGCCGGCCGTCCGACGTGGCGGCGCGCGATGAATTGCGGCAACTGCTGGGCCAGCAGGGCGAGCGGCTGGAGCGCGGCCTGCGCCAGGAAATGGGCGAGGGCGCGCGCGCCACGCGGCAGGAGCTGACGCACAGCCTGGCCAGCTTTCAGTCCGCCGTCACCGCGCAGGGGGCCGAGGCGGTGCGCACGCAGAACGCCCAGGTCGACGCGCTGGCCACCCAGCTCACGCAGCTGCGCGGCACGCTGGGCGACACCCTGGTCGAGCAGCTGCAAAGGCTGGCCCTGACCATGACCCAGCAGGCGCAGGAGGCCACGCGCACGCAGAACGCCCAGATCGACGCCTTCGCCCAGCAGCTGGCGCAGCTGCGCGGCGGGCTGTCGGAGACGCTGACGCAGCAGCTGGCGCAGCTCAGCGAAGCCAACGCCCGCCGCATGCAGGAGGTGCGCGCCACGCTGGAGCAGCAGATCGGCGCCCTGCAGGCGGCCAACAGCGCCAAGCTCGACGAGATGCGCCAGACCGTCGACGAGAAGCTGCACGCCACGCTGGAGCAGCGCCTGGGCGAGCGCTTCAAGCAGGTGGCCGAGCGGCTGGAGCAGGTGCACAAGGGCCTGGGCGAAATGCAGACGCTGGCCCAGGGCGTGGGCGACTTGAAGCACCTGCTGGCCAACGTCAAGACGCGCGGCAGCTTTGGCGAGGCGCAGCTCGGCCAGCTGCTGGAGCACGTGTTCGCGCCCGAGCAGTACGCCGCCCAGGTCGTCACCCGGCCGGGCAGCAAGAACTCGGTGGACTTCGCCATCCGCCTGCCCGGGCGCGGCGACGACGGCGCGCCGCTGTGGCTGCCGATCGACGCCAAGTTTCCGACCGAGGACTACGAGCGCCTGCTGGACGCCCAGCAGCGCGCCGACGCCACCGCCGCCGAGGCCGCCGCCCGCGCGCTGGAGCAGCGCATCCGCCTGGAGGCGCGCTCGATCGCCGAAAAGTACGTCGAGCCGCCGCACACCACCGACTTCGCCATCCTGTTCCTGCCCAGCGAGGGCCTGTACGCCGAGGTGCTGCGCCGCCCCGGGTTGATGGAGGCGTTGCAGCGCGAACTGCGCATCACCCTGGCCGGGCCGACCACGCTGCTGGCCATGCTCAGCAGCCTGCAGATGGGCTTTCGCACCCTGGCGCTGGAAAAGCGCAGCAGCGAGGTGTGGCAGGTGCTGGGCGCGGTGAAGACCGAGTTCGGCAAGTTCGGCGACGTGCTGGCGCGCGTCAAGTCGCAGACCCAGACCGTGCTGAACACCTTGGACGCGGCGCAGACACGCACCAACGTGATGAACCGCGCGCTGCGCCGTGTCGAGGCGCTGCCCGACGCCGAGGCGAACCAGCTGCTGCCCGGCACGCCCGACGCCGACGGCGCCGACGGCTGAGTGGCGGGCCGCGGATGACTATGAAAATGGTAGCTGCTCGCGCAGGTCAAACAAGCGCTGGAGCTTGCTTCATCCTTGAACGCCCATGGCCCTGAGCGGCCGCCAGGTGCTGCGCCTGATGCTGGCGCAGGTGTGCGTGCACAGCGCCATGACCGGCACGCGGCTGGCGGCGCCGCTGCTGGCGCTCAAGCAGGGCTACAGCGCGGCGGCGGTGGGCGTGCTGCTGGCGCTGTTCGCGCTGTCGGCGGTGTTCCTGGCGCTGCCGGCCGGTCGCCTGGCCGACCGCCAGGGCCTGCACCTGCCGCTGGCGCTGGCGGTGTCGGCGGCCATGCTGGGGGCCGCTCTGGCGGCGGCCTGGCCGGTGTTTGCCGTGCTGTGCGCCTCGGCCCTGCTGGTGGGGGCGGCCGCCAACGCGGCGCAGATCGCGCTGCAGCGCCACATCGGGCGCCTGGCCAGCGACGCCGCCCAGCGCAAGCTGGCCTTCAGCTGGATCGCCATCGCCCCGGCGGCGGCCAACTTCGCCGGGCCGCTGGTGGCGGGGCTGTTGATCGACCGCGCCGGGCCGCAGGCGGGCGATCTGATCGGCTACCGCTGGGCTTTCGGCGTGATGGCGGCCATGCCGCTGCTGTGCTGGGCCATGCTGCGCGGCACGCCGCGCGCGCCGGTGGCCCCGGCGGCGACGGGCGACGAGCGCGCCTCGGTGTGGGACTTGCTGGGCAACGCCGCCATGCGCCGGCTGCTGCTGGTCAACTGGCTGCAGTCGATGGCCTGGGACGTGCACATGTTCGTGCTGCCGCTGCTGGGGCATGAGCGCGGCCTGTCGGCCTCGGTCATCGGCGCGCTGCAGGGCGCGTTTGCCGTCGCCGCGGCGCTGGTGCGCATGGCGCTGCCGCTGCTGGCGCGCCGGCTGGCCGAATGGCAGGTGATCTTCGGCTCCACCCTGCTGGCCGCCTGCGCGCTGCTGGCCTACCCTTGGATGCCGGGGCCGCTGGGCATGGGCGCCTGCTCCATGGTGCTGGGCGTGGCGCTGGGCGCGGTGCAGCCGATGGTGATGAGCCTGCTGCACGAGGTGGCGCCCATCGACCGCCAGGGCGAGGCCATGGCGCTGCGCTCGCTCACCATGAACGCGTCGAGCTTCACCATGCCGATGCTGTTCGGCTCCATCGGCGCCGTCATCGGCACCGGCGGTCTGTTCTGGCTGGTGGCGGTGGTGCTGGCGCTGGGCGCGCGCAGCGTGCCGGCGCTGGGCACGGTGGCGGCGCGGCCACCCGGGCAGTAGTCAGCCTCTGCCTCAGTCGACTTCGGCGATCAGCTCGATCTCGACGCAGGCGCCCAGCGGGATCTGCGCCACGCCGAAGGCGCTGCGGGCGTGCTGGCCGGCGCTGCCGAACACCTGGCCCAGCAGCTCGGAGCAGCCGTTGGTGACCAGGTGCTGCTCGGTGAAGTCGGGCGTGCTGTTGACCAGGCTCATCACCTTGACGATGCGGCGCACCTTGCCCAGATCGCCCAGGGCCGCCTGCAGCGTGCCCATCAGGTCGATGGCCACGGCGCGCGCGGCCTGCTGGCCTTGCTCGGTGCTCAGGTTTTTGCCCAGCTGGCCGACCCAGGGCTTGCCGTCCTGGCGCGCGATGTGGCCCGACAGGAACAGCAGGTTGCCGGTGCGCGCGTAGGGCACGTAGGCGGCCGCTGGCGTGCTGACGGGCGGCAGGCTGATGCCCAGGGCTTTGAGCTGGTCGGCGGGGTGGGACATGGTGCGGGTCTCCTGAAACGGGGTGGTGGGTGGCCGCCGCGCGAGCGTGGCGCCGGGGGCGGCCATTGTCGCACCGGGGGCCTGGGGCGTTGGTCTGGCGCGGCGGCGTTTGCGGAGATACTGGGTTCAGGTTCCACATCCCGCCGCATGTCGAATGTTCCTGGTCAAATCGGCCGCTGGCGCTGGCGGTTCAAGCGCAAGCAGCTATTCAATGAATAGCATTCAATGACGCACACCGGTCCATCCTTGGCCGCCCGGCCGCCCGCCGGCCGGGGCGGCCACGCGCTGACCGGGCTGCTGCTCGGCGCGCTGCTGGGGGTGGCACTGCAACTGCAACAGGCGCGGCTGTGGTCGATGGGGGTGTATGCGCCGCTGGGCCTGCTGGCGCTGCCGCTCGCCTGGGCGGCCTGGCGCGCGCGGGTGCGCGGCGTGCTGGTGCTGTGGCTGCTGGCCGGGGCGCTGGCCGCGGGCGGCAGCACCGGCTGGCGGGCCGGTGCGCGGCAGGCCGAACGGCTGGCGCCGGCGCTGGAAGGGCGTGATCTGCGGCTGACCGGCCGCGTCAGCGGTCTGCCGCAGCGCGGTGAGGCCGGCTGGCGCTTTGGCTTCGAGGTCGGGCAGGCCAGCCTCGACGGCGTGCCGGTGCGTGTGCCGCCGCGCGTGCAGCTGGGTTGGTACGGCTCGGTGGCGGCGGCCGACGAGACCGACGCCGAGCGTCCGCTGGCCGCCGAGCTGCGCGCCGGCGACCGCTGGCAGCTGACGGCGCGCCTGAAGGCGCCGCACGGCAACCTGAACCCGCATGGTTTCGATTACGAGCTGTGGCTGTGGGAGCAGGGCGTGGGCGCCACCGGCTACGTGCGCGGCGGCCCGCGCGACGCGCCGCCACGGCGGCTGGCCGAGGGCGGCGCCTCGATCGGGCGCTGGCGCCAGGCGGTGCGCGACCGCATCGTGCAGGGCGCGGCCGGCGGCGACGCCGAGGCGCGGCGGCGCGCCGGCATCGTCGCCGCGCTGGTGACGGGCGACCAGAACGCCATCGAGCGCGCCGACTGGGACGTGTTTCGCGCCACCGGCGTGGCGCACCTGATGAGCATCTCGGGCCTGCACATCACCATGTTCGCCTGGCTGGCGGCGGCGCTGGTGGGCGCGGCGTGGCGGCGCTCGGCGCGCTGGGGCTGGCCGGCGCGCGCCAACCCCTGCCTGTGGCTGCCGGCGCCGACGGCGGCGCGCATCGGCGGCGTGCTGCTGGCGGCCGGCTACGCGCTGTTCAGCGGCTGGGGCGTGCCGGCGCAGCGCACGGTGCTGATGCTGGCCACGCTGACGCTGCTGCACGTCGCCGGCCTGCGCTGGCCCTGGTGGCTGAACGCACTGCTGGCGGCGGCGGTGGTGCTGGCGCTGGACCCGTGGGCGTTGATGCAGCCCGGCTTCTGGCTCAGCTTCGTCGCCGTGGCGGTGCTGTTTGCTACCGATTCAAGAGCTGCTGACGCCGACCGGACGGGCGCCAGGGCCCGTTTTGTCTCTTTGTTGCGGGAGCAGGGCGTGGTCACGCTGGCGCTGACGCCGCTGTCGCTGATCCTGTTCGGCCAGGCCTCGGTGGTCGGCCTGCTGGCCAATCTGGTGGCCATTCCGTGGGTGACGCTGGTGGTCACGCCGCTGGCGCTGCTGGGCGTGCCGTGGGCGCCGCTGTGGGCGCTGGCCGGCGCCGCGCTGCGGCCGCTGGCGGCGCTGCTGGGCACGCTGGCGGCCTGGCCCTGGGCCAGCGTGTCGCTGCCGGCGGCGCCGTGGTGGCTGGGCGTGGCGGCGGTGGCCGGCGGGCTGCTGCTGGCGCTGCGCTGGCCGCTGCCGTGGCGGCTGGCCGGGCTGCCCCTGGTGCTGCCGCTGGCGCTGTGGCAGCCGCCGCGCCCCGCGCCGGGCCAGTTCGAGCTGCTGGCGGCCGACGTCGGGCAGGGCAGCGCGGTCCTCGTGCGCACGGCCCGCCACACGCTGCTGTACGACGCCGGGCCGCGCTATTCGCTGGAGAGCGACGCCGGCCACCGCGTGCTGGTGCCGCTGCTGCGCGCGCTGGGCGAGCGCGTGGACACCGTGGTGCTGAGCCACCGCGACAGCGACCACACCGGCGGCGCGCGCGCCGTGCTGGCGGCGCAGCCGCAGGCCGCCGTGCGCTCGTCGATCGAGGACGGGCACGAGCTGCGGGCGCAGCGCCTGGCCACGCGCTGCCAGGCCGGCCAGCAGTGGCAGTGGGACGGCGTGGCGTTCGAGCTGCTGCATCCCGAGGCGGCCGACTACGCGCGCGGGCTCAAGTCCAACGCCCTGAGCTGCGTGCTGCGCGTGCGCGCCGCCGGTGGCGCCAGCGCGCTGCTGGCCGGCGACATCGAGCAGGCGCAGGAACAGGCCCTGGCCGCGCGCACGCCCGAACTGCGCGCCGACCTGCTGCTGGCGCCGCACCACGGCAGCCGCGGCTCGTCGTCGTCCGCGCTGCTGGCGGCGGTGCGCCCGCGCTGGGTGCTGGTGCAGGCCGGCTACCGCAACCGCTTCGGCCACCCGGCGCCCGAGGCGCTGGCGCGCTACGCAGCTGTCGGCGCCGAGCCGGTCGCGTCGCCGCGCTGCGGCGCCATGCGCTGGCACAGCCAGCAGCCCGGCGCGCTGCACTGCCAGCGCGACACGGCGGCGCGCTACTGGCATCATCGGGCGCCATGAAGACGCTGCTGATCGTCTACCACAGCCTGACCGGCGGCACGTGCCAGATGGCCGAGGCGGCGGCCGAGGCCGCGCGCGCCGAGCCGGGCGTGACGGTGCGCCTGCTGAGCGCGCCACAGGCTGGGCCGCGGGACGTGCTGGCCGCCGACGGCTACCTGTTCGCCACGCCGGAGAACCTGGCCGCCATGGCCGGGCTGATGAAGGACTTCTTCGACCGCTGCTATTACCCGGTGCTGGAGCGCGTCAACGGCCGGCCCTACGCCACCATGATCTGTGCCGGCAGCGATGGCAGCAATGCGCTGCGCCAGCTTGAACGCATCGCCACCGGCTGGCGCCTGAAGCCCGTGGCGCCCGGCCTGATCGTCTGCACCCACGCCCAGACGCCCGAGCGCATCCTGGCGCCCAAGACCATCGAGGCCCATGATCTGGCGCGCTGCGCCGAGCTGGGCGCCGGGCTGGCGGCCGGCCTGGCCACAGGTGTGTTTTGAGGCGGTCAGCTGCCCAGCGCCGCCGCCACTTCCCGCCCCAGCTCGATTACCGCCATGGCGTAGTAGCTGCTCCAGTTGTAGCGGGTGACGACGTAGAAGTTCTCGGTGCCGGCGACGTAGCTGGGGGTGTTGCCGGGCACGGCGGGGTTGCCGTTTTGCAGCTCGATCAGGGCCAGCGGGCCTTCGTGGGCCTGGCCGGGGGCGCTCAGGCGCGCGCCCAGCTCGGCAAAGCGTGCCAGCCGGAAGGACGGCAGGATGTCGGGCGCCAGCAGGGTGTCCAGATCGGCGTCGGGCGACAGCTGCACCGGGTAATGGGTGGGCAGGCCGGGCTGCCAGCCGTAGCCCTTGAAGTAGTTCGCCACCGAGCCGATGACGTCGCTTTCGCTGCCCCACAGGTCGATGCGGCCGTCGCCGTCGAAGTCGATGGCGTAGCGCACCCAGCTGGAGGGCATGAACTGCGGCATGCCCATGGCGCCGGCGTAGCTGCCCAGCGGCTGCCGCGGATCCATGCCCGTGCGCTGGCACAGCGACAGGTATTGCTCCAGCTCGTCCTGGAAGAACGCCTGGCGCGCCGTGGCGCGCGGGTGCTGGGGCGGGAAGTCGAAGCTCAGCGTGGCCAGCGCGTCGAGCACGCGAAAGCTGCCCATGTTCTGGCCGTAGATGGTTTCCACGCCGACGATGCCGACCACGATCTCGGGCGGCACGCCGAATTCGTCGTGGGCGCGCGCCAGCGCCGTGCGATTGCGCTGCCAGAAGCGCGCGCCGGCGCCGATGCGCAGCGGATCGATGAAGCGGCCACGGTAGACGCGCCAGTTCTTGGCCGTGCCGCGCGCCGGTGGCAGCATCAGGTGCGGCACGTTGGACAGGTAGACGGCCTGGCCGACGGTGTCGCGCGCCCAGCCGGGCGGCAGGTCGCGCCGGGTGGCCACGTCCTCGGCCCAGCGCAGGGCCTCGGGGCGCGTGGCGTAGGTCAGCGGCACGGCGTCGGCGGGGCGCCGGCGCTTTTGGCTGTTTTGGCTTGTGGCGCTGGCGGGGACAGCGCCAGCAGCTATGCAAAGTGTAGCTAGCAGGCGGCGTCGATCAAGCGGCAGGCGGGGTGCGGTCATGGCGGATGGGGTGGCGCGGCCAGGGCAGGCGGCGCAGTTGGCGTTGCAGTGTAGCGAGCCGGGCGTCCGCAGCCTGCGACGGGGCGTAACGCAGGGTTTCCAGTGCCAGCAGCCAGTCGGCCAGCGGCTGGCGCAGGGCCGGGGGCAGGTCGCTGTGCGCCACCTGCCGTGCCAGCGCGCGCGGTGGCGCCTGCGGCGGCGCCGCGACGCCGGCG
>Ga0207420_1002218_pt1 | contig 10249 bp, 9 predicted proteins | sample ThiBio_inoc_biof_FD_183941 | JGI IMG/M metagenome (GOLD analysis project Ga0207420, IMG submission 183941) | Wastewater bioreactor microbial communities from Cape Town, South Africa - Thiocy_inoc_biof (SPAdes) | ecosystem: Engineered > Bioremediation > Thiocyanate > Unclassified | place: South...
CTCCAGCGCCAGCGCCGCCATCCGCCGCGATGGCTCCATCATGTCGCAATAGGTCTGATAGGCCTGATAAAGCATGGGTTCGGTTCCGCCAATCTTTCCGCCCGGTGCATGATTCGCATGAGTGCCGGGATGAAATAATAGGGTGATGCTGCGCTGCGTCATTGCGCTTGGCAAGAGTTTATGCTGCAAAAGCGAGAACAGCCTAGAGAGGAAGCGAGTCATGGCCAAGGCAACGCTCACCATTTCCAGCAAGACCTATTCGGCATGGTCGCTGCGCGGCTGGCTGCTGACGCAATTGGCCGGGCTCGAGGTCGATGAACAGCGGGTGGAAAATGACGCGGCCGACCGCGCCGAACTGCTGCTGCTCAGCCCATCGGTGCTGGTGCCGCGCCTGACGCATGAAGGGGCGAGCGTTTGGGATACGCTGGCGATTGCCGAATATCTCAACGAGCTTTACCCGCAGGCCCAGATGCTGCCCGCCGACCGGATCGCGCGCGCCCATTGCCGCTCGATCAGCGGCGAGATCCATTCCGGCTTTACCAATCTGCGCTCGGCCCTGCCGATGAACCTGAAGGTGCAGCACGAGAAATTCCCGGTCTTTTCCGGCGCCCGCCCCGATATTGAGCGGATCGAGGTGATCTGGCAGGAGTGTCTGAGCAAATATGGCGGTCCGTTCCTCTTCGGCGCCGCGCCCACGATTGCCGATGCGATGTATGCTCCTGTCACCACGCGCTTCCTCTCCTATGCGGTGGGCCTGAGCGCGCCCAGCGCCGCCTATTGCCAGACCATCGCGGCATGGGCGCCGATGATAAAGTGGCGCGAGGCCGCGCTGGCCGAGGCCGAGGAGTTCGAAGATCTGGATGTCGAATTCTGAAACGAGCCTCCCGATAAAACTACGCAGGGGTCATCCTCCGGCATTTTAGGGCTTTGGATTGTAGCATTGCCCCCCTAGAGAGCGCGCCCATTGGGGGGAATGTCGGGTGATGAAATTCAGGGTTCTTGCCGTATTGGGCCTGTTGGGCTGGTCTGCGGATGCGCGGGCCGATGACGGCGTGCAAATTTCGGGCAGCATTCGTGCGCGTTACGAAACCATCGAGGGGCAGGCGCGCGCAGGCGTGAATGCCAGCGACCAGTTGCCGGGCCTGCGCACCACTTTGCGCGCTGAATGGAAACATGGGCCGATCCAGCTTGTCGGCGAAATCTATGACAGCCGCGAATGGAACGCCAATCCGGGCACGCCGCTCTCCACCAATGATGTCAATGTGATGGAGCCTGCGCAGGCCTATATCATGGCCAATCTGGGCTCCACCTTTGGCAAGGGCACCAAGACCACCATTCAGGCCGGGCGCATGATGGCGCGCATCGGTTCGGGCCGCCTGATCGCCTCGGACGATTATCGCAATTCCACCAATTCCTATACCGGCGCGATTGTGACCACGGCAATGCCGCGCGGCTATACGTCCACGCTGATCTATCTGATGCCGCATCTGCGTCTGCCCGATGATGGCGTTTCCTTGCGCGACAACCGTTTTGCGCTGGATTCGGAAAATGTGAACATCGCGCTGACGGGCGGATTGCTGGCGCATCAGGCCAAGGGCAGCCCGTTCCTGTCCGAAATCAGCTTCATCCATTTTGGCGAGCGCGACGCGCCCGGCCACCCCACGCGCGACCGTTCGCTCAATAATCTGGGCCTGCGCGCCAGTGCGGACCCGCGCCCCGGCCATGTCGATGGCGGGGTCGAGGGCATCTATCAATGGGGCCATGTCAGCGCCAGCACCGCCGCCAACGCCGCCATGCTGACCGCCAGCGCGACCTTCGTGCGCGCCCATCTGGGCTATAGCTGGGCGGGCAAGTGGAAGCCGCATGTGCTGGCCGAATTCGACCGGGCCAGCGGCGACGGCACCTCGGGCACCTATGGCCGTTTCGACACTTTGTTCGGTTTTCGCCGCGGCGATCTGGCGCCCAGCGGCCTGTACAATGCCATCGGGCGCGCCAATATCCTCTCGCCCGGCCTGCGGATCGAGGTCACGCCCAGCGCCCGCGTGGATGCGTTTATCGGCTGGCGCGGCATGTGGCTGGCCGACAGCCATGACAGTTTTTCGACCACCAACGTGCGCGATGCGTCCGGGCGCAGCGGCAATTTCGCCGGGCATCAGTTCGATACGCGGCTGCGCTATTGGATAAAGCCGAAAAAGCTTCGTTTTGAATTTGATGGGGTCTATTTGGCGCGTGGATCGTTTATGGAAAACGCGCCCAATGGACGGCGCGGCGATACGCGCTATGTGTCGTTCAATCTGACCGGATTTTTCTGATTCTGGCGGCATGGTCGGGCCGCCTGTCGCAGGGGGCTGTTAAGACATGTCGGTGGGTTTGATCGCGCTGCTCGATGATGTGGCGATGATTGCCAAGGCGGCGGCGGCCTCGCTGGACGATATGGCCGCCGGCGTGGCGCAGGCGGGCAGCAAGGCGGCGGGCGTGGTCATCGACGATGCGGCGGTGACGCCTGCCTATGTCGCCTCGTTTACCCCCGACCGCGAATTGCCCGTCATCGCCCGTATCGCGCGGGGCAGCCTGTTCAACAAGCTGGTGATCCTGCTGCCGGTGGCGTTGGCGCTCTCGGCGCTGTTGCCATGGGCGATCACGCCGCTGCTGATGCTGGGCGGGCTGTTTCTGAGCTATGAGGGCGCGGAAAAGCTGCTGGAGAAGCTGGGCGGCGAGGGACATGGCGAAACGCCCGACGGGCCGGTGGCCGATGGCAAGGCCTTTGAGGCCGCGCGCGTCAAGGGCGCGGTGCGCACCGATCTGATCCTCTCGGCCGAAATCATGGCCATCGCTCTGGCTGAGGTGGCGGATAAGCCCTTGGTCGAGCGGGCGGTCATTCTGGGCATCGTGGGCGTGGGCATTACGGTGCTGGTTTACGGCGTGGTGGCGCTGATCGTGAAGGCGGATGATATCGGCCTGCATCTGGCGCGGGGCGGAACGGGGCTGCGGCTGACCATCGGGCGGGCGCTGGTGCAGGGCACGCCGCCCTTGCTCACCCTGCTGGCCAATGTGGGCACGGCCGCGATGCTGTGGGTGGGCGGCGGCATCCTGCTGCACGGAGCCGAGCAACTGGGCCTTGCCGCGCCCGCCCATTGGCAGCATGGCGCGGCCCATGTGGTCGAAATGGCCGCGGGCGGAGCGCTGGGCTGGATCGCGGGGGCAGGGATTGCCGGGCTGGTCGGGCTGGCGATCGGCATGATCGTGGCGGGGGTGCTGCACGGGCTGCCCGCTCTGTTGCGGCGGGCATGAAAAAGGGGGCTCTTGGCCCCCATTGATCAATTCGGCAATTCTTCGCTTTCCTCGCGGTCATAGCGATTGTTGATTTGCGTCAGGCGGTCGGTTTCCGACCTTTCGCGCTGGCTGGCATGGCGCAGCACCAGTTCCTCGAAAATATCGGGATGCAGCGGCCGGTCGAATTCCAGCCCCGCGCTCTGTCCCATCAGCCACACCACAGTCGCCTCCTTGGGCGCCAGCGAGGGCAGGCACAGCGTCACCTTGTCTCCACAGCGCAGCCCTGCGATGCCTTCGACCCGCGCCCCGCCGCAGGTCAGGTTCTTGAGCAGGGTTGGCCCGCGATCCTCGCCGAACCGGTAGCGGACCATCAGGTCAAAGCTGATACGTTCGGCGCGGGGGACGTAAACTACTGTATCGTCGATCGTATTGAGCAGCATGGTGTGGCTCCGGCTTTTCCTCTCGGCATGGATAGAAACGGGGATCGGCGGGGAAAATTAAGATCGGCGCCATGATTTTTGGGCCTGCCGGGCCAGTGCTCAGAATTCGGCCCAGTCGTCGGCTTCATTGGCCGCCTCGGGCGTCGGCTGAATGGCCAGCGCGCCCTCGCTGCGCGGCACGGGGACCAGTTTGGGGGGCGATTTGGCGCGGTGCAGGGGGATCGGGGCGGGCGACAGCTCGGCCAGCGAGGTGAGGCTACTGCCCGCCGTGCGCTCGATGCGGAAACGCGCGACCAGTTGGGCCAGCTCCTGCGCCTGCGAGGCAAGGCTGCGCGCGGCGGCGGTGGCTTCTTCGGCAATGGCGGCGTTGGCCTGGGTGTTGCGGTCGATATCGCCCACCGATTCGTTGATCTGCACCAGATTGCCCGCCTGTTCCCGGCTCAGGCTGGCGATGGTGATGGCAAGGCTGGCGATATCGGCCACCTTGCCGGTGATGCGCGTAAAGGCCTGGCCCGATTGATCGACCAGCGAGACGCCGCGCGTCACCTGATCGACGCTGGTGCCGATCAGGCCGCGAATGGCGCTGCGCTGGGCCAGCGCGCGCACTTCGTTGGCGACAACGGCAAAGCCCTTGCCCGCATCGCCCGCGCGCGCCGCCTCGACGCCCGCGTTCAGGGCGAGCAGGTTGGTCTGAAAGGCAATGCCGTCGATGACATTGATGATCTGGGTGATCTCGCGGGCCGAGTTTTCGATGCTGGCCATGGCGTCCACCGCCTCGCGCACCACTTCGCTGCCCTTTTGCGCCTCGTCCTGCGCCTCGGAGACGCTGGCCTCGACCCGGCTTGCGCCTTGCGCGGCATCGCTGATGCCATGGGTCAGGCTGTTCATCGCGGCGGTGGTTTCCTCCAGCGTGGCGGCCTGATGCTCGGTGCGGGTTGAAAGATTGTCCGACGCGCTGCGGATTTCGGCCGAACCGGCGCTGATCGTTTCCACCGCCGCCGTGACGCCATTGAGCGCGGCATTGACCGCGCGGCGCATGGCCTCAAAATCTTCCTGCAATTTGGCATAGCCGGGCGGCAGGTCGGTCAGCGAATGGGTCATGTCGCCATTGGCCATGGCCTCCAGCGCATGGGAAAGGCTGTCGACCACGCTCTGGCGCTTGGCTTCCTCGGCGCGGAAATAGGCGCCCAGCGCGATATCCATGTCCATGATCGCCAGTTTCACCAGCGTGGCAATATCCTGCGCCATCGCCCGCCCGCCCAGGCGACCTGCCAGCGATTGCCCCACCATGCCCTTGATCACATCCTGAAGGATCGTGGCATAGGCGCCGGTGTACCATGTCGGCTCCAGCCCGATGCGGGCGTGGACATCGCCAATATGGCTGGCGCGCTGGAAATAGGATTGGGATAGCCCCCCGGTGTTCTTTTCAAACAGATCGACCCAATGGGCATATTGCTTGTCGCGCGCGCTGCGGGCCGAAGTGCTGGTAGGGAAAAAACTGGCGATGGCCGGGGTGTTGGCCACGCGGCCATAGAAACGGTCCAGAGCGGCCGGAGCGAATTTGCGCAGCGATCGGGCGATGCGGGAAAACGCACCGTAATCCTCGTGCCGCACCTCAAAAAACTCGACCCTCAATTCGAGGGTTTCGGTTGCGCTCTTCGGATGGTTTGACCGGGGATCGTTCATCTCTTTTCCTTGCGATCAATCGTTTTAAACGAATGGATTTCCAAAAGGAGCGCGTTTTAAACGAAAGGGTTGGTCGGGTCGGAAATCCTTTACAGTAATCGCGTTTAACATCCTTGGGGCGCGTTTTACGGGTAATTGCCCAGAGCGGCGGATTTTCCCCATTCTCCAAAATACGCTGGAATACCGAGTTCGTGTTCAGCCGAATGTAAAAAGCCAAAGGGTTACTCAGGCGCAGCAACAAAGAGTGCAGACTTGCGAAGGGGAACCTAATGGCCCTGCCATCCAAATCGGCGCCATGCTGGCAAAAATTGGCCAATGGCGGATTGAAAAAACTGCGCACCACCAATCTGGGCGCGCAAATGCTCAGCCAACGTCTGGAAATGAGCAAGCTCACGCCCGCGCAAAAAGCTGATGAAGTTTATGATTTCTTTGTAAAATGGGAAAGAGGACTGGCCAATGAAATCGCACAGCTTAGCTCCATCTGACTTCGCTGGCGCGATGGCCGGGCGCATCAATGCGCTGGTTGCGCTGGACGATGCGATTGCCCTGATCCGCGCGGGCGCGCCTTTGGCCATCGCTGGGCGCAAGGAAGCGCTTGACCAACTGCCCGCGGGCAACTGGATCGGGGGCACAACGCCCTATTTCCTGACCGCCGAGGGTGGCGAAATAATTGATGCCGGGAGGGTTTTCGTTACCGATTTCTCGGGTCTGGGCGCAGTCACCTCGCATCATTACGGCGCCGATGCGCTGCAGGATATCACCGAGGAAGCGCCCGAGCATGGTTTTGCCCTGGCCATCCTGCCGTTTCAGTCGCAGGCCCATCAGCGCTTTGCCAAGGAAGCGGGCCAATATCCGCTGGCTTTCCTCAAGCCCACCGTGGGCTGGATCGCGGGCTTCGACCTGGGCGAGGAGGGGGCCGGTGCCTATGTCTATGACGGATCGGGCAGCGGCGCGCAAAGCGATGGCGCGGCGGTGCTGCAAATCCATCTGCCCGAAGGCATGATGCCGATCGTCGAGATCGTGAACATCTTCTCCTCCGACGGTGTCGACATCCTGCGTTTCGAAGAAGCCAGTTTCTCACCCCATGACGTGATCGTGAACGGGCAAAAGCGCCTGTTTGCCGACTATATCCGCGAGCGCGGGTTTGAAGGCGGGCAATTGCCGCTGGTGGGCGATTATTCGGGCGCGCGCATCAATGCCTCGCTGCGCGCGGTGGGTGACAAGACGGTGGATCTTTATGCCCCGGTGTTTCCCGGCATCGATTATGCCTTTGCCGCCCCGGTGGAGGATTATCCTTCCGCCTTTGCCGCGCAATTTGCCGAACATGACCATGATGGTGCGATGTGGTCGTGCAACTGCATCCTGAACTATCTGTTCGGCGGTCTGGAAGGCAAGACGGTGGGCGGCGTGGCCGGTCCCGTTACCTTTGGCGAAATCGCCTATCAACTGGTCAATCAGACACTGGTGCAGGTGCGCGTCATCTGAACCCTTGCATCTGATGCGAAAAGGGGCGCGGGACTGTCTCCCCTCGCGCCCCTTTTTTGCATTTCATCCAATCTGTTCCAGCAGGTTTTTGGCAAAAAGCGTGAGCGTGTCGTCGCGCGCGCCCATCACCACGATACGGTCGCCCGGCCGCGCCTCCTGCGCCAGATAGGCCGCCACGTCATCACGCGCGGGAATATAGCGCGCCCGGCCCCCGATCAGATCGACGATCCGCTGTGAACCCTGCGTACGGTCCACCGTTCCGCCGAAATAGACCGGATCGCACAGGATCACCTGATCCTCGCCCTCCAGCAGGCGGGCGAAGGTCTGGGCCAGTTCATGCCCCATTTGCCGCAGCGGACCATAGCCATGCGGCTGGAAAAACGCCAGAATACGCCCCGGATGCGCTTTGAGCGTATGCAGCGTGGCGCTCACCTTGTCCGGGTTATGGCCGAAATCGTCGATCACGGTGACGCCGTTCGCGCTGGTGCCGACAATATCGAACCGCCGCGCAAGACCTGTGAAGCTCTCGATGGCGGCCACGCCTTGCGCCAGCGCCACGCCTGCCGCATCCGCCGCCGCCAAGGCCGCCAGCGCATTGGCCAGATTGTGCCGCCCCGGCACGCGCAGCGCCAAGGCATAGGTCGCCCCATCGCGCCGGTCGATCAGCGTGGCGGCGATCGTCGTGGGCGTTTCCGCAATCGATCCGGGCGCGATGCCAATATCGGCCTGTTCATTGCTCAGCCCGAATGTCACCACGCGCCGCGCCCGACCGATCAGGGCCGCGCTTTCCGCATCGTCGATATTGACCGCGGCCACATCGGCGCGGGCCAGAAAATCGCCAAACAATTCGCGCAATTCTTCCAGACTCTTGTGATCGAGGCTGACATTGTTGAGCACCGCCACGGTGGGATTATAGAGCGCGATCGAGCCGTCGCTCTCATCCACCTCCGACACAAAGACGCCGCCCGCACCCACTCGCGCGCTGGCAAAGGGTGCATCGGGGGCGACGAAATTCTTCATCACCGCGCCGTTCATGATGGTGGGGTCGCGCCCGGCCTGCGTCATGATCCAGCCCGCCATGCCGGTGACGGTCGATTTGCCGCTGGTGCCGCCGATGGCGATGCGTGCGGGCGCCGCGTTGAACAGGGTGGAGAGCAGCTCGGCCCGGCTCATCCGCGCGCAGCCCAATTCGCGCGCGCGCACCACCTCGGGCACGCTGTCCTCCACCGCCGCGCTGGCGACAAGGATCTGCGCCCCATCCCGCATCCCGCTGCCGTCCTGAGGGAACAATTCAAACCCAAGGCTTTCCAGCCATGCGAATTTTTCCGGGGTGCGGCCCTGATCCCGGCTGCGGTCGGACCCGGCCACCTGCGCCCCCATGCCGCGCAGGATCAGCGCTAGCGGCAACATGCCCGATCCGCCAATGCCACAGAAAAACCACAGGGTCGAAATGAGCGCGTCCTTGTCCATCCGCGCGGGTTAGGATGTGGCGCGAACAGAAGCAACCGGCGTCTTTGCCTGTCACATCGCTAAAGGCAAAAAACCGGTTCCCACTTTTTTGCGCGATGCTTTATGCCCTCGTCCATGACCCGAATTGCCATTTGCGCCCCCGCTTGCCCGATCACGCCTGAAGATGCCGCCCGCGTCGAGGCCATCGCGGGCGATTATGGGGTGAGTGCTTATTTCCACCCGCAATGTTTTGCCTCGGCCGGGCATTTCGCGGGGGATGACGCGACCCGGCTTGCCGCCTTCCTCGATTGCGCGAATGATCCGGGCTTTGATGCGGTCTGGTTCGCGCGCGGCGGCTATGGCAGCAACCGCATCGCCCAGAGTGCGGTGGCGCAATTAAGCGCTGCTGCGGGGCATAAGCGTTATATGGGCTATTCGGACATGGGCTATCTGCTGGGCGCGCTCTATCGCGCGCGGGTGGGATTGGCGTGCCATGGCCCGATGGTGGCGGATGGTCGTCGCATGGGCGGAGAGGCCGCGCTGCGCCGCGCACTGGGCTTTTTCGCCGGGGAAAAGCAGGGGCTCGAACCCTCGCTGGCCGGAGAGAGGCATCCGGTGGTGGCCCTCAACCTGACCACGCTAGCCATGCTGGCGGGCACGCCGATCATGCCGGGGCTGGCCGGTCATGTGGTGATGATCGAAGAAGTCAGCGAATATCTCTATGCCATTGACCGGCTGATGTTTCATGTGACGGCGCATTTGGGCGGTGTGGCGGGGGTCCGGCTGGGGCGGGTGTCGGATGTGCCTGATAATGACCGGCCCTTTGGCACGGATGCACAGGCCATCGTGGCCGACTGGTGCGCGCGCCATGCCATTCCGTTTCTGGGCGAGGCGGATATCGGCCATGATGCGGACAATTGCATCGTGCCCTTTGGCACGCAGACATAAGGCGTGCCGTTTGGCCTTGCTTCTGGCGTCCATCCGCAATAACCCGCGCCCACTTTGCATTTATCAGGGATTATCGCGCAATGCGGGCTTTCGTTTTTCCGGGTCAGGGCAGCCAGAAGGTTGGTATGGGCGTCGAGCTGGCGGCGGCCAGCGCTGTGGCCCGCGAAGTGTTCGAAGAGGTCGATGACGCGCTGGGCCAGAAGCTCTCCGCGATCATGGCCGAAGGGCCGGAAGACGCGCTGACGCTGACCGAGAACGCGCAGCCCGCGATCATGGCCAATGCCATCGCCACCTTGCGCGTGCTGGAGGCCGAGGGCGGCATCCGTCTGGCCGACAAGGCCGATTTCGTCGCGGGCCATTCGCTTGGTGAATATACGGCGCTGTGTGCGGCGGGGGCTTTCTCGCTGGCCGATACGGCGCGGTTGTTGAAGCTGCGCGGCCAGTCGATGCAGGCGGCTGTGCCAGTGGGCGTGGGCGCGATGGCGGCTCTGTTGGGCGCGGATATTGAAAAGGCGTCCGCTCTGGCGGCGGCGGCTGCCGAGGGCGAAGTCTGCACCGTGGCCAATGACAATGATCCGGGTCAGGTCGTCCTTTCCGGCCACAAGGGCGCGATTGACCGCGCCATCGCCTTGGTGAAAGAACATGGCATCAAGCGCGGCGTGGCGCTGCCGGTGTCGGCGCCTTTCCATTGCCCGCTGATGCAGCCTGCTGCCGATGCCATGGCTGATGCTTTGGCGCGCACCGCGCCGGGCGCGCTCTCGGTCGCACTGTTTGCCAATGTGACCGCCGATGTCGTGACCGATCCGGCCTTGGTGCAAAAGCTGCTGGTCGAACAGGTCTGCGGCCGGGTGCGCTGGCGCGAAAGCGTAATCGCCATGCAGGCAGCGGGCGTCACCGAATTCGTCGAACTGGGCGGCAAGGTGCTGGGCCCGATGATCGGGCGCACCGTCAAGGATGTGAAGATTACC
>Ga0207420_1002223_pt1 | contig 10225 bp, 6 predicted proteins | sample ThiBio_inoc_biof_FD_183941 | JGI IMG/M metagenome (GOLD analysis project Ga0207420, IMG submission 183941) | Wastewater bioreactor microbial communities from Cape Town, South Africa - Thiocy_inoc_biof (SPAdes) | ecosystem: Engineered > Bioremediation > Thiocyanate > Unclassified | place: South...
TCCGGATTGCAGTAGTCGTATGCATATCCTTCCGGGAATTCCAGCGACTGCCGCGGTTTGTGGTTCTGCTCGTCCCCCAGATACATCAACACGTCCGATACCGGGTTCCCACTTTCCAGCATGTAGTTGCATCTTGCCAGATAGTCCGTAAAGTACGGCATATGCTCCCACCACGTCTGCAGGCGCAGGAAAGGAGTTCCTATACCCGACCCGAAAGAGGTACTGGGAGGCAAAAAATCTATGCGGGGATTGTGGGTATAGGTGTGGAATACCAGATGGGTCACTCCTCTCGCCAGATGTTCATCGGCTATCTCTTTCAGAAACCGGGGATGTTCATCCCATGTCAGGTTGAAGGAGGTAAAAGCCTCGGCGGCTGTCCTCCCCTTCCCGTATACCCGGCTTGCCGAAACACACGGCTTTACCGGTTTGAATTCGAAGCTGCCGACATAAGAATCCTGCCTCGGGTGCCAGAATTCACACATCGGAACATCAGCATACTTGTAGTATTCGAGGATATCCCCGGGGAAAACATCTCCGGATGCCGTTTCAAAGGATATCTTCAACCCGTTTTCACGGGCGATGCTGCCCATTTCACCGAAAAAGTTCTTTACCAACAGGTCGTTTAAGGTGACCCTCCAGTCGCGCAGGAAACGTGCTGTGGTTTCAGGATCCTCCACTACATACCCGAAGATGGCGGGGAACATGGAGAAAAGGGAGTAATCCCATTTTTCCCGGAAGGTGTTGTCCAACCCAGCCGTCCATGTCTGCGTCCTGCATTCCCAGCTGTCTATCAGTATGCCATCCAGTAACCCGTTTTTCAGGCTGCTGTTGTCGGCCAGTAAACGGCCTATATAACCTTCGAAGTTTGCCCTGGCTCCCGACGCGTCGAGTTTGTTGGCTTCCCAGCCGGTAGCTTCCGGGGGAGCCGGGCCGTTCTTCATCCCGGTGTTGACATGGCCTATCCTGAGGAGAGTACTCCCGAAGGATCCATTTTCTCCGTGATATCCACAATGGAGGAGGGGGCAATCCAGGCGGCCGAAGATTGTTGGGGATAACCTTCCCTTACAATCCTCCTTAACGTCCATGCCGCCTCCGACTCCCAGTTCTGTTGACGGGCGGCGGAGTAAAGGATGATATAGGATATCGCCATGTCATGCAGGTTGGATATCTCTATCCGGTAGGACCGTGCGGTTGTCTCTTCACAAGCAATGGAGATGGGCCGGTCATCCTGCCAGCTCCCCGGCGGCATGTCCAGCCGGGCAACCTGTTTCATCCCATCACCGGTTACGGCATAAATGGCCACTGTAATATCCGGCGAATAGCTCCAGGCGTGGGAAAATGAATTTACCGGTGGAAACTCCACCGTGCGGACGGTTGTTTCGTTGTCAAATTCGATATCAATAATTGTCGGTTCCGACAAGGAAGGTGGTAACATCAACCGCTTTTGTTCGACAAGGCACTCTTTCCACAGCAGACCGGCGCGGTTGCTATTCACGCTGGCCGGAATTAAACGGGCACCCGTATCACCTTCCGGTGTGGGGAAGGCAACCACAAAAAGATCCTGATAATTGCGCCACTCCTCCTCACTGGGTTGAGGTATTCCCAACGGGATGCTTACCGTCTGGCTGCCGTCTATGTCGGTACGGGAATACACCATGTGCCGCATGGAGTTCTCCGGTCCCCCGGCATACGACCATCCCGGACAATTCTGCATGGTGAATTTCAAATCCAACCGTTTGCATTCTTCGGCTGTCCAGACAATAAGGTCGTCCCATGACTCACTCAATGCCTTGATCTGTGGGGATACACCCGGCCACTCACCCCCGAACTGGCCGTGAAACAGCTGGATACCTGAGATGCCAGCCGCGGCAATAGCTTCCAGGTCAGCCGTTATGCCTTCTTTCGATACGTTGCCCCCGATAAAATGAAACCATGTTTCGGGATAATGGTCTTTGCCGGGATTCTTGAATATTTCTTTATACGGCTGATCATTTTTTGAAATTTCTCTTCCCCCTACACTGAAACAAGCGATAAGAAGGAGAAACGATATGCCCAATAAAAAGAAAAATAAGAACGATTTTTTATATAAATGCGTTTTCATATTTGTTGATTGATTTAATGACATATAAAGGTAAAACAAAATAATCATTCTACCTTGTACCTGTTGAATTCATTAATATCCTCTGTTTTGAGTTAAAGCACCTCCACTTTTGTCTATTTCTGTCCGTGGAATCGGCAGTTTAAGATGTTGGTCATAGTATGCCACCGGTGCAACTACTTTAATATCATAGCTTTTTTCACCGTTTGCCGCTTTTCGGATTTGCATTCCCAGGATTTGTTTTGTGGAGACTTCTTCAAGAATTTCCCATCGCCTGACATCAAAGAATCGATGCCCTTCAAAAGCCAATTCAATCCGTCGTTCATGGCGTATCTTATTCCTTAAGTCGATCCCCGAAGCATTGACAGGAGGCATATTTACTCTTGCCCGGACAAGATTAACATATTTCCTTGCAACATCTTCATCTCCCAATTCAAATTTTGCTTCGGCATAATTTAACAGGATTTCTCCATAGCGAAAGTATATCCAGGGATTTGTACTCTTGTCTTCGGTTCTCAGGTTTACCGATTTATAAGGATCAATAAATTTATAAAGGTAGTATCCGGTCATTGTAGCGTTCCATGGTACCACACTACTTAAAGGAGAATCGATTCCACCATCAAAAGTTTCCACTTCATGATCCTGGAAAACAGATCCGTCATAGAGTATGGAAGCATAGAACCTCGGATCCCTGTTAAGATAGGGATTTTTCGGATCATATCCTGACGCGGGATTCACGATGATCTTGTTCGAAGCATCGAGGCTGTAAGGAAGCTCACCGTTCACCATTTCATAATCCATCACTAAATTTTCGGTAGGATGATTATGACCACCCCCATACTGGCTATTCGTGCCTGAAAGGCCATTTATATTATGATTGAGGGATATGGTGAAATACCTGCCGAATATTATTTCATTGTTGTCTTCCATAAACAGATTCTTATAATCGGGGTATAGCGTATATCCTTTATCGATAAGATTTTCAGCCGCTTGTGCCGCTTTTTCCCATTTTGTCCGATCATTGGAAGGATTGTTTAACGGGCTGGCAGCATACAAAAGGACACGGGACTTCAGCGCCAGTGTAGCATCGGGAGTTGCCCTACCCTTTTTGATTTCACTTTTGCTTAACAATACAGAGGCTTCGTCCAGTTCATTGACAATGAAATCTACCACTTTATCATAACTATCCCTCGTCACCGCCGTATAATCATCATCAAGGGCAAAAACCTGTGTGATCAATGGCACATCCCCATATCTCCACAACAATTCAGAGTATAAGTATGCCCGTATAAATTTCATTTCACCTTTCAGGCGATCCTTGGTCTCATCCTCGAAATCGGATGATTCAATCTGATCAAAGAACTCGTTGATATCCCTGATTCTTGCATAGGCATACCCCCATTTATTAAAATAAGGTGTAGTTGTTGTACCTAACGTAGAAATATTATCCGATGTCAACTCTCCCCGTTGGACAGTCCATGCTCCGCCGTTATTATGCACATCATGCATTTCATCCGTCAGAGAAGCCCATAAAGCCTCGCAATATCCGTGTTGTAAACTATTATACATGCCATTCACATAAGATTCTACCAGCGCCTCATTGGTCCATATTCCAGTTATCCTGTCTTTTGGCTCAATGTTGAGTATATCATTGCAACTTGTAAAAACAACTGAAATTATCAGTACAAATACATATTTTATTTTTTTCATCGTGGTGTAAAGTTAAAATGTTAAGTTGATACCTATGTTGTAAACTCTCTGTTGAGGATAATACCATGCAGAAGGAACTTCAGGGTCATATCCGATTTTCTTCATGTGATCATAAATCAAAAAGAGGTTATTTCCACTCAGGTAAATCCTGCAATTTTGTAAACCAAACCTATCTATCCAATGGGAAGGCAGATTATAGCCGATCTCAACGTTCTTTAATCTTAAGAACCCGGCATCGAGAAGCCAATGCGTTGACTCTTGGGTGTTTTCACTCGTGCTCTCAGAACTTCTTGGCATGGTAGCATCCGTGTTTTCAGGAGTCCAATGGTTATCCACACGCCATTGGTAATAATTACCGGCACCTTTGCTCAGCGAAGTAGTCCAGTTTGTCGTATTTAAGAAATTGGCCCTTTCCTGTCCTTGCAGAAGTATCGAAACGTTGAAATTTTTGAAAACAATTCCGGCATTTAATCCGAATATTATTTCAGGGTCAGCTGTTTTATTAATTCGTATCCTATCATAAGAATTGATTTCACCGTCTTTATTTACATCCTCATATTTAATGTCACCCGGTTGTGCGCCTAACAGATGTGGATAGTTTTCAATTTCGTCCCAGTCTTTAAATATCCCGATGGATTTATACAACAACCTCGATCCCAAGGGTCTTCCGGTAGCCAATTGGTAGTCTTCGGCCATGGGAGCCTCATCGGTAAAGATGACCTTGTTTCTTGCGAAAGAAAAATTACCTGAAACAAAATACTGAATGTTTCTATATGTAGAGTTGTAGCTGATTTCAAGTTCTATTCCCCTGTTGCGAACCACACCGATATTTTCGTCCGGCAGTTGCAACCCCGTATATTCAGGAATTACCGCTGATCTTTTTGTGAGTATGTTGGATCTTTTCGAATTGAAAAAATTTATTTCCCCACGCAGTGCATTCCACAAATAAAAATCTATTCCGACATTCAATGTTTTCGCAATCTCCCAAGTGATATTGGGATTAGGTACGTTCAATGCATTGAGTCCGTTTACATCCACATCCCCAATCACATAATTGCTGCCGAATCCGTAGGCTGCCAGGTATTGGTATGCCGGGACATTGTCATTTCCCATTTTTCCGTAAGATGCCTTTAACTTCAAGTAGGAGATGAAATCCGCGTCCTTCATAAATGCTTCTTCCGAAATATTCCATCCGGCAGAGACACCCGGGAAGAAACCAAATCGCTTGTTTTTGGGAAAGTTCTGGGAACCATCATACCTGAAAGTAAACTGAAGTAAGTATTTCTGGGCATAGTTATAGCTTAATCTACCAAAATAGTTGATACGAGCCGATTTACCTGCCGACCCGTCGTTGTTCATATAATTCCTGTCACTGGTTCCGGCAAACAGCTCATGTATTTTGGTCGATACAAAACGGCTCCGGAAGCCGAGCAGATAATCGTAATTACTACTCATCTGTTCATAGCCAACCAGACCGGTAATACTGTGCTGATACAACTGTTTTTCGTAGTTCAACATGATATTCCATAGAAACATCGTATTATTCCTTGTATCCACGCTTAAGCTCGGATCATCCGCCCCAAATCCGGATCTTCCCCTCGTATATTCACCCGTATCTTCATCTCTGTAATAGACATAACTCGGTTCGTACCAAACTCTATTAAAACTATTGCTATAATCATAATTGAAGCTTCCGTTAAGGTATAAGCCTTCCACCCAGGGAGCATTTATCCGGTAAGTGAGCGTCGATTGGAGCATTTTACTCTTTGATTTCCTATATCCTTCGTTGTCACTTACCCTATTGATCAGGTTGTCGTCATCACGGCCGGGAGCCAGATAATCCGTGCCGGGCCATTTGGGGAACCATGTGGGGTGATACAAGAAAATATGCGGATATATATCATCGTAGAGGTAAGGCCGGATACCGTCCAACACTGTTCCCCTCAAGTTTAATCCGAAAGATACATATTCCGAAACATTCGCATCAATTTTTGATTGCAGGTTATATTGCTCATGTTCTGTGATGCCATGCTTATAATGCCCGTCCTGGAACGTTCTTCCCAATGAGACCCTGTATGTCATCTTCTCATTACCACCATCCACTGAAAAATCCAGACGGTTTTGAGGGGTGAATTTCTTTGTGATATAAGAATACCAGTCGGTATTGGGATAATACGGGTCTGTACCATTCCTGTAAAGTTCCAACTCCTGGTCACTATAGATAGCCGGTCTCCCGTGCTGCACTTCAATTTCATTCTGAATAGATGTGAAAGTATAGGCATCCGTCATATTAGGAACTCTTGTGTCTTGCTGGAAACCGGCGTTATAAGTAAAGTTGAAGGTAGTTTTTCCGGATTTTCCACTTCTTGTTTCTACAAGGATTACCCCATTAGCGGCACGGGCCCCGTAGATGGCAGCAGTAGCATCCTTCAGTACTGTTATATTCTCAATATCGTTTGGATTAAGTCTTTCCAGTCCATCCCTTGGAACTCCGTCAATGATGATCAAGGGTGCATTATTTCCCAATGTATTTTTCCCCCGGATGAAGATAGAAGGATTATCCAATCCCGGCTCACCGCTTCGGGTATTGATAGTCACTCCCGCCATTGTTCCGGCTAAGGAGTTAAGGACATTGGTAACCGGTACTTCCCGTATCTTGTCTCCTTTTACAGAGGCGACTGAACCAGTCAGTTCCTTGGCCTTTTGTGTGCCATAACCAACCACAACGACTTCTTCCAGTGCTTCTACATCTTCCTGCAACACTATATAAGATATCTCCAATACCGCATCCACAGGTACATTCGATAAAGTAAAATTTCCTTCCGAATCAGTCACTGTACCGATTGACGTTCCCTGTATCATTATTGATACTCCGATCAATGACTCTCCTTTTGTATCGTTCACCACTCCATTCACTGTCACGGTCTGTGCAAATAAGCACACGGAAAATGCCCACATCAATGGCAGCATCATTCCTTTCAATACACTTACAATTACTTGTTTCATTCCTGGACTTTGTTTTAGATTGATTAATAAATTATTAGTTACTCTTAAAATTCATTGCGAATCTGATCGCCGGATATTATTCTGGTATACTACTTGTTATCATATGAAAAATATCATGGTGTATAAGTTATTTCTTTACAAGCCGATAGTGAATTTGAGCCGTTGTAAACAGCAAAAATGTTGTCGAATTTTTAATAATTTTAATTATTCTACAAAGATATGGATATGCAAGGCGTATGAAGAATATAGGGGGTTCGTATTTATTAATTTGGGGTTCTTATTTATTACAAAAAAAATTTGACTATCTTTGAAGACATTATATAAAACCATAAAATGTACTGGTATGGAAACAGTTGAACAAAGAACAAAGAATAAAAATACGCATCATGGGCACGCTGTCAAACGTTTCCGGACTACGTTGGGGAAAAAACAGGAAGCGCTGGCCGCCGATATGGGAATCAGTCAGACTCTTGTCTCTTTTTACGAGAAAAAACAGGTAATCGAGGATGACATGATTGATAAATTTGCCAAAGCGTTGAACGTGGCTCCCGAACTGATCAAGGAACTCGAAGAAGATCCGGTAACTTATATCATTGAAAACAATACATTTGAAGAGGGAAGCGTAAGCAATATAGCATCCACAAGTGAAAATTGTACTTACACGTATAATGCAATTGAACAATTTCTCGAATTGAGTAAAGAAAAAACCGCTCTATATGAACGGATGCTTGAACTCGAAAAAGAAAAAAGTGCCCTATTAAAACAGTTGTTGAAGGAGCAGAAATAAGATTCTGGTTTCTCCCTTTCCGGCCACTGGGATAGGTACATTCTACCATGTATCTGTTGAATTCATTAATATCCTCTTAAACCCAAGTAGAGATAATTCAATAAAAATAACCATGAATAAACTTCGCAAATTGTAAAGTTTATTATATATTTGCATCTATATAAGCAGAATGAAATGATCATCATAGACAATCAAATACTTGATGTTTTTGTAGAAAAGCATACTGATTGCCGGAAAGCTATCCAAAGTTGGATCAATAAAGTGGAGAATGCTGAATGGAAATCGCATGCAGAATTAAAAATGGATTTTCCTTCTGCCGATTATGTAAAAAATGGACGATACGTATTCAATATCCGGGGCAATAAATACCGGCTGATTGTGGTTGTTATTTTCGTAGCGGGCCAGTTAATTGTCCGTTTTGTGGGTACTCATGCCGAGTATGATAAAATTAATGCAGAATCTATTTAAAAAAGGGGTATGTTATGGAAAAAAAATATTCCGATTTGAAAGAAATCAGGAACCGTTCTCATTTCGACGAAGTAAAAGCCTATTACGAAGATATATTGAAAAAAGCTACTGAAACCGGGGCTTTGGAAGTGCAGGATGCCGATAATAAATATATCAAAGAATTGGACCGTATCGGTAAAATGATATATATGTACGAAAGATTAAATTCTCCTGCGAAGAATTTGAATTTCAGATCACCTCTGGTTATCTCAATCGAAAATGAACTGGATAAAAGACAATTGAAACAACGTCAAGCGGCCGAATTGTTGGATGTAAAAGAATCTACATTCAGCCAAATAATGAGAGGCAAGCGGTCCGTTCCAAAGTCTATGGCTAAGAAACTGTACACGGAATTCCAAATTGATCCGGCTCTTATTTTGGAGAATTTATAAATAGGAGAACCAGTAGAGAAAATTGAAAATGCACTCCGTCAATGGCATACATAAAAGTCAGGCCTGTGAAACTATTTTTTCAAACAGGCCTGACTCTGAAAATATAAAATGGTTATTTCTTAGTTGTATCCCGGATTTTGCGGAAAATCACCATTGATATTCAAGTCGATCTGTTCTTGCGGAATGGGCAATAATACATGATAGTCCTGGATATTCAATCCCGGAGTGAGCGGATTATTATTATATTTCCGAACCCGCTCAACCAGTTTTCCCGTTCGCCGCAGCACATAAAAACGACACTCCTCCTGGTATAATTCCCGGGCGCGTTCATCCAACAGATAATCGATATTTATTTCATCTATTGTGGCGGGGGTGGCATTGGCCCTGCTGCGGATTACATTGATATCCTCCAGCGCCTTTTCCGGGTGCCCGCTCTGGATATATGCTTCGGCACGGAATAGGTAGGTCTCGGCCAAACGCATGGCATATACATCCTTATAAGAAGCGCCGTTCCCGGATGTGGCCGGATTTTCGAGGACGTTGCACGGATCGAAGAATTTCAAAAAGAAAGGATAGATATACTGGCAGGTATCGCGGATGGCATCACGTCCCGCACTGGGCGGATAAAGGCTGAAATCGATCCGCTGGCCATGGTATGCCGACTCGGGGTTGTCAAAATAGAAATCACGTTTTACCATGTGTTTGGCATTCCTGATATCTTTATCGAAGTCTTTACCCCAGACAATATTGGTCATATAATAGGTCGGGCGTATCCAGGAAACACCCCTTCCCAATGTATCGGAATAACCCGTATATTTGCCGTCGACCAACTCACCACGGAATGCCGGTTTGCCGTCGGGGGTATTCCCCATCCTGAAATAGGCCGGCCCCCAGGCACGCCCCCCACGGTTATTGCTTCCGCCAATAACACTTGGTTCCTCAAACTGGATAGACCAGATGTTTTCCGTGTTTTCTGCCAGGTTTTGGTTATTGGTGGCAAACAGGTCGTAGAATACATCTCCTGTTCCCCAAACAGAATTGCCTGCACTGCCAAAACGGTGGGTCATGAGCTTATATCCCAAACTATTGATCAGTTGGGTAGACGATTGTATCGCTTCATCATATTTGCCCTGCATCAGGTAGACTTCGGTAAGGAGATGCAACGCCGCTCCCTTGGCAATACGGCCAGGGCTTTCTACATTTTCCCTATCGGGAAGATACGAAACGGCTTTGCCCAGATCTTCTTCCATCAACTTAAAAGCCTCAGCTTTGGGATGGCGCGCGTAGTCCGTCTTAAATTCGCTGGTCACATCCGTGACAATGGGCACATCCCCATAATTGGACACCAGATGACGATAACACCATGCGCGGAAAAAGAGCGCTTCACCATAAAACTCTTCTTTTTTGGTCGGCGTAGACCAGTTGATATCAGATTTATCTATGTATTCCAGGATAAGGTTGGCCCTTTGAATGATGCGGTACGGACGCCGCCACCATTCCCTGACTATCCCGTTGGTGGATGTGAAGTAATTTACATAGTTGCTAACAAATTTGGTGCTGTTCGGGTCTTCCCCATGGAAAGCCACATCGGTGCCAAGGCCTTTGTAGGTGCTGCTGTGCTCCTGTATCTCTTCACCAAAGAAGAAGTCATTGCGTACGGACCAGTGGAGCCCGTTGATTCCTTGCCGTAACCCGGCTTCGGTATTATATGCATTCTCCGGCGCA
>Ga0207420_1002226_pt1 | contig 10219 bp, 10 predicted proteins | sample ThiBio_inoc_biof_FD_183941 | JGI IMG/M metagenome (GOLD analysis project Ga0207420, IMG submission 183941) | Wastewater bioreactor microbial communities from Cape Town, South Africa - Thiocy_inoc_biof (SPAdes) | ecosystem: Engineered > Bioremediation > Thiocyanate > Unclassified | place: South...
CGCGCTGGGCGTCGGTGCAGGCCAGGCGCTCGGGCCAGACATGCTGCCAGTGGTTCCACAGCAACTGGGCGCCCACGTGGTCCAGCCACTGCAGCTGCATCAGGTCCCAGCCCAGCGTGGGTGCGGCCGGGTGGCTGCGCAGCTGACCCGACACGGCCTGCCACTGCGCCCCGGTTCCCAGCTCCGCCGCGCCCCAGCGCCCGTGCAGCTGCGCACAAGGCCCCTGGGGCGTGTCGGCGCGAACAATGCGAGGAGCGGGATCGGTCATGAACTGGGCAGCGCGGGCTGCCAAGAATGAAAGGGAGCGTGCATGGTAGCGGAGCCGGACGCAGGCGGCACGTAGGATTGATGCCCGCCAGGACCGTGCGCCAAGCACAGGCGGGCCAGGAATGCGTGAAATTAATATCAAACAGGCCGCCAGCGCTTTACCATCGTGCGCTGATAGCTATATATTTAATAGCAATAGGCACTGACCCTCTCGACACACCCGGCGCCGTCCGCACAATGGCCCTCCGTCTCCTTCCACACATTGCCACCGCCCCTGCCCATGAGCGACCACACCACGTTTGACACCATCATCATCGGCGGCGGCACCGCCGGCGCCCTGCTGAGCAACCGCCTGAGCGCCGACGGCCGCCACCGCGTGCTCCTCATCGAGGCCGGCCGCAAGGACGACTACCACTGGATCCACATCCCCGTGGGCTACCTGTACTGCATCGGCAACCCGCGCACCGACTGGCTCTACAACACCGAACCCGACGCGGGCCTGAACGGCCGCACGCTGCGCTACCCGCGCGGCAAGACGCTGGGCGGCTGCAGCAGCATCAACGGCATGATCTACATGCGCGGCCAGGCGCGCGACTACGACCAGTGGGCCGAATTGACCGGCGACGCCAGCTGGCGCTGGGACAACGCCCTGCCCTATTTCCGCCGCCATGAGGACCACTGGCGCCTGGACCAGCCCGGCGCCGTGAATGAAAACTTCAAGCGCCTGCATGGCAACAAGGCTACCGGCAGCACCGGCGAGTGGCGCGTGGAAAAGCAGCGCCTGCGATGGGATGTCCTCGATGCCTTTGCCCAGGCCGCGCAGCAGGCGGGCATCCCGGCCACCGACGACTTCAACGGCGGCAGCAACGAAGGCGTGGGCTACTTTGAGGTCAACCAGAAAAGCGGCTGGCGCTGGAACACCGCCAAGGCCTTCCTGCGGCCCACCTGCTACGGCCGCCCCAACTTCGAGATGTGGACCAGCGCGCAGGCCGCCAAGCTCATCGTCGAGACGCAGCCCGACGGCAGCAAGCGCTGCACCGGCGTACAGGTGTGGGACGGCACCGAGATGGTCACGGCCCGCGCAACGGGCGAGGTCATCCTGAGCGCAGGCGCGGTCAACTCACCGCAATTGCTGCAGCTGTCGGGCATCGGCCCGGCCGCGCTGCTGCGCCAGCACGGCATCGACGTGGTGCACGACCTGCCCGGCGTGGGCGCCAATTTGCAGGACCATCTGCAGATCCGCGCGGTGTTCAAGGTCAACGGCGTGGCCACGCTCAACACCATGGCCAGCTCGCTCTGGGGCAAGGCCAAGATCGGGCTCGAATACGCGACCAAACGCAGTGGCCCCAGCATGGCGCCCTCGCAGCTGGGGGCATTCACGCGCAGCAGCGCCGACCAGCCCTACCCGAACATCGAGTACCACGTGCAGCCGCTGTCGCTCGACGCTTTTGGCGAGCCGCTGCACAGCTTTCCGGCCTTCACGGCCAGCGTGTGCAACCTCAACCCCACAAGCCGGGGCACGGTGAACATCAAGAACGCCGACTTCAAGGCCGCACCGGCCATCGCCCCCAACTACCTCAGCACCACCGAAGACCGGCAGGTGGCCGCCGACAGCCTGCGTGTCACGCGCCGCATCGTGGCCCAGCCCGCGCTGGCCAGGTACCAGCCCGAGGAGTGGAAGCCCGGCGTGCAGTTTGAAAGCGACGAGGACCTCGCGCGCCTGGCCGGTGACATTGCCACCACGATCTTCCACCCTGTGGGCACGACGAAGATGGGGCGGGATGACGACCCAATGGCGGTGCTGGACTCCCAACTGCGCGTGCGCGGCATTGCAGGCCTGCGCGTGGTGGATGCAGGGGCCATGCCCACCATCACCAGCGGCAACACCAACTCGCCGACACTGATGCTGGCCGAGAAGGCGGCGGAGTGGATCATCCAGGCGCGGCGCGCGGCATAAGCGCGGATACCATCGCGCCCATGTACTCCTCCACCTTCATCTTTGCCACGAAGAACCTGTTCAAGGTCTTTTCGGGGTCGCGCAAGTGCCTTGCCGGGAGGGGATGCAAGGCGCGGTGAGCAGTTGATAGCTTGGCTATCAACAAGCGCCGCAACGCCGCAGACCGCCCGGCAAGGCACTTGCCCGAAGGGTTGGAGTGAAATCGGGCGATTGGACGCCTCGGTTGCTTGCATGGGCACCAGCCCATGCGGCGCACCCGAAGCATCCACTCATCCCGATTGCACTCCAACGCGATCCCCGAAAAGACCTTGAACAGGTTCTCAATTCGACGACGCCTTCCACCGCCTGGACGAGGCGATTGCCACCGCCGCCCGCTCCATCGACGGCTACCTGGGCGAGGAATCGTGGGAGGACACGGGCAAGGGCCTCGTGTCCAACGTCTACTACTGGCAGTCGCTCGAAGCGCTGCAGGCCCTGATGCAACACCCCGCCCACCTGAAGGCCAAGGCGGCGCAAGCGCAGTGGCTCAACGGCTACCAGGTCGTGATTGCGCAGGTGCTGCGCACCTATGGCGATGACAAGCTGGCCGGGCTGCTACCCACGGCGGGCCTGTTCGTGCAAGGCACGGCAGCGCACTGACACCGCCCGCGCAACGGCCACCCGGCCGCAGCGTGGTCAGCGAATCCCTCCCACATAACGGGGAACCTCCGGCGCAGGCTCTGGCGGCGGCGGCGCCATGCGCTGGCGCACCGCCTGCGTGGCCACATCCAGCAAGGGTCGGCGCGGCGCAGCAGGTGGGGCGGCATGGATAGCGAGATCGAGGCGGTCGGCCCACTCGACCAGCTCCGGAACGTTGTCCTCCTGGGCACGTTGGCGTGCGAACCGCACGATCTCCAGCGCATATTCAACGTTGGAAGCCATCCATTCAGTGTCGGTCACGCGCCCCGTCTTGCGGCGCAGCAGCACATGCAAATGGGCGGCAATGGCAAGCTTGTCGGAATCGGGCATGGTCGGCTCCTTATGGCATTTCAGTCATCCATGGCGCTGCGCACCACCAACGGGCCATGACAGGGGCGCAGCCCAAGCCAGTGCCACCGTGGAACTGGCTTTGCCAGGCCACGGGTGGCGTCCCCCTCGGGGGAAGACGCGAAGCGGCTCAGGGGGGCTTCCATCTACCCCAGGCGCTCACGGTGCTGGGCAATGTCGAGCCCGGTCTGCTCGCTCTGCTCATCCACCCGCAGGCCCACAGCCAGGTTGGTGATCCACAACAGCACGGCGGTTGCGACGAGGCTGTAGGCCATCACAGCGCCCACGCCAATGGCCTGGGTGAGCAGGCTGCCTGGCACACCCCCCACGGTGCGGCTGGCCAGCATGCCGGTGAGCAGCGAGCCCACGATGCCGCCGATGCCATGCACCCCAAACACGTCCAGGGAATCGTCGGCGCGCAGCAGGCGCTTGAGCCCCGTGGCGCCCCAGTAGCAGGCCAAACCCGCCACCACGCCAATCACCACTGCCGAGCGCAGCGTGACAAAACCCGCAGCAGGCGTGATAGCCACCAGGCCCGCCACCAGGCCAGAGCAAAGCCCCAGCAACGACGGCCGCCCGCGCACCACCCACTCGCCCAGCATCCACGACAAGGCACCCGCCGGCGCGGCCAGGTGCGTCACCGCCATCGCCAGCCCCGCACGGCCGTCGGCGGCCACGGCAGAGCCTGCGTTGAAGCCGAACCAGCCCACCCACAACAAGCCCGCGCCCGCCATGGTCAGCCCCAGGTTGTAGGGCTCGAACGCCTCGCGGCCATAGCCCGTGCGCCGCCCCAGGAACCACGCACACACCAGCCCGGCCACACCCGCATTCACGTGCACCACCGAGCCCCCGGCAAAGTCCAGCGCACCCATCTGGGCCAGCCAGCCCCCTGGCTCCCACACCCAGTGCGCCACCGGGGCGTAGACCAGCAGGGTCCACAGGCTGATGAAGATCAGCATGGCGGAAAACCGCATGCGCTCGACAAACGCTCCCACCAGCAGCGCGGCGGTGATGATGGCAAACGTGAGCTGGAACATGGCGTACACCGACTCGGGGATGTGCGGCGCCACATGGCTTACGGCCAGCTTGCCGCCAGCGAGCTGAAAGTCCAGGCCCGCAAAGCCGATGCGGTCCCATCCCCCCAGCCAGGGGCTGCCCGGGGTGAAGGCCAGCGAGTAACCCGCCCCAAACCACAGCAGGCTGACCAGCGCGGCAATGGCCACCACGCTGGCCATGGTGTTGAGCACGTTCTTCTTGCGCACCATGCCTGCGTAGAACAGGGCAATGCCCGGCAGCGTCATCAGCAGCACCAGCGCTGTGGAGGTCATCATCCACGCGGTATCTGCCGCGCTGATCGTGGTCTGCGCCACCAGCCCGGGACGTGTGAGAGACAAGGAAGGCACCGCTCCCGCCGCCACCTCTGGCGCCGTCTGCGCCAGCGCACTCGCGCACAGGCCCAGACACAGCGACCCTATCCCAACGAACCGGTGGTTGACTCCCCGCATGGCGGCTCCCTTTCGCAAATTGTTACAAACGCGATTGCACGAGCCGTGCCAACCCCAACACCCCGATTCCGCCGCTGGAAACCCGATCACTGCCCCACAACGGGGGCGGGAAACCCCCAATGCACCAACGGAGTGCAGTCGCTACAGTTGTGGCACTCGAAAGCGCGCTTCGGTGTGCCAAGCGAGGGGCCCGAGGAGACACTCTTTCTACCAATAAACAAATTTCAAGCACCCAACGAGGTGCGTTTTTTCCAGGCGCTGGCGATCCCAGCGCCTTTTTCTTGCCTGTTCTACGCTGGCCTCCCTTTCGCCAGTGCCCCGAGGAGTCCTGAATCCATAGCAGGCAAGCTGCGAAAATCCTGCGATGGAATGGATTTTTATTACCCTCGCCTCGCTGCTCGCAGGCTTCGTGGATGCCATCGTGGGGGGTGGCGGGCTGGTGATGGTGCCGGCCCTGTTTGCGGCTTTCCCCGGGGCGCCCCCTGCCACGCTGCTGGGCACCAACAAGGCGGCCTCGGTGTGGGGCACGGCCATGGCCACCTGGCAATACAGCCGCAAGGTGCAGGTTCGCTGGTCGGCCATGCTGCCTGCGGCAGCGGCCGGTTTTGCGGGGTCGTTTGCAGGCGCCTGGGCCGTCACCGTGATGTCGGCCGACTTCCTGCGCAAGCTGCTGCCCCTGGTGCTGCTGGGCGTGCTGGTCTACACGCTGGCCAAAAAAGAGTTGGGGCGCCACCACACACCCCGCTTTGCGGGCAGGGCCGAAGTGCTGGTGGCGTGCCTGATCGGCGTGGTCATCGGCTTTTATGACGGCTTCTTCGGCCCGGGCACCGGCAGTTTCTTCGTTTTTCTGTTTGTGCGGCTGCTGGGCTATGACTTCCTGAACGCCTCGGCCTCAGCCAAGCTGCTCAATTGCGCCACCAACATCGCCGCCATCGCGCTGTTTGCCGCCAAGGGCCATGTGTGGTGGCACTTTGCGGTGACGCTGGCCATCGCCAATGTGGTGGGCAGCCTGCTGGGCACGCACCTGGCGCTCAAGCACGGCACGGGTTTTGTGCGTGGCATCTTCATCGTGGTGGTGAGCACGCTGATCCTCAAGACGGGTTACGACGCGTTCCTGCGCTAGGGATGGCCTGCATAACTCCCTGCGGTCGGTGGTAGCACGGCCTCGGGCGGCTCGCTGCGTTGCTTTTCTTGCCAATAGCCGAGCTATTGGCAAGAAAAGGCGCCTTGCGAACCATCCCGATCCGCACTACCACCAACTCGCGAGGGTTATGCAGGACATCCCAAGCTGAGGCCCGAAGGGGCTCATGCCCCCGGATGGCATCATGCTTGCTAAGCTGAGCTGGCCTACCACCAGGGCGCCCCGAGGTCATCGGGGTTGCCCTGCATGGCCCGAATGTGAACGCCCGTCCTATAATTTCTGCGCATTTCCGTTTGATGACGAGGCCCATCGCTGTTGGCGATGCCTGCATTCACCCGCTCCGGCTTGCCTACCCGCATGCCGGATTTTTTGTACCTGAACCACCCCCACAGGAACCTGCCATGAAGTTTTTCAAGTCTGCCGTTGTCACCGCCGTGGCGCTGTGCGCTGCCCTCGCCGTCCAGGCCCGCACGCTGGACGAAATCAAGAAGGACGGCAAGATCATCGTGGCCACCGAAGGCCAGTTTGCCCCGTTCAACTTCTTCGAAGGCACCAAGCTGACGGGTTTCGAGGTGGAAGTGGCAGAGCTGGTGGTCAAGAAGATGGGCCTGAAGCTCGAATGGAAGACGCTGGGCTTTGACGCACTGCTGACCGGCCTGGGCCAAAGCCGCTGGGACGCTGTCATTGCCTCACACGGCGTGACCGAAGAACGCTCCAAGGCCGTCACGTTTGCCAACCCCCACTACTGCTCGGGCGGCATCATCGTGGCCATGGACGCAAAAATCCGCAACGCCAAGGACCTGACCGGCAAGGTGGTGGCAGTGCAGACCGGCACCAGCTACCTGGAAAACGTGCAGAAGCTCACCGGGGTGAAGGAGGTGAAGAACTTCCCGCAGGACACCGACGCCCAGCGCGCCCTGATCTCCAAACGCGTCGACGCCTGGGTGAGCGACAAGTTCGTGGCCAAGGAAGCCGCCGCCAAGAACGCCAAGGCCGGGTTCAAGCTCGGCGACATGCTGTTCATCGAACGCATCGCCCCCGCCATGGCCAAGGGCAACACCGGCCTGGCCGATGCCTGGAACAAGGCGTTTGCCGAAGTGCTAACCGATGGCAGCTACGCCGCCGTCTCCAAGAAGTATTTCAACGAAGACGTGCGCTGCAACTGATATAGAAACACGCTACGGGGTGCGCTGGGCCTGGCCCGTTGCGCACCCTTTGCTGTTTTTGACGGCGTCACCATGGTCCTGCCGCCGGCCCGATTTCCAACCAAGACCTTCCGGTCGTCCGATCCATGCTTCTCGCTCTTTGGCCACAAGGCTGGTCCCGACAGCAGCGCAGCAATGCCACGCTGGTCGCTGCACTGGTGCTGATGGTTCTTGCCCTCTCGTTGCTGGGCCAGTTGCTTTCGTTTTTTCCCGACCCCATCGGCCCCAACGCCCAGGCGTTTTCCGAAGGCGCGCGCACCACGCTGTGGCTCACGCTGGTCAGTGGTGCCGTGGGCCTGGTGCTGGGCACGGCGGCGGCGCTGGCCCGCACCGCCCGCTGGACGGCCGTGCGCTGGATTGCCGGCGTGTACATCTGGGCTATTCGCGGCACGCCGCTCTTGGTGCAGATCCTGTTTGTGTACTTGCCGCCGCAGTCGTGGCCCTGGGGCTGAACGTGGGCGCCTACAACGCCGAAGCCCTGCGCGCTGGCCTGCTGGCCGTCCCCCGGGGTCAGACCGAGGCCGCCAAGGCCCTGGGCCTGGGCCGCATGCACGTGTTCCTGGACGTGGTGTTTCCGCAGGCGTTCAAGATCTCGCTGCCGCCGCTGGTGAGCAACTTTGTGGCACTGCTCAAGGACTCGTCACTGGCCTACGCCATCGGCGTGGTGGAGCTGACCAATGTGGGCAACCGCATCCAGTCAGCCACGTTCCAGCCCATTGCCACGCTGACCACGGTGGCCATCACCTACCTGCTGCTGACCACGCTGGTCACGCAAGTCTCCAACGCCGTCGAATACCGCTTTGACGTGGAAGGGCGCAACCGATGACCGCAACGACCAACCAGCCCAAGCCCTACATCGTGGCCGAGCGGGTGTGCAAGTCGTTTGGTGCACACCAGGTTCTCAAGGACGTCTCCACCGTGTTCCACACCGGTGAGGTGACGGTCATCATCGGCGCCTCCGGCTCGGGCAAGAGCACGCTGCTGCGCGCCATCAACCGGCTGGAACCCCACGACAGCGGGCGCATCACCATCGACGGCGTGGACGTCTGCGACGACCTCGCCACCCTGCAGCGCCAGCGCTGCGAGGTGGGCATGGTGTTCCAGCAGTTCAACCTGTTCGGCCACATGAGCGTGCTGGACAACGTGACGCTGGCGCCCCGCCGCATTCGCCGCACCCCGCGCACCCAGGCCAACGACGAAGCCATGCAGCTGCTGCGCCGCGTGGGCATGCAGGACCACGCACACAAGTACCCGTGGCAGCTGTCGGGCGGGCAGCAGCAGCGGGTGGCCATTGCACGGGCGCTGGCCATGCAGCCCAAAGTGATGCTGTTCGACGAGCCCACCTCGGCGCTGGACCCGGAGATGGTTAAGGAAGTGCTGGACGTGATGCGAGGCCTCGCGCGTGGTGGCATGACCATGATTGTGGTCACCCACGAAATGGGCTTTGCGCGCGAGGTGGCCGACCGCGTGATGTTCTTCGATCAAGGCCGCATTGCGCACGATGCGCCGCCGCAGGAGTTCTTCAGCAACCCGGCCAATGACCGCATCCGCGCGTTTCTGGGGCAGGTCAGCCACTGATCAAATCCGCGCCGCGCCGCACTGCAAAGGCCGCCCGGGCAACCGGCGGCCCTTTTTTCTTTTGGGTATTTAGGAATTTGTCGATGCGTACTGAACGCTGGGGCCTGATGGCCCTGTTGGCTGTGACCGTGGTGTGGGGCACCACCTTCCCGGCGATGAAACTGCTCTCGGCTCACCTTGACGCGCTGCAGATCATCTGGCTGCGGTTCGTGATCGCGCTGCTGGTGCTGGCGCCGTTGTGGCGCGGCATGCTGCGCCACGAGCGGCGCTGGGGCTGCGCGCTGGGGTTGCTGCTGTTCCTGGCGTTCTGGCTGCAGATCGAGGGCCTCGCGCGCACCAGCAGCAACCGCAATGCGTTTGTCACCGGCCTGAACGTGCTGGTGGTGCCGCTGATCGCCATGGCCTTCCTGGGACGGCGCTATGGCTGGCGACTCTGGGGTGCCTGCGTGATGGCGCTGGCGGGCATGGCGCTGATGTTCCACGAAAACGAGCCCTGGAACCTGGGCGATACGCTGACGCTGGCCAGCACCGTGTTCTACGCGCTGTACATCCTGGCGCTGGAAGAGTGCGCACGCCGCACGGCCGCGCAGCCGCTGCTGGCCACGCGCATGGCCGCCGCACAGGCCACGGTGATGGCGCTGGCGTCCACCGCGCTGCTGCTGGCTCAGGGCGAGGGCATGGGCTGGCTACGGTCCGTGGCCGACCTGCCCCTGGATGCTTTGCTGGCGCTGCTGTACCTGGGCCTGCTGGCCAGCGTGGTGGTGGTGACGCTGCAGGCCTGGGGCCAGCAGCGCGTGGACGCCATGCGCAGTGCCATCGTGTTCGGGCTGGAGCCGGTGTTCGCGGCCCTCACAGCCTGGGTGCTGCTCGGGGAGAGGCTGGGCTGGGCGGGGCTCGGTGGCGCCGCGCTCATCGTGGCAGCGCTGGTGTTCAGCCAGATCCAGCCTGCTGCGCGCGCGGGCCGGACGCAACGGGCCTGAGAGGCGCGGTACGCACTCCGAGCCGCTCCGCGCCTTCCTCTCAGGGGAACGCCACCCATGGTTTGGCGGAGCCTGTTCCACAGGTGGCACGGGCACCACGGGCGCGGCCATTTCAAGCCAAAACGGGCTCCAGCGCTTATTCACAAAGCGCAAACAGCTACTATTTATATAGCAAACTATGGCGCAATCAGCGGCACATCAACCGCTTTGCGGGGCTTGCCGATCGGGGCCGAGGCCAGGCCTTTTTGCACAGCCGCCATGTCTTCCTCGTTGGGATAGTCGCCCAGCAGCCAGTAGTCAAACACCCGGCGCGCGATGGGGGCGGCGTGCGCAGCGCCGAAACCGGCGTTTTCCACGATGGCCGCAATCACGATGGTGGGGTTTTCGGCAGGAGCAAAGGCGGCAAACAGCGAGTGGTCACGCTGGTGTTCTTCCAGCGCCTTGGCGTTGTATTTGACGTTCTGGCCCATCGTCACGGCCTGGGCTGTGCCGGTCTTGCCGCCCGAGGTGTAGGGCGCCCCGGCAAACACTCGCGTGCCGGTGCCGCCCTTGTTCACCGC
>Ga0207420_1002231_pt1 | contig 10201 bp, 7 predicted proteins | sample ThiBio_inoc_biof_FD_183941 | JGI IMG/M metagenome (GOLD analysis project Ga0207420, IMG submission 183941) | Wastewater bioreactor microbial communities from Cape Town, South Africa - Thiocy_inoc_biof (SPAdes) | ecosystem: Engineered > Bioremediation > Thiocyanate > Unclassified | place: South...
AGGTGCAGGCCGAGGCCGCCGGCGCAGTAGCCGTAGTGGCGCAGCCGCATCGCGGCCTTGTGCAGCAGGCGGTAGAGCACCGCCAGCGCGGAATCGGGATCACGCAGCTCGGGCGCCAGCACGTGCGAATGGCCGACGCTGGAGCGCTGGGTGGGGGCAGGGGCGAGGTTTTCGCCGCGCAGTTTGGCGTAGTAGCGCTCGCCCTCGACGCCGCCCCAGGCATGGCGTAGGGTGTCGCGGCTGGCGGCGCAGAGTTGCTCGACGGTGTGGATGCCGAGCCGGTTGAAGCGCTGTTCCATGGCGCGGCCGATGCCGGTCAGGGCGCCGAGCTTGAGGCCGTACAGGCGCTGCGGCAACTCGTGCTGGCGGATCACCACCAGCCCATCTGGTTTCTGCATGTTGGACGCGGTCTTGGCGAGGAAGCGGTTGGGCGCGATGCCGACCGAGCTGTGCAGCACCTCGCCGACCTGATCGTAGATCGCCTGCTTGATCTGTTTTCCGAGCCGGACGGCCTTGGCTTCCTCGCGGTCGCTGCCCAGCAGGTCGCAGGCCATTTCGTCGATCGACAGCACGGCGCCGACTGGGGTGCACGATTCCACCGCGGCGACGATGCGGTGGTGGATCTCCACGTAGGTCGACGGCCGCGCCTGCACGAAAACGATGTCGCGGCACAGCTTGCGGGCTTGCCACACCGGGGTGCCGGTGCGGATGCCAAAGCGCTTGGCGTCGATGCTGGCGGCGATGCAGCAGGTGGTATCGGCCATCACCGGCAGCACGCCGACCGGACGGCCGCGCAGCTCGGGCCGCAGCTGCTGCTCGGCCGAGGCGAAGAAGGAATTGAGATCGACGTAAAGCGAATGCAGGGCCATGGGATGCTCCGGGGGAACACGCCGTCGTCGCCCGGTTTTTCCGGGGCGGCGATGGAGATTGAATATAGTGTATATCCATACACTATATTCAATCAATTCAGCCCGGGTTCGCCAGGTTCATCCGCTCCAGCCGCTGGCACAGGGTGTCGATGATGCGGCGCGACAGCGGGGCGGAATGGCGCATCAGTTCTTCCAGCGTCTGCGGCGGCAACGCCAGCACGGTGAGCTCGCCGTCGGCGACGACCGAGGCGGTGCGCTTCTCGTTCAGCAGATAGGCCATTTCGCCGAACAGCTGGCCTTCGCCGAGTTCGCCCAGGCGGCGCCGTCCGCCGTCGGTGTTCTTGTACACCGCGGCGCGGCCGGCGTAGAGAAAATAGGCGGTTTTCGAGTCGTCGCCTTCCTCGATCAGCGCGTGGCCGGCGGGGTGCACCTGGCCGTATTTTTCCAGCAGGCGGTGGCTGTCGCTGAAGACGTAGCCTTCGAGCTTGCCGGCGCCCTCGCCGCTACCGCCGAGGAACAGTTTTTCCAGCGCGGTAATGTCGGCCTTGCCGTAGGCGTACAGCGCCTGTGCCCACAGGTACAGCAGCAGGAAGGCGAAATAGCCGCCGATCAGCACGAACACCACGCCGCCGAGCGTGCCGTACAGGCTGCGGTAGTTCTCCAGCTTGAAGAAGGCGCCGAACAGCAGCAACAGCAGGCCCAGGCTCACGGTGGCAGCGAGCGCGAACACCGCCGCGTCGCGCGCGCGCGGATGCCGCCGCGGCAGCCGCCAGTAGGCGGCGAACAGCAGCGCCCACACCATGGCGAAGGCGAACAGCGAGTTGAGCGTCCGCAGTGCCTGCGCGTTGCCCGCGCCGATGATGTCATTCTGCGCCAGGAACGACAGCGTGACCTGGGCCAGCGCGGCCACCCCCATCAGCAGGAACAGCACCGGCAGGATGATCAGCGGCAGCACCCACGACACCACCAGATTGCGTTTGCTCCGGTCGGGAAAAATGATGCGGAAAGCTCCCTGCATCGTGTTGACCAGCCCGCGCGACGACAGCACCAGGGTGACGAGGCCGACGCCGCCGGCCGCGAGCTGGGTTTGCCGCGGGATGAAGCCGAGCGCGGTGAGGCTGTCCAGTTGCATCTGATCGTAGAGCGCGGCCATCAGGATGGTGGCCGGTATCGAATTCTCGGCAACATGGCCCAGCAGTTGCAGGGCGTAGCTCAGCAGCAGCAGCAGCGGAGTGGCCGACAGCAGGAAGTAGAACGCCGTCGCCGCGGCGTGGTTCTGCAGCCCGTTCTGGCCGAACAGGCGCCAGGTGGTGTAGGCAAGCTGGAGCAGCCAGCTCAGCGTGCCGCGGGCAGGGGGCAGGGCGGCGAGTTTCTGGAACATGGCCTGCCCGCGCCCGGGTGCCGCGCTCAGGCCATCGCCTGGGCGATGCGCTTGAGCGCCTTTTCGAGGTTGGCCTGCGAGGTGGCGAAGGACAGGCGGATGTAGCCTTCGGCGCCGAAGGCCGAGCCGGGGACGACGGCGACGTCGGCCGACTCCAGCAGGTATTCGGAAAACGCGATGTCGGTGCCCTGCTCGATGACGTCGCGCGCCAGCAGGTTCTGGATTGCGGGACGGACGTCGGGGAAGGCGTAGAAGGCGCCGCCGCTGTCGACGCAATGGAAGCCGGGGATGGCGTTGAGCGCGTCGACGACGTAGCGGTGGCGCGCCTTGAAGGCGTCGAGCATCGGGGTGATGCAGCCCTGGTCGCCGTTCAAGGCGGCCTCGGCGGCGACCTGCGAGATCGAGGTGGGGTTGGAGGTCGACTGCGACTGCACGTTGGTCATCGCGCGCAGGATGGCTTCCGGGCCGGCAGCGTAGCCGATGCGCCAGCCGGTCATCGAATAGGCCTTGGACACGCCGTTCAGCACCAGGGTGCGGTCGTACAGGTCGGGGCAGACATTGAGGATGTTGACGAAGGGCGCACCGTCGAGGCGGATGTGCTCGTACATGTCGTCGCTGGCGATCAGCACCTGCGGATGCTTGCGCAGCACCGCGCCGAGCGCGGCCAGTTCGTCGCCGCTGTAGACCGCGCCGGTGGGGTTGGACGGGCTGTTGATGACGACCAGCCGGGTTTTCGGCGTGATCGCCGCTTCCAGCTGCGCCGGGGTGATCTTGAAGCCCTGCTCGATGCCGGCCTCGACGATCACCGGCTTGCCGTCGGCGAGGATGACGATGTCGGGGTAGGAGACCCAGAACGGCGCGGGGACGATGACCTCGTCGCCGGGGTTGATCACCGCCTGCACCAGGTTGAAGAAGCTCTGCTTGCCGCCGCACGACACCAGGATCTGCCTGGGTGTGTAGTCCAGCCCGTTGTCGCGCTTGAACTTGGCGACGATCGCCGCCTTCAGGCCGGGGGTACCGTCGACTGCGGTGTACTTGGTGAAGCCGCCGTTGATCGCTGCGATCGCCGCGTCCTTGATGTGCTGCGGGGTGTCGAAGTCGGGCTCGCCGGCGCCGAGGCCGACAATGTCGCGGCCGGATGCCTTGAGCGCGGCGGCGCGGGCGGTGACGGCCAGGGTGGGCGAGGGTTTGATGGCCTGTACGCGGCGGGAGAGTTCCACTATGGTTCCTTCATGCACCCCGGCGGGATGCTACTATCGACAAGTTTTAGCCGCGCGATTTTACCTGTGTTCGTCACCTTCCCCAATAGTCCCTTCCGTCTGTTCCAGCCGTTTCCGCCGGCCGGCGACCAGCCGAATGCGATCGCCCGGCTGGTCGAGGGGATCGAGGACGGCCTGTCGTTCCAGACCCTGCTCGGCGTTACCGGCTCCGGCAAGACGTTCACCATGGCCAACGTCATCGCGCAAACCGGCCGGCCGGCGCTGATCATGGCGCCGAACAAGACGCTGGCGGCGCAGCTTTACGCCGAGATGCGCGAGTTCTTCCCGGAAAACGCGGTCGAATATTTCGTCTCCTACTACGACTACTACCAGCCCGAGGCCTACGTGCCGGCCTGTTCATCGAGAAGGACTCCAGCATCAACGAGCACATCGAGCAGATGCGCTTGAGTGCGACCAAGTCGCTGCTGGAGCGGCGCGACACCGTGATCGTCTGCACCGTGTCGGCGATCTACGGTATCGGCGACCCGTCCGACTACCACAGCATGATCCTGCTCCTGCGCGAGAACGAGAAGATGAGCCAGCGCGAGGTCATCGCGCGGCTGACGCAGATGCAGTACGACCGCAACGACATCGAATTCAAGCGCGGCGTGTTCCGCGTGCGCGGCGACGTCATCGACATCTTCCCGGCGGAACACGCCGAGACCGCGATCCGCGTCGAGCTGTTCGACGACGTGGTGGAAACCCTGCACCTGTTCGACCCGCTCACCGGGCAGGTCCTGCAGAAGGTGGCGCGCTTCACCGTGTTCCCGTCGAGCCATTACGTGACGCCGCGCGAGACCACGCTGCGCGCCATCGAGCAGATCAAGGTCGAACTGCGCGAGCGGCTGGAGTGGTACTACGCCAACGGCAAGCTGGTGGAGGCGCAACGGCTGGAGCAGCGTACCCGCTTCGACCTCGAAATGATGGTCGAGCTGGGCTTCTGCAAGGGCATCGAGAACTACTCGCGCCATCTGTCTGGGCGCAAAGCGGGCGAGCCGCCGCCGACGCTGATCGACTACCTGGCGAAGGACGCGCTGATGTTCATCGACGAATCGCACGTCACCGTGACCCAGGTCGGCGGCATGTACAAGGGCGACCGCTCGCGCAAGGAAAACCTGGTCGACTATGGCTTCCGCCTGCCGTCGGCGCTCGACAACCGGCCTTTGAAGTTCGAGGAATTCGAGGCGCTGATGCCGCAGACCGTGTTCGTCTCGGCGACGCCGGCCAAGTACGAGGCAGAGCACGCGGGGCAGGTGGTCGAACAGGTGGTGCGCCCGACCGGACTGGTCGATCCGCTGGTCGAGGTGAGGCCGGTAGCGACCCAGGTCGACGACCTGATGAGCGAGGCGGGCAAGCGCATCGCCGTCGGCGAAAGAGTTCTTGTCACCACGCTGACCAAGCGCATGGCGGAAGACCTCACCGACTACCTCGCCGAGCACGGCGTGAAAGTGCGCTACCTGCACTCGGACATCGACACCGTCGAGCGCGTCGAGATCATCCGCGACCTGCGGCTGGGCGAGTTCGACGTGCTGGTCGGCATCAACCTGCTGCGCGAAGGGCTGGACATCCCGGAAGTGTCGCTGGTGGCGATTCTCGACGCCGACAAGGAAGGCTTCCTGCGCTCCGAGCGCTCGCTGATCCAGACCATCGGCCGCGCCGCGCGCCACCTCAACGGCACCGCGATCCTCTATGCCGACCGCATCACCGACTCGATGAAACGGGCGATGGACGAGACCGAGCGGCGCCGCAACAAGCAGCTCGCCTTCAACAGCGCGCACGGCATCGTCCCGCGCGGCGTGGTCAAACGCATCAAGGACATCATCGACGGCGTCTACGACGCCGACGCCACGCGTCAGGAACTCAAGGCCGCGCAGACGGTGGCCGAATACAAGGTACAGGATGAAAAGACGCTGACCAGGAAGGTCAAGAAGCTGGAAAAGGCCATGCTCGATGCGGCGAAGAACCTGGAATTCGAGAAGGCTGCGGAACTTCGCGACCAGTTGAAGGCACTCAAGCAGGTATTATTCGGAGTGGAAGAACACGATTCATGACTAAAGTACTTTTCGTATGCATGGGCAATATCTGCCGATCGCCGATGGCGGAAGGCATGTTCCGCAAGGCCATCCAGGACGCCGGACTGGACCGGGATGTGGAGACGGATTCCGCCGGGACCCACGCCTACCATATCGGCTCGGCGCCCGATCCGCGCGCGCGGCAGGCGGCGCGGCAGCGCGGGGCGGACATCAGCGGACTGCGCGGGCGCAAGGTGGCGGACGATGACTTCGAGCGCTTCGATTACATCCTGGTCATGGACGGCGACAATTACAACAGGCTGATCCAGCGTGCGCCGGCGCACCACCATGGCAAGATCCGGCGACTGCTGTCGTTCAGCCGCAAGTACCCCAATCTCGACGTGGTCGACCCGTATTACGGCGGCACACAGGGATTCGAGGAAAACCTCGACATGATCGAAGATGCGGTGCAGGGCTTGATCCGGGAAATCACCGGCGACACCCAGGTGAAAATGCGTTCAGGTAGCTGATCGCTTCTGCCGTTCGCAGCAAACAACAAGGGCCGCTTCAAGCGGCCCTTGTTGTTGTGGCGCAGGCTTTATTCCGCCTGGGTTTCCACCTGCACCAGCGGGCCCTCTGCCGCACTCGCCTGCGGACGTGCACGCCGGCGTGTGGGGTGGGGGGCTGCGGCCGGCGTGGATGCCGCGGCAACCTCGACGGCCGGCGCGCTGGTCTCGACCTGCATCAGGCCGACGCTGTCGCTGTCCGCCGGCTTGGCTGCGGGGCGGCGACGGCGGCGCGGACGGCCCGGCTCGCCGGTTTCACTCGTGCCTGCCGCTGCGGCCTGGGTTTCCACCTGCTGCAGGCTGGCAGTGCTGGCCGCCAGATCCGCCAGGATGGCGGCAGGGGAGGCGGTGACGCTATCGGCTGGCGCGGCATTCGGCAGGGCGGCCGTTTCCAGTTGCAAGGCCTGCTGCGCGGGGGCGGCAGGGGCCGCCGCCTTGGGCTTGCCCGCGATTTCGACGATTGCGTGGAAACCGGCGATTTCGATGATGGCCTGCGGTGTGCTTCCGCCATTGCCGGCCGCGGTTTCCGGACGGGTTTCACGCGGGCGGCGATTGCCGCGGCCGCGACGGCTGCGCGGTTCGCGTTTTTCCTCGCTGCCGGCCTCACGCGGGGCTTCCGCCGGCTCTGCCATGCGCGGTGCGGCTTCCGCCTCGGGGCGCGGTTTGGGCTGGCGCGGCGGGCGGGCGGGCTTTGCCGATTCGCCGTTGCGCGGTTCGGCACGGCCCTCGCTCTGGCGCGGCTCGGCCTGGCGCGATTCCGGCTGGCGGGCTTCGCCGTTGCGGGCTTCGCCACGCCCTTCGCCGCGGCTGCGGCGCTGGCCGGGCTTGCGTTCACGGCGCTCGCTCGGGCGTTCGTTGCGTGCAATGGCGGCAACCGGTTCGGCAACCGCCGGGGTGGCTGCGGCGGCAGGCGCTTCTTCGCCGAGTTTCTTGAACCAGCCGAAGATGCGCTCGAACAGACCGCCCTGGGCCGGCGCGACGGCCGGCACGGCCGGGCGCGCGGCCGGCACCGGCTGCGGCGGCGCGATCGACTTGACCGCGGCTTCCTGGCGCGCCGGCGCGGCGGACTGGGCGGTCTGGTAGACGGCTTCGGCCTCCGGTAGGGTTGCCATCTTGTAGCTCGGCTCGCTGGCGTCGCGCTGGTTCAGCTCGTCGTGGCGCAGCCGGGTGATGGTGTAGTGCGGGGTTTCCATGTGGATGTTGGGGATCAACACCACATTGACCTTGAGGCGCGATTCGATGGTGTGGATGTCGACGCGTTTCTCGTTCAGCAGGAAGGTCGCCACGTCGACCGGCAGCTGTATATGCACCGCGCCGGTGTTTTCCTTCATCGCATCCTCCTGCAGGATGCGCAGGATGTGCAGCGCCGACGATTCGGTGCCGCGGATGTGGCCGGTGCCGTGGCAGCGCGGGCAGGGGTTGTAGCTGGTCTCGCCGAGCGAAGGCTGCAGCCGCTGGCGCGACATTTCGAGGAGGCCGAAGCGCGAGATCTTGCCGGTCTGCACGCGGGCGCGGTCGTGATGCAGGGCATCGCGCAGGCGGTTTTCCACTTCGCGCTGATGCTTGGGGTTTTCCATGTCGATGAAATCGATCACGATCAGCCCGCCGAGGTCGCGCAGCCGCATCTGGCGGGCGATTTCGTCGGCCGCTTCGAGGTTGGTGTTGTAGGCGGTCTGCTCGACGTCGCTGCCCTTGGTGGCGCGCGCCGAGTTGACGTCGACCGACACCAGCGCTTCGGTATGGTCGATCACGATGGCGCCGCCCGACGGCAGGTTGACCTGGCGCGAGAATGCCGATTCGATCTGGTGCTCGATCTGGAAGCGCGAGAACAGCGGCACGTCGTCGCGGTAGAGCTTCACCTTGTTGACGTTGGCCGGCATCACGTGCGCCATGAACTGCTGCGCCTGCTCGAAGATGTCTTCGGTGTCGATCAGGATTTCGCCGATGTCCGCAGAGAAATAGTCGCGGATGGCGCGGATCACCAGGCTGCCCTCCTGATAGATCAGGAAGGCGCCGGACATCGAGGTCGACGCGCCGTCGATGGCTTTCCACAGGCTCAGCAGGTAGTTGAGGTCCCACTGGAATTCCTCGGCGGAACGGCCGATGCCGGCGGTGCGCGCGATCAGGCTCATGCCTTCGGGGATGTCGAGCTGCGCCAGGGTGTCGCGCAGCTCGTTGCGCTCCTCGCCCTCGATGCGGCGCGACACGCCGCCGCCGCGCGGGTTGGTCGGCATCAGCACGACGTAGCGACCGGCCAGCGAGACGTAGGTGGTGAGGGCGGCGCCCTTGTTGCCACGCTCGTCCTTTTCCACCTGGACCAGGAGTTCCTGGCCTTCCTTCAGGTTTTCCGGAACCTTGCCGTTGCCGGGCAGGCAGGAACGGGCGATTTCCTTGAACGGCAGGAAACCGTGGCGGTCGCAGCCGTAGTCGACGAACGCGGCTTCCAGGCTGGGCTCGACGCGGGTGACGACACCCTTGTAGATGTTGCCCTTGCGTTGCTCCTTGCTGGCGGACTCGATGTCAAGGTCGACGAGCTTCTGCCCGTCGACGATGGCAACCCGGAGTTCTTCCGCCTGGGTTGCATTGAAAAGCATGCGCTTCATTGTTTACTCCCGCGCGCGCGCATACGGGACAGGCCAGACTGCCGCCTAGAGCGGGCGGCTCATGCGATCACGTGTTGAATTAGGTGAAAAGGCATGGGGATTAAGGTGTCCTGTTCCTGGGGCGTGTCGCCGGCTAGGCCGGGATCGTCTTCCCGATTCCCGCTGGCGTGGGCCGAGCGTGAATGCTGATTTCGTATGCTTGTTGTCGCGTCATTGATAACATCGCTGCTTTGCCGATTGCGCGGGGCGGGTGGCTTCGACTGGCCGCGCCAAACTGAAGGTTGGCTGGGCGGCAGGAATCCAGACGGGCCGGGCTGGCGGCGGCCGGTGAGCGAAATTAACCGGCGTGATCTCTAAAATTCCCGGCATGCATGCCGGGCAAAAGGTCAGGCAAAATCCTGCCCGAACCGGCGGTAGTGTATATGAAAAAGAATGACTTAGAGAAAGATTCGGTCCGGCGATTGAGGATAGACGACAGCGCGGATAACCAGCGTCTGGACAACTTTCTGCTGGCGCGGCTGAAAGGCGTGCCGAAAAGCCGCATCTACAAGCTGGTGCGAGGCGGCGAGGTGCGGGTCAACGGCGGCCGGACCGAGGTCGGCTACCGGCTGAAGCTGGGCGACGAAGTGCGCATCCCGCCGGTGCGCCTGGCGGTGCCGGTGATCACCCCCGCCACCCATTTGCCGCAAGGCGGCATCCGCCTGCTGCCGCATATCCTGTACCGCGACGACGCGCTGATTGCGCTGAACAAGCCGTCCGGCATGGCGGTGCACGGTGGCAGCGGCATTTCGCGCGGGGTGATCGAGCAGATGCGGCTGGAACTGCCGGAATGCCGCTACATGGAGCTGGTGCACCGGCTCGACCGCGAAACCTCGGGGGTGCTGCTGATCGCGCTGAAGCGGCGCGCGCTCACCGGCCTGCACGCGGCGATGCGCGACGGCAGGATCGAAAAGCGCTACCTCACGCTGGTGGCGGGACGCTGGCCGAATCCGGTCCAGCATGTGAAGCTGCCGCTGCACAAGCGGGTCACCGACGACGGCGAAAAGCGCGTCACGGTGCGCGACGAGGGCCAGACCGCGCACACCATCTTCCGCCGCCTGCAGGTATTCCAGAATTTCACCCTGCTGGAAGCGGAACTGAAGACCGGGCGCACCCATCAGATACGCGTGCATACCTCGCATCTGGGATTTCCGATCGCGGGGGACGACAAATACGGCGACTTCGAACTCAACCGGCGGCTGGCCAGGCAGGGACTCAAGCGCATGTTCCTGCATGCCGCCAGGCTGGTGTTCGAGCATCCCGTTTCGGGCGAGCGCATGCTGATCGAAGCGCCGCTGCCCGTTGATTTGGCTGGATTTCAGGAAAACCTCAATGCCCAAGCAATTTGATTTACTGATTTTCGACTGGGACGGCACCCTGATGGATTCCGCCGGGGTGATCGTCGATTCGATCCAGCGTGCCTGCGAGGATATCGGCCTGCCGACGCCGGGCGAGCGCGCGTCGCGGCAGAT
>Ga0207420_1002234_pt1 | contig 10198 bp, 10 predicted proteins | sample ThiBio_inoc_biof_FD_183941 | JGI IMG/M metagenome (GOLD analysis project Ga0207420, IMG submission 183941) | Wastewater bioreactor microbial communities from Cape Town, South Africa - Thiocy_inoc_biof (SPAdes) | ecosystem: Engineered > Bioremediation > Thiocyanate > Unclassified | place: South...
AGTTGTTCCCGGAAGGTGTAAAGTCTGGCATCGAACCTGTCCACTCCCATCTTCTCTGCAGCGATCCCCAGGAAGGTCTGGTACTCTATGTTATCCAACAGGCTCCAATACTCGCCATTATAGAGATATATAAAATCGTGGTTCCGGCAGATTCCCCAGTTGTTGAGGTTGGCCGTTTCCAGAATTTTCTCCACGCAGGTTACCAGGTAATGTTTCTTTGACAGTTTCTGATCCTCATTGGTAAATCCGGCTTCCTCCCGGAAATCGACCTCGTCGATTTGCTCGAATAATGAGTTGAGTATCCTGGAATGGTCGATTGCCGGTTCTTCGTGTTTCTCGTTGAACTGGTTTTTGAATTTCTGCAAATCCATTTCAAGGATATCAATAAAGTCGGAGTTTTCCAAAGAAAATCCGTTATTGGTATCTGCTTGTTGTTGTTGCGGATTGATGCCGGTAGTTGTTTTTCCGATCATAGGGGTTCTCCTTTCTTTCCATTATAGTTTTCTTCGAGTAGGGATAGAATGTCGGATTTGCGGTAATAGAGCTTTCCCCGGATTCGGGAATAGGGCAGGATTCCGTTGGTTCTCCATGTCTGGAGCGTGCGCAGTGAGATGTGTAGCTTCTGCATCACATCCTGCGCATCGATCCAGTCGGTCCAACCGTTACTGCCGTTTCTGCCACTCCTGTCGTGATGGTCGTCGGTATGCTTGCTGTCGGCCATCTTAGTAGTTTTTTCGTCTCCGGGTGGAGATCCGGAAGACTTCGGGTCGTTCTTCCGGTGGTGCTTCGTCGGAGAGCAACCAGCGGTCGATTTCACTTTTCAGGAATTGCAGCTTCTTTCCTTTCTTGTGGAAGGGGATGGTTTTCTTACATACCCATCCGTAGACTGTCTGCTTGGCGGGTTTGTCGGGGAGATATTCGCAGAGGGCATCGATATCCAACCAATGTACTTCATCGGTTTTTGGGGAAACTGCGGATTCAATAAGGTTTTCCAGCCTGTCGAATTTTTCGATCAGGTAGGTCATTGCTTCGGGTACGTCGTTGAACGTGATTGTTTTTTCTGCCATGATACTATCGGTATGTAGGTTCACTTCCGTACCAATAGAAAAGTAAACCACTTCCTCGACAGTGGGGAAGTGGTTCAAATATGAGAAGCAATAATAACCTTATAGTGAGGACTGTATGCTACCTACCGGACTACATTGAGTGCTACAATTTTAGATTTGGCTATCGTTTATTACTTTTTGTTGGATTCTCGGAAATAATTCTGCGAAAAGATCGGCAACTACCCTAAGATTCTTCTGCGTTTTCCTGCTCTCGAAATCGATATTGAGTTCGGTTCGGATATTCTGGAAATTCTTTCCGGTGAAGGTGTTGATAAATCTCGCCCACTGTGTCTTGTCGGAGTTATTGAAACTTATTCCCAACTCGTTGAAAAGATAGTAGAATGCCAATACCTGCTGGGGCATGGTCATTCCTCTAATGTTAGCTTCGTTAGTGAGCTCTGCTATGGTTGTTTTGAGCGATTGGGTCTCCGTCCGGAGTTTGGTTTTGAGTTGTTTGTTTCTGGCTGTGTTTTCATTGAGCAACTTATTTAGTTGCTCAATAGTATTTTTCAGTTTTTCAATTTCTTCATTTTTCCGGTCGATTGTTGATTTGAGTTCTTCTACTCTCTCCGTTTGAATTTCGGAATAAGTTTGGCCGTGGGGATCGTTCAAACAATTCATATTCATTTGTTCACGAAGTGAAACAAAGAACTGGGCCAGATCATAAATAAAAATGTCGGGGTGCTTTTCTCTCTCTATCAGGTATTTTTTTTCGATAAGGTCGACCATATGCAGTCTTTGTTGGAGATTAAACGCTCCATGCGTGGCCCACATAAAGATAATATCGTAATTAAACATCCGTGTCGCTTTGAGCCAGTTTATTTCATCCAAGTTCAAATCCTGAATATTGTCCAGATATACTTTATCTATACTCAAAAAACGATTATTTCCATACCCATCGATATTATCAGATAACATTTCAAACTTTTTCTTCTGTGTACCGGTCAGATCATAAGAGTAATTGTCGATAAGGCTTTTAATAATTGCAACGATGGTACTTTCCATTACCTTATCATTGAAGAAAATATTTTTAATGATGTATTGCGCTTTGAAGGGATCAGAAGCCTTGACACGGATCAGGTCAAATATCTCATAGGCTTTATTGAAAGTACAAAGCCACCATTCCTCGTCTTTCATCAAATCGGCTCTTTTATTGTTAAAAATCGCCCTGTTGTTATCATCCAATAAATAATCAGCCAAATTGGTCTTGGGATAATCTTCCTTGTACTCTTTACACACATGCTCTATGTAGAAAACAGTATTCAGATTTTCTTCCTTCAGGTTAAAGGTCATTACCCGGTGGTAATCATCGTACTCATTTGTTCCTAATACTATAATATTATATGCGAAAATAAATGTATCATCCCCGGAAATAGCATTGAGTATTTCCATCCTGACCTTATGGGCAATGGTCTTGTCAATTTCGTTTTCTCTTTCGTTGAAAATTGCCGGGGGTGGTTTTTCCGGATAATGTAGTACATGACTGCGGCATCTTGCATCGGCAAAAAGATACCGGTTAAAATATGCTTCTGTTTGTCTTTTGTCATATCTCAAAGGGTAAAGATCATAGACAGTTTTTTTTACCAGGTCGTAGTGGTAAATCTTTTTCTTATTAATTTCAAGGTATTCTTTCGCTCTCATAACATTCTCAAATTACGACATGAAAGACTTCTAATCAAAAATATTTACCCAATCTATCTTCAGTTGAGTTATACCAATCAATCTGACAAGATTGATTATTCATTGTGCATAACATAACCCGATATCCGGTTGGGTTGGCCAAAGGTTACGCTACAAGATTTTTTCGCAATAAAATAATCAGATTCTGTCTTGTTACCTAATACTATCGAATTATCATGACGTGCATATAATGCACGTTGTGATAATGATTTACACCTCAATTGTAATTAATAAACGATTTTCGGGTAGTTATGGTTTTGTTATCGAAACATTCTGTTTCGATAATGAAAGGTGAGGTTGAGGTTATGGATAGGGGTGGTTGGTTTTGGATACTTATGGACTTTTGCTCGACCATAGCTCGACCAAACAGAAAAATCGCTTACAGGTAAAACCTATAAGCGATTGATTTTCAGTGAGCGGCAAACGAGACTCGAACTCGCGACCCTCAGCTTGGGAAGCTAATGCTCTACCGACTGAGCTATTGCCGCATTACCGATGCAAAAATAATCAATTTTCATGGAATTCCTCTCTGATTCGAAAAAAATTATTTACCTTTGTAGCCACAAAATCATCGGGATGTAGCACAGTTGGCTAGCGCGCCACGTTCGGGACGTGGAGGTCGGGTGTTCGAGTCACCTCATCCCGACAATTTTTATCTCTATCCTGTAATAGGACTACCTTTGAGGGTTAGTCGCCCACTATTGCCGGGACAGATCCGGAACAGAGATTATAAAAAGGCTGAATATCAGCCTTTTTCATTTTATTTCCAGAAAATATTTTCCCCAATAAGGCTTCTCAATATTCGGATTTTCTTTTTCGAACAATAAAGTAGCCTTGGCTTTTTCTTCATCCGGATTTCGTTTATCCGTCCGGATAAAGGGCGGCAATCGCCGCTCAAAATCTGCTAAAAGGACTACCGGACGTGGGTTACCGGGATCTTGTGCAATGGCTGTCTCATAAAGCCGGATCACCTCAGAAAAATATTTTTGCCCGTTTACCTCAGGATCGATTGTGATCAAGGCCGTGAAATAATATGCTTTTAAAGTATTGACTTCAGAGAGATCGGCACCAGAAAATGTATATAGCTCTTCTATACGCTCTCTCGCCTTCATCAGGATCATCTCGTTACGGGATGAGCCGATATCATAAAATACACTGTTCACATTGCAATAAGCAACATAATAACCTGGTAACCACTCAGAAGGATACTTTTTCGATATACGTTCGAACAGATTCGCAGTTTGCTGCAATTCCTCCACAGTATTGACAGAATCCAATTTATTCAAGGCCAATTGCATATACTCTACGTATTGGGCATCCCGCCCGGTTTGAGCATACATGAAAGAGGAAAAAGCCATGCAAAACATAATCACCGATTTAATAAGAAAATTGTTTGCCATAATGCTAAATTTTTAAATTAATAAAAGTTCGACACATTGTATGCCGCATTTTTTCCGAGAGATATAAAGCACCCAATATAAAATGACTGATTTATCTGTTGTGTCAACGGATGGCTCTCATACCGGTCATTCAGAGTCCTTTTATCATTGAAAGTATATCCGTAAATGTTCTGTTGATTGAGAATATTTGAAAATCCGAGATAAATGATGGTACGTTTGTTCGCCAGATAGACCCAGCTTGCATCCAACGAATTATAATTGGGTGTCCGGCCGTTCATAAATCCTTCACGGTTCGGGTCATGATAATAGCGACCGCTTGCAAACCGGTTACTGACACTAATGATACTCCGGATGGAAAAATTGGAGTATTTCAATGTCGCACTCGCATTATGCCGCATGGCAAACGGCGGTATATCCCTACAGGGAAAATCAAGATATTGCCGTCGTGAATCGTTGTATGAATAGGCAAGCATATACTCCCAATGTTCCAAAAACCGGGTATCATTGAAAAAGAGGTCGATCCCTCTGCTATAACCCCTTCCTTCGGAATTGTAATGGAGAAATGGAGATATATCCTCTGAAAGAAGTGGCAAATGATCATATTTTTTGTGGTAAGCCTCCAGCCGGAAGATACGATTTTCTTTTTCGTAGTAAATACCGACCAGTGCCTGCACATTGGTTTCCGGCAACAAATCAGGAGTGTATATCAACACCTCGTTATCGGCATTCTGCTGATACTTTCCCAGCACACCCGAAAATGTCAGATCACGCCACCTATACCCGAGTGCTATGCGCGGCAATAATTGCCATTGTTCGCTTAGCGATGTATATTCCATACGGGCCGAAATATTCAACATCAGGTTTTTTGCCAAACCAAAATCATTGGAAATAAATGCCCCGCCGATACCATGATTGAAACCTATATCAAACAACGTGGTATCCGAATAATGAAATTGATACCGCTTAAAAAACGTTTCAACGCCCGCCGTTATTTTGTAAAAATCGCTAAATCGTTTATCAGCTTTGCTTTTCAAATGGATCTCACGCTCTTTTGTGAAATAGGAATCATTCATCGTCCTGGCATTTTCTATATTTTGTCGATTGGATGAATAGGCGGCTCCAAAAAAATAAGAGGCTCCACTATCCAATTTTTTTCGAAAGGTGGTATTTATATATAAGTCATCGTCGGATAATTCCATATTGCGTGTGGCTGCACTGAACGGATCGGCAGACAGTAAGACAAAACCTGCTTTACTATATGCGAGATAGCTCTTCAAATAGGTATCCTTTCCGAGTGTAAACCTGAATTGATTTTGTAATCCGATCTGCCTATAGGGACGTCGCCATTTGGATTTCAGGCTTGGGAAAAATAATTCGTTGTACAGAGTCATGTCGGTATAAGTCAAATTATAAGAGGATGAGCCGTTATGCCAGGGAATCGTGCCGCTACTCCCAAGACTCACATTCATGACATCTACTCCTACCTTTGTCACATTTGCTTCATCACGGGTATACAACGGCAATACCGCTGACAATCCCTGGGAATACTCCGGAACATACCCTCCCAATGAAAAACTGATCCCTTCGAAGAGTTGGGGAGCATACCTCCCGCGCGATCCGACGTCACCAAACGAAGCAGTGTATGGTGAAAGCACATGCATATCATCTATATAGGTCTGCGATTCACGACTCGACCCACCCCGCACCAATAACCGGCCGTCACGGTCGGGTGCCTGCATTCCCGGAAGCATGGATATCGCCTTAAAGAGATCCCCGTTCGATCCGGCAGTGGAAAGCAATTCTACCGCTTTGGTCTTATTGATAGTGGATGAATTTTTCAATGAATAATTTCCGGCATATATCACCACTTCATCCAGGTTATTGGTTTGTGGTTTTAGAAATATCTGCAAATTATCCATATTCAGAGCCTCTCTGGTCACTGAATAGGTTACATACCCGACAGACGAAACTTCAAGAGTCATCATACCAGTCCCGGAGGTTGTAAACCCAAATGTTCCGTCCGCCATAGTAGATGCACCATCCATCGTTCCTTTAATATACACGTTGGCATAAGGAACCGGTTGCCCGGCCTCATCACGCACTGTACCCGATATCTTTACCACCATTTGCGAAAAAGCAACAGCAAAGCAGGCTAACAACCAAACGGTTGCCGCTAATCGTTTTATAATAAGCATAATGCTGTTTCTTTAGAGTGATTATTCTTCTTTCGGGGGATTCAGGTAACTTTGTAGCGCTTCCACATACTGCTTAAAAGCGTGCATGCCTTTCCGGGTAACGCGGCAAACAGTACGCGTACGCTTACCGGAAAATCCCCGCTCCACTTCAATATAGCCGGCTTCGTTCAGTTTGTCGATCTGCACGCTGAGGTTTCCGGCAGTCGCTCCGGTCTTCTCACGGAGATACACGAAATCGGCCTCTTCCACCGAAATAAGGATGGACATCACAGCCAGCCGCAGTTCGGAATGTAATAACGGATCGAGCGATGCAAACATACTTATTTCCTCCCTTTTGCGTAGAGAATATGACCGGGAATGACCATCATCATCAGAAATACTGCGGCAAAAACCAATATCTGGTCTACTCCTTGTGTAAATAAACAGGCAAGCGATAACACAATCCCCACGAATCCGGCAATAGCTATCGGCGTAAAGCGTATGACCAGTCCTGTGATGGCCGTGCCGCTTCCCATCAACAGAATAATGATAAACAGGATAGGCAGATTCCAGAAAAACATGGCCGTTACCGACATTATAAAACCGCTTACTCCCATTACGACCCAGACATACCCGACTACCCTGTCGATATAGGTCTTCACACCCTTTTCATATTTCCGGATAAGGAAGAACATCACCGGTCCGGCTACTAAAGGGATAAGGAACCATAAATAATGCATCCGGTAATCCCCGGTTCTCGATAAGAAGTACCATACCAACAAAGACACCACAATTGTAGTGTATCCCCAGACAAGAAAGGGCATTCCATTGCCTTTCTCCAATTTCTGCTGCGTGTTCTGAATCATTCGAGCGATCAGTTCCAAACTCTCTTTCTCGTTTAATTGTCTCTCTTCCATTGTTTTTTTATTTTATTGTTATAAATCGGTTTATATTTTAAACTATAATCACGCTGCAAATATAAATCAGTTTATATTATAAACCAAATAAAATTGAAAAAAAATTCTGTTTTTTTGCATTGAGGTATCGAAATCTCTATGAGAAACCTCTCAAACTGAAAATCTCCTATTTTTTCAGGATAAAAACAGAACAGCCGGACAACCGCTTATACACACGGTCGATCGGCTGCAAATGGGATTGTTCCTGTATATAATTACGAAATATAACGCCTACTCCTCACTCAGATCTTTCATAATTGGAATTCCGCGCTTCACACTCTGGCTGAGCGAGATCATCGTCTCAGTAGCCACTACGCCGGGTATCTCCTGAATGCGATTATTCAACAGATCCATCAGATGTTCATTATCCCGCGCAAATATCTTTACCAGCAGTGTATAAGGGCCGGTAGTGAAATGACATTCGGTTACTTCAGGGATCTTATCGAATTCCGGGATCACATTTTTATACATTGATCCTTTTTCGAGTTTCACACCGATATAGGCGCTGGAAGCATAGCCAAGCACTTTGGGATTTACATGGTATCCTGATCCGGTAATCACATCGTTTTCGATCATCCGCTGCACACGCTGGTGGATAGCGGCACGCGATACGCCGCACTGCTCCGCTACGTCCCTGAAAGGAATCCGCGCATTCTGTGAAATGATCTCCAGAATCTGACGATCTAACTTATCTATTTTTTCCATAGGTGTCTGCTTTTGATTGATCCCTCAAAAGTAATAAATTTCTATGATATTTTGACAAAATGGAGTGATTTTATTGATGAAAACACCGAATTTCTATCGATTTGCCATCAATTGGCTGTAATATCCGGCAAGTTCCATATCAAAAGGAGTAGTAATTTTGATATTGGTCTCCTCCCCTTCTACCAACTTAATTTCCATACCCCATTTCTCTGCCACCGATGCATCATCGGTAAAAGAAGGATCAAAACCGGTCTCATAAGCTCTCTTCAATTCACCCGCCGGAAAGACCTGTGGAGTCTGAACAAGCCTCAACTGCTTCCGGTCGACTATCCTGCTGCCCGTTCCGGTGAGCTGGCGTACACTATTTACCTCATCCACTACAGGAATCACTCCGCACTGGTTTTCGAAGGCAGTTTCAAAGCACCTCCCTATCAGCCCTGAAGTCACGAAGGGACGCGCCCCATCATGCACTCCTACTATCCCATCTCCTGTAATTTTATCTAACCCGTTCTTCACGGAATGAAATCTGGTTTCTCCACCGGTCACCACAGTATGCGGGATAGTAAATTGATATTGTTCACACAACCGCGACCACAACGGCTGCGCTCCTTCCGGCAGCACCACTATAATACACATACTATCGTCATAATCATAAAAAGCCCGGACAGTTCGCATCAGCATAGGTGTACCTCCGATGGGTTGAAACTGTTTAGGGAATTCCCCCCCTGCCCGGAGTCCTTTTCCTCCGGCCACTATGATTACGCTCTGCTTCTTTTCAGGGATCATACGATATCATCTAAAATTTTCTGCAGTTCCTTATCAGTTTTGGTCAGCTTTTCCTTACAAAAAGCGACCAGTTCCGACGCTCTTTTCACTTTCTCGGTAAGCGCGTCCACATCCAACTCCCCCGATTCAATCGCAGAAACAATTGTTTCGAGTTCTTTTTTGGCTTCCGTATAAGTCATTTTTCCCATATTACTTTTGAAAATCCTGTATCTTCTGAATTTACTCTTCCGGCTTCTTTATTCCGGTGACAACGGAAGTAGACGAACCATCCCTGAAACGGGTTTCAATCACGTCATCCAAGGAAAGGCCCTGAAGAGAAGTAATGATCTTTCCATCCTTTAGCGTAAGGGTATAACCCCGTTTAAGAATATTCACAGGTGAAACCATTTGTATGAATTGTGCCCTGTTTTCCAACACATGGGATTGATGCTGCAACAAATGCCTCACCCCATATTTCATTTTGCCTGAAAGTTGTTGTACGTCAGCCATCTCCTTCTGTACCATAAGAGAGGATTGATGCACCAGTTCTTTGGACAACGAGAAAAGATCCGTTTGTTCTTTCAACAGGCGGGATCCACTTTCAGACACCACCCTCTCTTCCAAACTGATAAGCTCTGTGGCAGTCCGGGTAAGGCGGGCAATAAAAAACTCCGCGACTGCCGTGGGTGTCTTCGCGCGGGTGTGCGCCACGATATCCAGTACGGTCACATCCCTCTCATGCCCAATACCACTTATCACCGGAAGTGGAAACTGCGCTACGTTGGTAGCCAGCAGATAGGAATCGAAGCAACTCAGGTCTGAGGAAGCCCCACCACCCCTGATAATGGCCACGGCATCGAATAAATCCCGGTATTGGAATATCTTTTCCAATGCGGCAATAATGGAAGCCTCGCTCCTGTCGCCCTGCATGATCGCGGGAAACAGTTTTGAATAGAAAACGAGCCCTCCGGGGTTGTTTGCCAACTGGTCACAAAAATCCTCATAACCAGCGGCAGTAGGCGACGAAATCACCGCGACCCGGTTTGTCAATTCCGGCAACGCCAATTCCCTGTTAAGCGTTAAAACACCCTCTTCTTCCAGTTGTTTCAATACGAGTTGGCGATTACGGGCTATCTCACCGAGTGTGAAAGAGGGATCGATATCCACTACGGTCAATGAGTATCCGTAAAGCTCATGGAACTCAACCGAGACCCGCACCAATACATTCATCCCAGATGTAAACTGCTGTCCTGTCTCATTTTCGAAATAAGTAGACAACATCTGAAAGACGTTCGACCAGATCACACCCCTTGCTTTGGCAATGATGGATTGCGTCACAGCATCTTTTTCTATAAATTCGAGGTAACAGTGCCCGTTACGGTTACGGCGCACATCACTTGTCAAAGCAAGGG
>Ga0207420_1002235_pt1 | contig 10197 bp, 7 predicted proteins | sample ThiBio_inoc_biof_FD_183941 | JGI IMG/M metagenome (GOLD analysis project Ga0207420, IMG submission 183941) | Wastewater bioreactor microbial communities from Cape Town, South Africa - Thiocy_inoc_biof (SPAdes) | ecosystem: Engineered > Bioremediation > Thiocyanate > Unclassified | place: South...
CCAGCAGGGTCCGCCCGGCGATGGAATCGGGAATCAGCCTCCTCATTCTTGACCTCTGTCTATGATCCGGCGGGACCGATTGTGACAGGAGATCAGGTTCCAGGCATCCCCGGTTCTTACTTTGTTACACTACTTTACAATCACTTGGCTGGGTTCCGCGCTATATCGACAAGGTCCGCAGACGGCGGACGTGTGGAAGACGGACCATCAGAATGCACGGCGATCTGCGGCTGGTTGGACGACGGCTTCGGGAGGGTATTTCGCTCCCCGGTATTGCCGCCGCGCAAGCCCTCCTCGTCTCTGATCGAGACTTCCCATATTCAATGTCATTCTCGTCCTGAGGGAAACCATGCCCCGTCTTCGCCCGTTCGTGCTGTTGCTGCCGTTCATTCCCCTGTCCGCCGCGCTTGCGGGTCCCTTGTCCGAAACCGAGGCGATGCGTGCGGCCATCGACAGCCACGCCTCGATCGAATCGGCCCGTTCGGCGCTGACCGCCGCCCAGGGCATCGAGGCCGAGGCCGACTTCCTGCTGCCCGGCAATCCGGCCATCCGGATTGAACGCACCACCGACCGTTGGCACCACAATAACGGCGAGCGCGAAACCGTGGCCGAGATCAGCGCTCCGATCTGGATGCCCGGTCAGATGAGCGGTCGTCAGGCGGTGGCTGCGGCCAAGCGGACGGAAGCCGAGGCCGATATCGCAACCGCGAAGTGGGCTTTGGCCGGTGCGGTTCGCGAGGCCTATTGGAAGGCTTGGGAGGCCAAGGAGCTGCTGCGGGCCGCTGAAGAGCGCCTTGATCGCAGCAAATCCTTGCACGCCGCCGCCGAAAAGCAGGTCCGGGCCAAGGAAATGCGGGAATTGGACGCACGCACGGTGGCGGGGGAAGTCCTGTCCGACCGTCAAGTGGTCTCTCGCCGCAAGGGAGAGTACGAGACGGCGCTGGCGGTGCTGGCGGAATTGACCGGGCTTGCCAAAGAAACGTTGGGCGATCTGGCGGCGCCGGTTCCGGCATCGCCTCCGCCCCAGTTGGCCGCGGATGTGGAAGGCAGCCGTCCCGATCTGAAGGTTCTGCGCAGCCGTCTGGAAGGCGGTCGCGCCAATTTCGACCTTCAGGAGGCCCGCGCCCTGCCCAATCCCGAATTGTCGCTGGCGGTGAAACGGACCAGCACCGATTACGACCGGACCTACGACGATTCGGTGGTCTTCGGCATCAAGATGCCCATCCCGGTCATCGACCGCAATCAGCGCGAGGTGATGGCGGCTACCGCCGACATCAGCCGCAACCGGGCGGAATACCAATTGGCCGTGAACAAGGCGCGGCGCGAATTGATCCAGGCGGAAAGCGGCTGGCGTGTCGCTTGGCAGCAATGGCAGGACGCCGAAGAGGCATTGCAGCTGACTTCGGAAACCCTGGCCTTGATCGAAAAGGGTTTCACTGTCGGCGAGGTCTCGTCGGTCGACCTGATTCAGGAAAAGCGCCGCTGGGGTGAGGCCGTCGAGGCTGACCGCAGCGCCGCCGCCGCCGTCGCGATTGCCAAGGCTGCCTGGGAACAGGCTGCCGGCGCCTCCCCCATTCCCGTGCAATAGGGACCAAGACCATGATCCTGATGAAACCTATCCGTGCCGGCCTTGCCGCCTTGGTTCTGGCCGTGGCGCTGCCCTCGACGGTGTTTGCTCATGGCGGCGAGGACCACGGCGCCCCCGCCGCCGCTCCGGCGCCGGTGGTCACCGAGCAATCCGGCTCCGGGGCTGAAGGAACGGCCTTCCAAGTCGTGCTTTATCCGACCAAAGACAAAAGCGCCCTTTATCTGGCCGATGCCGACACCAATGCGCCGGTCAGCGGCGCATCCATCGACGCCGAGGCCGGCGGCTGGCAAGGCCAGGCAAAGGCGACGGCGGAACCGGGCGTCTACGAATTGGCGTGGAATGCGCCCGAGGGTGGGGCCGACATGACCCTGATCGTGTCCGCCGCCGGCAAGGATGACCTGATCCTGGTCCAGGCGACCGGGCGCAAGGCGGGCGTTCAGCCGAGTGCCGTCAAGCCCGAGGGATCGAACTGGAAGGCCGTCGGCGCGGTCGGCGGCGCCGGGGCGGTGCTGCTGATCGGCGGCTTTGCCCTGATCCGTCGCAACCGCAAGGCCGCCATGGCCATGATGGCCCTTGGCCTGCTGGGGCTGGCCCAGCCTGCCCGCGCCCATGGCGGCGAGGATCACGGCGATGCGCCCGCCGTCCAGAAGCCCCAGGCGCAGCCGGGGGCGCCCATCGCCATGTCCAAGCCGACGCAATTCCTGCTGGGCATCCGCACCGTCAAGGTCGAACCGCAGCAGGCCGCCGACACAATCCGTGTGGTCGGGCGCGTCGTCGCCGATCCGTCGGGCTATGCCCGCTTGCAACCGTCGCAGCCGGCACGGGTGGTTTTCGATCCGGCCCATCCGATCCCGGTGCCGGGACAGATTGTGAAGCGCGGTCAGGTGCTGGCGGTGCTGGAGCCGACCCTGTCCACCCTGGAAAAGGGCGACAAGCGGGCGACACTGTCCCGCGTTGACAGCGAGATCGTCATCGCCGAACGCGAACTGGCCCGACAGGAAACCTTGGGCGCTTTGGTTCCTGCCAAGCAGCTGGAAACCACCCGCATCCGCTTGGACCAGTTGCGTAAGGAACGCGGACAGATCACCGGCACCGCTTTGGGCCGTGAGTTGCTGACCGCCCCGGTGGACGGCATCGTCACCGACGTCCATGTGGTTCCCGGCGAGGTCGTCGCTTCCGACCGAGTGCTGGTGGAAATCGTCGATCCTTCTTTGCTGCGGGTTGAGGCGATCATCCACGATTTGACCGTCGCCAAGCGCATCTCGGGTGCCACCGCCGCCAGCAAACTGGTGCCGGACCAAAGCTTCCCGCTTGCGTTGCTGGGGGTCAGCCCCAAGATCGACATGGTCGACCAAGGCATCCACGCCCTGTTCCAGGTGGCCGCCGGGCAGGCCGGGGCTTTGAGCATCGGCATGCCCATGGACGTGTTCCTGGAGACCGGAGCGACTTCGGTGCGCACCGCCGTTCCCCGCGATGCCATCGCCGAGGTGGGCGGTCGCCGCGCGGTGTTCGTCCGCACCGCGCCCGAGACCTTCGAAGTCCGTCCGGTAAAGGTCGTCCGCACCATCGGTCCGCTGGCCGAGATCGCCGAGGGGATCAATCCCGGCGACCGGGTGGTGACCCAGGGCATCGAACAACTGAAGGCGGGGAGGTAAGCCGCCATGTTCGACAAAATCATCGAGTTCAGCCTGAAACACCGGCTGTTCGTGCTGGCCTTCGCCCTGGTGCTGACCATCTATGGCACCTTCACCCTGACCAAGCTGCCGGTGGACGTTTTCCCCGACCTCAACCGCCCGACCGTCACCATCATGACCGAAGCGTCGGGACTGGCGCCGGAAGAGGTGGAGACCCTGGTCACCCGCCCCATCGAAACCGCCATGAACGGCGCCCCCGGCGTGACCCGCGTGCGCTCGACCTCGGGCGTGGGGCTGTCCATCATTTATGTCGAGTTCGACTGGCGCACCGAAATCTACCGCAACCGTCAGCTCATCGCCGAACGGCTGGCCACCACCAAGGAGCAATTGCCCGAGGGCATCACCCCGACCATGGGGCCGGTGACCTCGATCATGGGCGAGATCATGCTGGTGGGCATGCGCTCCGAAACCGGCGTGACCTCCCCCATGGAGGTCCGCACCCTGGCCGATTGGCTGGTGCGCCCGCGTCTGCTGTCCATCCCCGGCATCGCTCAGGTCATCCCCATCGGCGGGCAGGTCAAGCAGTATCAGGTGCTGGTGTCGCCCTCGCGTCTGTCCGCCTTCACCCTGTCCTATGACGATCTGGCCAAGGCACTGGCCGGCTTCGCCCGCAACACCACCGGCGGCTTCCTGGAACAGCGCTCTTCCGAGTTCCTGATCCGCAATCTCGGCCAGACCACCAGCGTCGATGACCTGAAGGACACCGTGGTGGCTTGGCGCAACGGCGCCGCCATCACTGTCGGCCAGGTCGCCGATGTCCGTTTCGGTCCCGGCATCAAACGCGGCGATGCCTCGGTCAACGCGGCCCCTGCGGTGATCCTGGCGGTGCAGAAGCAGCCGGGCGCCAACACCGTGACGCTGACCCGCGAGGTGGAAAGGGCGCTGGACGAGTTGAAGCGCGGTCTGCCCGCCGACGTGAAGGCCGACCACATCTTGTTCAAGCAAGCAGACTTCATCGAACGTGCGGTGGAAAACGTGGTTGAAGCTTTGCGCGACGGCGCCATCCTGGTGACCATCGTGCTGTTCGCCTTCTTGATGAACATGCGGACCACCTTCATCTCACTGACCGCCATCCCGCTGTCCATCGTTGTCACGGCGCTGGTGTTCCAGCAGATGGGCTTGTCCATCAACACCATGACCCTTGGCGGTCTGGCGGTGGCCATCGGCGAACTGGTGGACGACGCGGTGGTGGATGTCGAAAACATCCTGCGGCGTTTGCGTGAGAACGCCCATCGCGAAGTGCCGCTGCCGGTGATCGACGTCATCCGCAACGCATCCTCCGAGGTCCGCAATTCCATCGTCTACGCCACCATCATCGTCGTGCTGGTGTTCCTGCCGCTGTTCGCGCTGTCGGGGATCGAGGGCCGCTTGTTCACGCCGCTGGGCATCGCCTATGTGGTGTCGATCATCGCCTCGCTCTTGGTGTCGCTGACCGTCACCCCCGCACTCAGCTACTATCTGCTGCCCAAGGCCAAGGCGGTGGCGCATGGCGATTCCTGGCTGGTCCGCAAGCTGAAGGGCTGGGACACCCACCTGCTGCACTGGTCCTTTGCAAATCCGCGCAAGGTCATCCTGCCGGCGGTGGCTCTGGTGGCTTTGGCGGCAGCTTCGGTGCCGTTCCTGGGTCGCGCCTTCCTGCCCACCTTCAACGAAGGCACGGTGACGGTCAACGTTATGCTGCCGCCGGGTTCGTCGCTGTCGGAATCCAACCGTATCGGCACCATCGCCGAGAAGCTGCTGCTGGAGGTGCCGGAAGTCATCTCCACCGGACGGCGCACCGGTCGCGCCGAGTTGGACGAGCACGCCGAGGGCGTCCACTACACCGAAATCGACGTGGACTTGAAACCGTCGGAACGGGGCCGCGAGGAAATCCTGGGTGATCTGCGCTCTCAGCTTGCCCGCATTCCCGGCATCGTCACCAATATCGGCCAGCCCATTTCGCATCGTCTGGACCACCTGCTGTCGGGGGTGCGGGCCGAGATCGCCATCAAGATTTTCGGCGACGACCTCGACACCTTGCGCAATTTGGCTGAGGAAGCCCGCAGCCGCATGGCCCAGGTGGCTGGCATCGCCGACCTTCAGGTGGAAAAGCAGGTGCTGATCCCGCAATTGCAGCTTCGTCTCGACCGTGCCGAGGCCCGCAAATACGGCCTGACGCTGGATCAGTTGACCGAAACCCTGGAAGCGGCGCTGAACGGCAAGACCGTCAGCCAGGTCCGCGACGGCCAGCGTACCTTCAACGTGGTGCTGCGTCTGGCCGAGGATTGGCGCTCTCACACCGCCGATTTCCGTCAGATCCTGGTGGATACGCCTGCGGGCAAGGTGCCGCTGTCGCTGCTGGCCGAGGTGGTTGAGACCACCGGCCCCAACATCATCAACCGCGACAACATGCAGCGCCGCATCGTGGTGCTGGCCAACAGCCAAGGCCGCGACATGGCCGCCATCATCGCCGATGTCCAGAAGACCCTGGGCGAGATGGCGATGCCCCAAGGCTATTACGTCACCTATGAAGGCCAGTTCAAGAGCCAGCAGGAGGCCAGCCGCCTGATCGCCATGCTGGCGGTGGTGTCGCTGGCCGGCATCTTCGTGGTGCTGTACAGCCACTTCAAGTCGGCCAAGCTGGCGGCGATCATCATGGGCAACATCCCCATGGCCCTGGTCGGCAGCGTCGCCGCCATCTGGCTGACCGACCAGACCATGAGCGTCGCCAGTTTGGTGGGTTTCATCACCCTGACCGGCATCGCGGCCCGCAACGGCATCATGAAGGTCTCGCACTATCTGCATCTGGTCGAGCATGAAGGCGAGGTCTTCGGCCCGCAGATGGTGATACGCGGCTCGCTGGAGCGTTTGACGCCGGTGCTGATGACCGCCTTGGTGGCGGCGCTGGCCCTGGTGCCGCTGGTTCTGGCCGGCGGCGAGCCGGGCAAGGAGATCCTGCATCCCGTTGCCGTGGTGATCTTCGGCGGTCTGATGTCCTCGACCATCCTCGACACCATCGTCACCCCGGTCGTGTTTCTGCTGGTGGCCCGTTCCTCGGTGGAACGGGTGGCCGCCGATGCCCGCCTCCAGGAGGCGATGGCATGACCTGCTTTAACAAGGAGACCAAATCTATGAAGACTCTTGCGGCTATCGCCGTGGCTGCCGCCATCCTCGGCACTTCGCTTCCCGCCGCCGCCGACGGCGTGCTGACCGCCAATTACGGCGGCCAGATCACCGAGACCGCCGACGGCTGGCGTATCGAGTTCGCGGTGCGCGACGGCGGCATCCGCGCCTGGGTGCGCGACCACGGCGACAAGCCGGTGACGGCCGCGGGCAAGGCGACGCTGCTGGTCAACGGCAAGAAGCAGGACGTGCCGCTGAAGGCGGACGGCGTGATGCTGACCGGCGATACGAGCGTCACCCCGGCCGACAAGGTAGCGACCATCCTGTCGCTGTCCGTGAACGGCAAGGCGGTCTCCGCCCGCTTTTCCCAGGACGCAGTGGTGACGCCGCCGCTGTCCGCCCGGGCCGGCGCCGGCAAGGCGGCATTCGAACAGGTGTGCGCCGCCTGCCACGGCACTGCCTTGCGCGGCTCCGACGCCGCGCCACCGCTGCTGCACGCCTTCTACCAATTGGGGTCCGGGCACGGCGACGACGTCATCCTGGCTGCCGCGACCTCGGGCGCCAAAAGCCATATGTGGAAATTCGGCGACATGCCCAAGCCCGAAGGTCTGAAGCCCGGCCAGGAAAAAGACGTGCTGGCCTATATCCGCGCCATGCAGGCGGCAAACGGTTTCGCCGGAACCGCAGTAAAGCCTGCGGATCAGGGGGCCATGCCGATGGACCATTCCGGCCATATGAAGCACTGAGGGAGGGTGAGATGAAGGGAGCACTGGCCCATCTGCCGAAGCTGTTGGTGATCGGAATTCTTGTCGGAGGCGCGGGTCTGTTGGTCTCGAACATGTTCAGCTCTTCCTCGGGGCCGCAGGAGGCGGCCCCGCAACTGCGTCTGCCCGAATTATCGCGGGTCGCTGCGGCTGGAAAGCGTGCCTTTGACGCCAATTGCGCCCAGTGTCACGGCGTCAACGGGACCGGCAGCGAAAAGGGGCCGCCGTTGCTCCACCGCATCTACAACCCCGGCCATCATGCCGACGAGGCCTTTTTCCGGGCCGCCCGCGACGGCGTGCGTCGTCACCACTGGAACTTCGGCGACATGCCGCCGCAGCCGCAGGTCACGCAAGCGCAGATCGAGGAAATCATCGCCTATGTCCGTGAGATACAGGCGGCCAACGGCATCCTGTACGAACAGCATCGGATGTAATCCGTATATTTACATTTCTTTACATTGACGGACACACCCCTGATACACGCCCGTGATTATATAAGGTCGTCTTGAAATTCACGCGGCGCGGCAGGTGCCCGCCGCCGGATCAAAGGGGAACCACCATGAAACGCATCGCCATGACAATCGCCGCCGCTGCCGCCTTGGGTGTGGTCGGCCTGTACGGGGTTCATGCCGTTGCCCAGGGAATGGGTTACGGCATGGGGCCGGGCATGATGATGGGCGGCCAGGGACAAGGTTGGGGCCGGATGATGGGCGCCTACGACCAGGGCTGGTTCGACGCGCTGAAGAAGAAGCTGGCGATCACGCCCACCCAGGAAAAGGCGTGGGGCGCCTATGTCGCCGCCGCCCAGGCCAACGTCCAGTCGATGACCGACACCCACAACAGCATCGATTTCGACGCCGTCCAGAAGATGGCTCCCAAGGATCAGGTCGATTTCATGCGCAAAATGCACGAAAGCCGCCTTGAGCAGATGACGACGGTCCTGGAAGCCCGCGACACCCTGTTCAAGGTGTTGGACGACAAGCAGAAGACCATCGCCCAAACCGCCATCGGCGGCTACGGCATGGGCTTCGGCGGCATGATGATGGGCGGCGGCATGATGGGCAACGGCGGCATGCCCTGCTTCGGTCAGACCCCGGCACCGACCGCCAAGTAAACGAAACCCCGTCACGCTTAGGACTGTGGGCCGCCCCGATTGAAGGGCGGCCCAAGTCAACACGGAAAGAATTGGAACCATGCTGTCGCGACTGCATCTGCGTTGGCAGGTCGGAATCATTGCCCTTATCGTCCTGGCCGGATTGGTGGCCATCGGTGCGGCCTATGGCTACGGCAACCATGTCGCCAACGGTCATCGGCGGATGATCGACGACATCAACCGCCGTGTGGCGGCGGCCTATGATTTACGCCACCAGATCACCGAAGCGCGGCTGGCCCATCGTGACCTGTTGCTGGCGCCCACCCCGGACAAGAAACGGGAGTTCGACGAAGCGGTCCAGGCGGCAGCGGCTTTGGCGGAAAGGTTGCGGCCGGCCGCCATGACGTTCGCTGGCGGTCATCAGGGACATGGGAGCGGCGGCATCGCGGAGCAAGCGGCTTCCGTCGCCGCCCATCTCAAGCGTTTGGCGGGGCAGCCGGACCAGTTGCGCGAGATCGAAACGCGCGACATTCTGCCTTTGGTCAACGGCATGGTCGAAGCGGCACAGGCCGAACACGATGCGATGGCGGCCGAGGTCGCCGAGGCCGTCACGCTCCAGGAACGGGCGGTGACCATCTTCATCGCCGTGATCGGTCTTCTGGTGGTCGGGTTGAGCGTTCTGGTCGGGCGCGCCGTCGCGGCTCCCGTTTCGCGCATGGCCGTCACCATGGGGCGGCTGGCCGAAGGTGAGCTGGATGTCCAGGTTCCCGGGCGCGGGCGCGGCGACGAAATCGGCGAGATGGCGGCGGCGGTGGAGATTTTCCGCGACAATGCCCGGCGCATCGCCGCCCTTCAGGCCGAACAGGAGGAGGCCCGCCGCCGCACCGCCGAGGAACGTCGGACCGCCATGCTGGCCTTGGCAGGTGAATTTGAGCAGGGTTTTTCCTCGGCCTTGGCCCGCGTCGCGGCCTCGGCGGCCAAAATGAACGAAACCGCCGGCACCCTGCGTAGAACCGCCGAGCAAACGGTTGGTCAGGCCGAATCCACGACCTCGCGGGCGACGGCGAATTTGGATCTGGTGCGCGGCGTGGCGTCCACGGCCCGCGCCTTGACCGAGTCGATCGCCGAGATCGGCGTCAAGATGCGGCATTCCGGCGAAATCGTGGAACGGGCCGTCGCCGAAACCGGGCGCACCGACACCATGGTGCGCGGCCTTGCCGAGGCCGCCGGGCGTATCGGTGAAATCATCAGCCTGATCAACGACATCGCCTCGCGGACCAACCTTCTGGCGCTGAATGCCACCATCGAAGCGGCCCGGGCCGGAGAGGCCGGAAAAGGATTCGCCGTCGTCGCGGGCGAAGTGAAACATCTGGCCAACCAGACCGCCAAGGCGACCGAAGAGATTTCCGCCCAGGTCGGAGAAATCCAGTCGGCCACTCAAAACGCGGTGACGGCTATTTCGGGCATTCGCGACATCGTCGGCGAAGTCTCGGGCATCGCCGGAACCATCGATGCGTCGGTCAAGGAACAGATCGCCGCCATGCAGGGTATTTCCGGCGATGTCGATGAAGTTTCCAGCGGGTCCGGGGCCATCACGGACAACGTCGCGTCGATCGGCAAGGCGGCGTCCGAGACCGGGGAGGCGTCGATTTCCGTTCACCACGCTTCGATCGATGTCGCCGAGCAGGCGCGCCTGCTTGCCGCCAACGCCAACGCGTTCATCGACCACATTCGGAACGGGTGAATTCCTTGGCTGCGGTGCTGCCCGGAATCCGTCGGCAAATCCTGATCCGTTTGGCGGCATTCGGGACGCTGTTGGCACTTGCAGCCGGTGTCGTTTCCTATGTCTTCGCCGTCGATGTTCTCGATTCCCTGGTGCATCGGATGGCGGTCGAGCAGGCGACGCGACTGACCCATGTCATGGATCGAATGGCGGGGCGCATGAACCGGGGCGAG
>Ga0207420_1002245_pt1 | contig 10161 bp, 9 predicted proteins | sample ThiBio_inoc_biof_FD_183941 | JGI IMG/M metagenome (GOLD analysis project Ga0207420, IMG submission 183941) | Wastewater bioreactor microbial communities from Cape Town, South Africa - Thiocy_inoc_biof (SPAdes) | ecosystem: Engineered > Bioremediation > Thiocyanate > Unclassified | place: South...
TTAAGTTTTTTGGTGGTCTCGTTATTCTGCACATACTGCATCACCTTATTCATAATGGCCACATCATCTTTTTTTGTAAAAAACACGAACTCCTGCGAATGAATATTGCGGTTTAAACGCCGTAAATATCTGTTTGACCTGACGAAAAATTTCCTGAAAGGTCTGGAAAATGCTTCTAAACCCGAAATTAAAGCCGAAATAATGATGGTTCGGTTCAGCATAACGCCCACCACCAATAATGCCGGAATTAAATATTGCAGAAACGTATAAAAAGCCGCTTTGTTAAGCAAAATGTTACCAAAAAATGCTAAAACTACAAACGAAACCGCAATCAGAACATTCAAAACAGTTGCTCTTTCGGGACGCGGAAGTTTTCGCCGCTTGATTTTCAGCAGTAAATTCCCTATTCCGAAAAGTGCCATTACCGAAAGAAATGAAAAGGTATAAACCCCTGCAAGCGAAGCCAAATCGCCTTTTGTAGCAAACAATACGGAAACACACAGAATCAGAAAACCTATTGCAATTCTGTAAAAAGAGCCTTTTTTGTTGGTTTTCAGAAAATAATTGGGCAAGATTCTATCTAAAGTCATACGGTTTACCAAACCCAAAACACCCACGAAAGACGTAAGAACTGCACCACAAAGCACCAAAACCGCATCAATGGAAATAATGGTTGCAAGCCAACTTCCGCCGGTTTTGCTGCCAAGGTAAGCCAATAATGCCGAACTGTGCTCCTGAACATCGGCCACAGGAATTATAAAAATTACCAAAAGCGCCATCGCAGGATTGAAAAAACTAACTACGGCCCACATATTTCTTAATGTTTTCGGGAAGACGCCGTGCTTCTGTTCTTCCACAAAATTGGCTGAACTTTCAAAGCCTGAAATCCCCAACATTGCTGCAGAAAATCCTAAGAAAAGTGCCGTGAGTAAACTTCCGCCCTTCACCGGCAAACTCCAATTGAGTTCGAAAACATCTAAACCATTTCCCAAAACAAACACAATTCCCGTAATAAGCAATAAACTTAAAGCGGCTAAATGGGTAATAAAGATTACCACCGCAACAATTGCCGATTCCGAAATTCCCATAATGGTTAACAGCGTAAAAATGCCTAAAACCACTACTGTTGCCAACATTACATTCACCGGAATTAAATGGTCTAGATAATGCATCGCTTCGGATGCGGAGATTACCGCCGTTGCCATATAAGACAGCACCGTTAAAGCTGCGGCAACTGAAGCCACTTTTTTTGAGGACGTATTGAGCAATACATTGTAAGCCCCACCGTTTAATGGCAAAGCACCCACAACTTCTCCATATATTTTCCTGAATAGAAACAAGACCACAGCAACTACCAAAAGTGAAATCCAAGCAAACTGACCGGCATACATCACGGTAAGCGCTGAAACATACAAACAACTTGAACTAATGTCGTTTCCGCTGATTGCTGTGGACTGTAGCTCGTTGAGTTTTTTATGAACGGACTTTTCCATTTCTTACATTTTTTTCTTTAGTTTTTTCCTGCATAATTTCGTTGATGCCAATCATTCCTATAGTTCCCACCGGCATATCTACACGGTTTCTGAGGCCGGTAAAACGTGCCTCCACTTCTACAGGCAATTTTCGGTCCGAAGCAATCTCTTTCACTTCAAACTCCTTGGTGCAGGACATAATGTTATAAAGATCACTTCTGCGGTCTTTCAGGTTTCTTACGCTGCCATATTCGTGGAGTTCGTCCAATAATTTTAAATCTACATCAGCAATCAAAATCATTTCAGTGTTTGGTGTGGATTCACTTTTCACGGCGTTACTCGGAAAAGCAAAATCGCTTGGCGTGAAAACCGCACTTTGCGAATAATGAATATCGAGATTTTCCACCTGCGGAAGATTGCCCACATTTCCTGTAATTGCCACGTAACATTCGTTTTCTATGGCTCTGGCTTCGGCACATTTTCTTACACGCATATAGGCATTCTGCGTGTCGGTAAGGTAAGGCACAAACAAAATCTGCATGCCCTGGTCTGCCAAGATTCTGGGAAGTTCCGGAAATTCAACATCGTAACAAATTAAAACGCCCACTTTTCCGGCATCGGTGTCAAAAGTTTTAATAGTATCTCCACCTTTCAAGCCCCAATATTTGGTTTCGTCGGGCGTAATGTGAATTTTGTCGTAACGGTCTATTTTCCCGTTTCTGTGACACAGGAAACCCGTGTTTTTCAGTTCGCCGTTTTCGTACAAAGGCATACTTCCGGCAATGATATTTACATTGTAAGCAACAGCCAATTCACTAAATTTATCCCGGATTTGAAGCGTGTATTTGGAAAGCAAACGCATGGCTTCGGCTTCAGAAACATTTTTGAATTCCGCCATCAGCGAGGTGTTGAAATATTCCGGAAATAAGGCAAAATCGGATTTGTAACCGGAAATAGCGTCCACAAAATATTCTGCCTGTGTAAACAAATCATCCAAGTTTTTATACATCCTCATCTTCCACTGCACCAAGCCGATGCGGACGTTTTTCTTTGGTGTTTTTTTGTCGGAATCTTCATCTTCATAAAAGACATTGTTCCATTCCAAAAGCGTTGCAAACTCCTTGCTCTGCACATCATCCGGAATATAGTTTTTAATAATTTTCCTCACGTGGAAATCGTTGCTCATCTGAAAACTCAGCACCGGGTCGTAAATTTCCTTGTGTTTTACTTTTTCAAGATATTGTTTTGGTGAAAGTTCATCGACGTATTTATGATAAAAAGGAATTCTGCCACCGAAAATAATATTCTTAAGGTTCAGTTTTTCGGCAAGTTCTTTTCGCGCGTCATACAATCTTCTTCCTAATCTTAACCCTCTGTAATCCGGGTGGATAAAGACTTCTATACCGTAAAGCGTTTTTCCGTTTTCATCAAAGGAAGAAAAAGTGTAATTTCCGGTGATTTGTTCGTAGGTGTGCTTATCTCCGAATTTTTCGTAATCCACAATTAGCGAGAGTGCGCATCCGGCAACTTTACCTTCAATAAGGATAACTAACTGGCCTTCCGGAAAAATTTCTGTTAATTTTTGAATGGATTTTTCACTCCAATAACTGCCCTGCCAATTGGGATATGCCTTCTTCATGACGGTCAATAATTCTGAATACTGTTCAGGTTTTAGAGCACAAATTTCTATATGTTGTGTTGAATTCATCATATTACTGATTTTAAATTTTAAATTTTAGATTTTAAATGTTAAATGTTGTTTTCCTGAAGTTTAGGAAAACGATTAGGACTAAGGAAAATTTTAATGCTGAAGATTCTTACGGAACGTTTCGGGTGTTTGACCTGTAGAATTTTTGAAATATTTCCCAAAATGAGAATTGTCGCTAAAACCCAATTCCAAAGAAATCTGCCTCACGGAAAGTTTTGTGTGGGAAAGCAACCGTTTGGCTTCTAATACAATTCGGTTTTTAATGACGTTACCTGCCGGTTTGCCAAGATATTCTTTTACCACCGCATTAAGGTAATTAGGCGTTACGGACAATTGAGCAGCGTATTCCTTAGGCATTTTTTTCTCCCGAAAGTGCAGATTGACCAACGTACGGAACTCGGAAACCAATAAACCCTTATGGTCTGAAACAGAAGCCTCGAATTTAGAATTCTCTGACGCCGAGGACATCTTCAGCACGCAGGTTTTCAGCAATAAACAGATGACTTCCCGAGAATAGCCATTCTTTTTTTGGAATTCGAGTTTGATGTTTTCAAAAATGTTCAGCCAAAAATTTTTCTCGCGTTCGGCAGACTTTCTACCGCCGTATCGCTTTGCACCAAATCATTACCGGTAAATATAAGATTGTAAAAGGATTTTGAAAAAAGCAGGATGTAGCCTTCGACATGGGAAGCAATATTCCAAGAATGTATCTGGTCGTAATTGATGAAAAAAAGCCGGTTTGGTGCAATTTGGTAATCTTCAAAATCGATGCTGTGCGAGCCATTACCATTAATAGTGTAAATTAAAGCGTAAAAATCGTGGCGGTGTGGTTCCGAAAGATGCGGGGCATCCTTCAAGAAGTTGGCAAAGCGGTAAAAGGCAAAATCTACCACGTCCGCATCATGCTCTTTTATATTTTTAACAGTATATTTTATCAGTGTGTCAAAATCTTCCATAAGCGATTTAAAATATACCACAAAGATAAAATATACCATAAAATAAATTATGGTATATTTTAACACTGTCATGGAACAATTTATAAGTTTAAATTATGAAATAGTTATTTATCAAATGCGTTTCACGAAATGGTTTTTTCTTTTTTTTATTTGATGGCCAACATCCGAAATGACTTTCTTTTCCACATAAGAAGAGTTCATCACACTCAACAAGCTCATATAGTTCAGCTCAAAAGCAACCGTGTCTCCCACTTTATAGTTCTTGTAGGAATTTTGCAGGTCCAAGACCAACATATCACTGCTTTGCCCCACGATTTCGAGGTTTTTATTGACGGGCTTAATATTTTTGGGTGACAAATCCAACAGACCAATATCCACAATCGCCCTTGTGGTATTTTTTATTTTTTTCAGGTTATTAAAATCTTTTTTCTCTCCGGTGAGATTTGTTCCTAATTTTCCTTCGGGAATATTGGGTTTTTCTTTAATCTCAATAATTTCGGCGTTCAGTTTAAAGACATCGTGATGCATTCCTTCAATAAGGGTATCGTCGTAAACATTGGTTCCAAAGAACAAAGTTTCGCCAATCCGGAAATGGTTGATATACGGTGGCATTTCGCCGTTCAACACCAACGGTATCGACACAGATGCACCTCCTGAAATATAGGGAATATGAACATTGAACGTCTTTTCAATTTCTTGTTTCGACTCGTGAAGCAGTTTCATTTTGTCGTAATCGGGCAACACGCCGTTCATGCAGCAAAGATTGGTTCCGATACCCACTATTTCTATGTTAGGAAGTTTCAATATTTTACCAAAAAAATCTAAAAGCTTTTCCCGAACGACACCTTCCCGCAATTCACCCATTTCAATCATTATAACAACTTTATGAAATTTATTCAGCGAGACTGCTTTACTGGACAACAAAGACAAGGTTTCAACTTCTGTGTTAAAACTCACATCAGCATATTTTACAACATCATCCACAAAAGTTAAAGGGACGGGCTTAATATAAACGGTCTGTACGTCCGGGTTTAGGGCTTTTATTTTTTTTTAAATTTGAAATTCTGGAATCGCAGAACTCGCCAATAGGCAACGAAAGCACTTCATGCAGAAATGTATCGTTACCGCACAGCACTTTGGTTACCACGCTCCATTCTATATTTTCTTCAGAAAAAAAACGATTAAGATAATTGAAATTCTCCCTTAGTTTTCTTCTGTTGAGTGTAACTATTGACATTTTTTTCGTTTGGTAGGCGCATTTCGAGATATTTCGAAGTAAAGCCTAATTTTTCGTAAAGATATTTTGCGGGATTATCAGGTTCGCAATGCAGCGCAATGGCACCATCGCAAACCTTGATTGTTTCCTGCATGAGTTTTTTTCCAATTCCTCTCCCTCTGTACTGGTTGTGCGTGGCAATGTATACTAAAATGTTCTCCGGAATGTATCTTTGCATTCCTGTTTTATTTACCACTACGGCACCAACCATTACATCATCATCCATCGCGACAAGTAAATAACCCCCTTTCCCTGTTTCTTTATCATCAATATAATTGAGGGAAAGCATGATATCGTCTTTCGGATCGCCAAATTCTTGCAAGTGCTCAAAAAGAAAATTAGCAACTTCGTGACGGTAAGACAGCGGAATGGGTGTATTGGAAAACTTTATAATTTGCATTTGTGTTCGTATTTTTAAACCGGCATCATTGGATAAGGCATAGACACATACTCCTGGGCAGGCGTAGCCTCTTCCTCTTTGGGGAAAAACAAAACCGGTCTTTTGGATTTATAGACTATATTTTCAGTAAAATTATTTTTGAAGAGTTGGGTAAAAGATTTTTCCGTAGAAACATTCACCGCAATCAAATCCGAATTATTTTCGTCTCCAAGTGCCAAAATATCGTTGTGAGGTTCCAAAGAAAATTTTAAATCCTCTTTAATAGTAGAAATTTCAGAATTGTGTAATTTTTCACTAAAAATTTGTACTTTATTTCCTAAATTCCGGATGTTACTCTTGCGATCGAAAGCGTCGATAGCCACAAGACGAACATTGGCTTTATTCTTTTTGGCGATTGGCATTACAGACTGCAGTTTATCTTCCACCGCCTTTACATTGCGAATCGGAAAAAGGATTTTTTCAAACTTTTCCTTATTGAAATTTTCAGGAATCGTCATGACCGGTACCGCACTGTTTGAGATAATCTCATAGGTATTCGAACTGATGAAGCCTGGTCTTCTTTTTGGATATTGTACAGGCATCAAAATGAGGTCTATGTTTTTCTGCTTGCTGTATTTTAGAACTTCTGTAGCGACAGCTCCAATGGCGTGTTGGGCGATAACATCTTCATTTGTAATTTTCCTCATCACCATTCTGTAAGTTGCTAACTGTTTTTCCGCAGACTCAATCATTGCGTTTTCGTGGAAAAAAAATTTTCCGCTCGATACACTTCCTGTTCCCAACAATGAGAAAGGGATCACATTAAGCACATGCACCTTAGCACCGTGACGGTTAGCCACTGCTGCAGCGATGTTCAGAAATTTTTCATTTCTGCGGGTAAAGTCTAGGGGAATCAGTATATTTTTTATTGCATTATTCATCTTCATAAAAGTTTAGTGCAAAGGTAAAATATACCATACTTTTAGTGTGGGAAGATTAAAGCGGATGGTGGTACAATTTACATTCGTGAATACTAGAGGCTTGGTATCTACTGGAATATAATCAAAACCTTTAGAAATTATATTATTATTTAGGTTAATTATATTTTTCATAGCAAATTCGTTCCTCAGGAAGCACTAAATGTATGACATAGAAATATTGGTTCTATTCTTACTGATATTATTAAACGGCATTTTCTCAATGAGTGAAATCGCATTGGTATCTGCAAAGAAATTCAAACTTGAAAATTTGGCTAAAAAAGGGAGCGCCAATGCTAAAAAAGCAATAGCACTCGCCGAAAAATCAAACACATTTTTATCCACGTACAGATTGGCATTACCTTAATCGGCATCTTGACAGGTATTTACAGCGGCGATAAAATTACTGATGATTTAAAAGTATTCCTTTCGAGGTTCGAGCCACTGCAGCAATATTCTGATTCAATCTCCGTGGTGTTAGTACTTGTTATATTAACATTTTTTTCCATTGTTTTTGGGGAACTCATTCCGAAAAGAATGGGCCTGATTTTTCCGGAAAAAATTGCCGTGATGATGGCAAAACCCATAACATTGCTTTCCACCATTGCAAAGCCGTTTATCTGGCTGCTTACCAGCACCAATAATTTTGTCCTTGGTATTTTCGGTATAAAAGAAAAAAATGACGGACTGGTAACCGAAGAAGAAATAAAAGCCATGCTGCACCAAAGTGTGGAAGGTGGTGATGTGAAAATAATAGAGCACAATATTGTTGAGCGTGTATGCGCATTGGGAGACCGACGTGTGCACGAACTGATTACGCCAAGGAAAGACCTAATTTATTTCAACATTACCGACGGTTTGCAGATGATAAAAGAAAAAAGTAATATAGAATCCCATTCCATTTATCCTGTGGTAGATAAGAACCTGGATAATTTGATAGGATATGTATCTGTAAAAGAGCTTTTTTCTCAAGTTACTGATTCTGAAGAATTTCAACTTAGGTCATTTATAAGCGAACCACTATTTGTGCATGAAAACACTGCTGCTTACCGGGTTTTGGAACAGTTTAAAACTAAAAGAATTTACTACGCATTTGTTGTTGACGAATATGGCTTCCTGGAAGGATTGATTGCGATGGATGACTTAATGGATGCCTTAATAGGTGATGCAACCGATTATGGACAAAGAGAAATGCAGATCTCTGAAAATACTGACGGGAGTTTTATATTGGACGGTCAATTTTCCTACTACGAACTATTGCAAAAATTAGAATTGGAAGATGAGTATGAACCCGGTGACTATAACACCTTGGGTGGTTTCCTCATCTCCCAACTGCAACATTTCCCAAAAGAGCGAGAAGAAGTTTTTTGGAACGATTATGTCTTCACCGTACTTAAAACTGATAAGAAAAGGATTGAAAAAGTGAGCGTAAAGCCTGTAGCAGACCAGACTTAGTGCAAAAACATCACAATTTTAATATATTTAAAAATTACGATTTAAAGCGGAACGGAATTTCCTGCTGCACAGCACATACCTTCTTAGCCTCTGAACCCTCTTTATTTTTTGCATCTACTATTTCAGGTTCCAAAAAATTAACTGCGTACACATACGAGTTATTTTTCATCACCCGGTTGTAACCGTGCTTCCGTAACGCTTTTCCCAATTTGTTTACAGAAGCATCCGAAATATTTAGATTTGCGCGGCTTGTTATCATTTGCAGAATTTGTGTGGTGTTTAAAAAGTATTGGGCTGTTTCTTTTTCTGCACTTTCAAACCAAGTGAGCAACAACTCTTCCTCCGGACTTCTTAACTGATATTGTTCGTTGTTGGCGTTAATCTCTTTGATTTCTTCTTGGTTAAACCAATGACGGAAACCGGATTTGTGTAATTGCAATGCCTGTGCATAAACTTTGTGAATATCAATATTATGAGTGTATTCTATGTTTTCAACTTCAAAACATAAAAATCTTCTTGAACCTGTTGTGTCGTTTAAGAATTGGGCGGTATTAACAGAACCTGCAAAGCTCGCTCTTCGTGGCATATTCTCGTTGTTGTGACCGTAAGCTTTTCGCATTCTGATATGGGTTTTTGTAATTATTTCTTTCAGTGAACCGATTTCAGTTTTATTTAGATTTTCCAATTCATCAAGGTTGATGAGCATACATTCTGCTAAGTGGATTAGAGTATCTTTATTGCTTGGGTTGATGGTTCCTGAAAATATGTACTCTTTAAGCTGTTTCGGCATTAGTTTTTCTATCCAAGTGGTTTTTCCAAGTCCCTGTTTTCCTGAGAATACAATTACAGTTTGGTTCACCTGTTTTTCATCCAGAACGCAGGCAACCATCGCAACAAACCATTTTTTAAAGCATATTCTCCATAAATCCTGTTTTGTAGTGGTTATGGTATCTGCAAGCAGTTCTATGTAGTCTGTTTCATCTGGGTTTTCCGGAAGATTATTGAAGTAATCTTCAAACGGATCATACATTTCGCAGTAGTCGGAATGCAGTAAATTCCGTAAGGAATTTATACTGCATTTTACTTTGGCTTTCAAGATTTCACGAAGGATTGAGTTTTCAGAAAAGTCAGTCATGGGCTTCCATTTGGTTGCTTTTAGTGTTTTGAATTCTAATTTTCCTAGAACTGTATTATATCTGAAGTTGTAGCGATTGTTGAGAAACATTTCCAGTTTGTCAATGTAGGACGGTTGTTCTTCGTCGTCATCAGAAAAATTGCCGTCTTCGGTTTTTGTCGGCGGCACTTCGACTTCGCTCAGTGACCGGATCTTCTTACTCTCGTCGATAACTCGCGTTTTTTTCGGTTGGAAAGTGTCCGTATTGTGTTCTGCGGTGTTTTGGTAGGCGCTTTTTACTGCTGTTGTAACTTCTCTTGCGTCATATCCGTAATCCGCTAAAATATAACCTAATGCCATCGATTCTGCTATTCCTTTTCGGTTGAGATTGTTGGCCAATGCAAAAACGAAGTTATTGCGGTTGCCTTCTGTGAATTGGATTTTCTTTTCTGTGAAGCGGACTGCGTGTTCATACAAAACATCATAATCCGCTTGCGTATTATTTTGATGTTTTGAGATGCTTCGACTTCGCTCAGCATGACATTCAGTTGCAGAACCATTTTCTGAAAAAACTTGGGAATTTTCATTTATGAAAATTTCGGGATCGTAAGAAAAGAAGCAAAGCCGGGTTATGTCTTTTCCTGATTTGTCGATTTCTACCTGCAATAATTCTTCGAAATATCGCTGAAGTTTCAAAAAAGTTTCTTTGTGCTGTTCTTTATCCGTCGAAACTTTCACGAAAATTTTTAGTCCGTTTCCTGAAGGACTTACGAATGAAGCAAATACAAAATCCTCCATTCTGATCTTGGTTTTGCACTGCTGCA
>Ga0207420_1002267_pt1 | contig 10104 bp, 9 predicted proteins | sample ThiBio_inoc_biof_FD_183941 | JGI IMG/M metagenome (GOLD analysis project Ga0207420, IMG submission 183941) | Wastewater bioreactor microbial communities from Cape Town, South Africa - Thiocy_inoc_biof (SPAdes) | ecosystem: Engineered > Bioremediation > Thiocyanate > Unclassified | place: South...
GTCTATTACGCAAACGGTAATAAGAAAAGCGAACTGCAATTCAATAAAGGTAAACTCGAAGGACCGGCCGTCTATTTTCATGACAACAATACCATCAGTGCTAAAGGCAATTATAGCAACAATAAAAAAACCGGAGCATGGGCATACTATTTTAAAGACGGCACCCTTTCGCAGGAAGAAAACTTTGCACAGGATGGCAATTTGCAGGGAGAATACAAAATCTATTTTACGAACGGGCAATTGAAGGAAAAAGGGACCCGTCAAAATGGTCAGATCCACGGAGTCATCACCTTTTATCATCCCAACGGCAAAGTAGCGGGCGGTAACCATTATTCCAATGGAGTATTTACCAAACCAGCCGATTATTTTGATAGCAACGGAAAAGCGGTTATGACCAATGGCACCGGCACGCAGACCTACTATCATCCCAATGGGAAGATTTCTTTCAAAGCAATCTTCCGGAATTTTTGCCGCGACGGATTATCTGAATGGTTCTACGAATGGACAACTGCAGCAGTCCGCCATCTACAAATACTCAGACACCAGAAAACCCGATGGATTACGCTGGGAAGTTATCTCCTCCTACACCCGCAATGGAGAAAAACGCAACGCAGGTACTCTCAGAAATGGAAACGGCGTATGGATTGCCTACGACGAAAACGGTAATGCTACCCGCACGACCTATCAGAATGGAGTGAAGGTTGATGCAAATTAAACCCACTGGGCAGGTCATCGCTGCTTCCCGATTTTAAATTCTGATTTTTTAATAAATTGGCGGCAAAAATCTGAAATGACAATTCACCGGACCTGGCTGCTGGTATTCATTTTTACTGCCGCAATTGTTGAAGGAAATGCACAGGTTGCCGCCTGCAACTGTTCCGAAAATTTAGATACGCTCATCGCAAAGACAGAAGTGAACTATGCGGGCTTTCCTGCCAAAGTAAACGCAGGTACAAAAGCGGCTTACCAAAAACTGAAGACCCATTTAAAAGAAAAAGCCGTTGCCAGCAATACACCCACTACCTGCTTTCCCGTATTGCGGGAGTATGTTAAGTTTTTTTACGACAGCCATTTTCAATTGTCGTATTACGACGAACAGGATGCTCATGCAGAATTTATCAGTTTGTCAGAATCAGCAGTAAAAGAAAGACTCAGGAAAAAAGGAGGCACCCCGCTGGATGGTATCTGGATCAACCAGGATAGCAGTTTAAAGCTGGCTGTACTCCTGTATCCCGATAAACAATACAAGGCTGTTGTGCTGGATTCAAAGAATCCGAAAATAAAACAGGGACTCGTATATATGACCATTACACAGGGTAAACGGGGCCTTGCAGTAAAGTATCATAACAGTCTATCGTCAACCGACTACCCCATTAAAATAAAAGGAAACCTCCTGCAGGGCTGGAGCGATGAGTTGTTTGGGAGAATATATCCCATTTCAATGACTGCGGATGAATTGCGGGAACAGCAAACATGGCGCAACGGTAACCATGGCCTTGATTTTTATAAATTATCTCCGAAAACCGCACTCTTAAAGATCCCCAGTTTTACTAACAATGACGACCGGATTGCAGCCCTGATAACCCGCAACGATTCCATCATCCGTAGTACCGAAAACCTGATTGTAGATCTTACCGGCAATGGCGGCGGCAGCACGGGCTGGATCTCATTTCTGGGATACTTTATGACAAATCCGGTCATGCAGGAAAATGGATACGTGCGGGTATCGCCGGAAAATGTAAAATTGAAACTGGCCGATATCGAACCGTACGTAACGAATCCTATACCGCCGGATTATCAGAAGTATTTTCCCGACTCCATCCTTACCAGCTATAAAAATGCCTATGCCGAACTACCTACTACTACGGCGGCATTTTATCCGGCACCGGGAGTTGTATTTCCGCTCGATTCTATAACAGTAAACCCTAAGAAGATAGCGCTGGTAGTGGATAATTTATGCGGAAGCTCTACGGAGTATTTCTTCTTTCTCTCAAAGAAGAGTGCCAAGACGGTGACCTACGGATCCCATACATTTGGAATGATGGACTATGAAGGGGCTTCACCCACCACACTGCCTTTTCCGGGATTCCGGCTGGCTATTCCTATTGTTAAATCAAGCTGGACAGACAGCAACCCGATCGACAAAACGGGTTTTACACCAGATGTGCTTCTTGACAAAATAGCTCCGGCAAAATGGATCGATTATATCCGGCAGCAACTGGAAAAATAATGTCTTTTGCCAGTCTGCCAGGACGGGTCATTTAATGCCAATAGCTTCCTTCACTTTCTCCTTCCGGTTGCGGGCAACAGGAATTTCATGCCCACCTTCCAGCAGCAACCGGTCTCCATCTGCTTTTATCCAGCTTTGGATAAAAATGCTATTTACCAAGTAGGATTGATGACACCTGATAAACCCATGCGGGCTTAAAAGCTCTTCGTATTCGAAAATAGGTTTGGAAGAAATATGTTTCTGACCTGTTTTTAAATAAAAAGTAGTGTAGTTGTTGTCGGACTTGCAAAACAGAATGGTGTCCGGATGGAGAAACAGTGTTTCTTTACTGGAGATAATGGCAATACGTAACTGATTCTTGTTGTTGATGGAAAGGATCAGGTTTTCCAGCCGTTCATTATGCTTTTTTTTCTGCGCAGCAACAATGGCTCTGTCGACTGCATTTACCAGTTCGTTGATATTTACCGGTTTTAGCAAATAATCAATGGCAGAAAATTTTATCGCCTGAATGGCATACTGGTCATAGGCCGTTACGAATATCACTTCAAAGTCGGGCGTGGCAATTTCTTTGAGCAGATCAAAGCCGTTTTTGCCCGGCATCTGGATGTCTAAGAATAGTAAAGCCGGTTTTATTTCCCTTATGAGCAAGAGTCCCTGTTCGGCGTTCGTAGCAGTGGCGGCCACGGATATGCCCGGACAATACTTTTGGAGCAGAATTGTGAGGTTTTCAATATTGCTGATCTCGTCATCTACTATAATAGCTGTTAACATCTATAGCCAGTTTTTGAAAAGCAGTAAAACAGACGTACCGTTACTATTGCTTTCTATTTGTAATTTAATCAGTTCCTCACCATACTCATCATTTAACAGGGCGATCCGCTTTTTCGAAAGGCTAAGCCCGTATCCCTCTTTAAAATGGGTCGTATCAAACCCGCTGCCATTGTCGCTTAGCGTGATCAGCAGGGCATCGCCATTCTTTTCAATAAGGAGCGTAAGCTCTCCCTGTCCATTCATTGCAGATAATCCATGCTTAATAGCGTTTTCTGCAAATGGCTGTAGCAGGAAGGGAGGAATGGTCGTTGAGTACTGGTCAATGTTTTCAGCTATCCGTAGATTATAGGCAAAAGCATGCCTCAATTGCTCAAGCGCTATATAAATGCCCAGGTTTTCTAACTCCTTATGGAGAGAGAGGTGTTGGACTTTGCTTTCTTTCAGCGTTTCGCGCAGGAGCTCACCAAAGGAGGCCAAATATTTATTGGCAGCAGGGAGGTCGCCTTTATTTACCAGACCCTGTATAGAGCTGAGGGCATTAAAAGTAAAATGGGGATTTAAAAGAGAATGAATATTTTTCAGTTCTTCAGCAGATTCATTAGCTTTTTTGCGGAGCTGCTCCAGCGCTTTTTTTTGTTTACGGTATTTTAAAAAGAACAGGAGAAATGCCAGTGCTAAAATCAGCAAAGTAAGCACGCCGATCCTGAAGGCTGCGGTTTTATACCATACCGAAGCGATGGTAAATCTCAGTTCGGTGATATTATTCCGCTGCTGCCTAAACCGGATACGAATCGTATAATTTCCGGGGTCAAGATTTTTTAAAAGAATATAATTATTATCATAGTCGCCCGGTGCCCAGTCTCTTATTATTTTTCCATCGCACCAAACTGCGTATTCAAGTACCTCCTTTTTATAAATTTTAGCATCGATATTCAGCAACAGGGAATTTTCATTGTAGGGCAGGTGCAGGAGCTTGCCTGCGCCTTGCGAAATACTATTATACTGACGGTGCCAGCCAATCTCGGTGGGCCCGCCTCCGAAAAGATCTTTATTGTTTACGAGCTGTGAAAATTCCCGCGGATTATTGGAAGTATATAAAGAGGCGATTGCTGGCTTCCTTTCTTTAAAATACACAACCCAGGACGAGGTCAGTTTGCCCGTCTTGCCCCGCAGGTGAGCAACCAGGTATTCGCCCTGTTTGATACTGTAGCTTCCGGTCATGCCGCTACCGGCTTCCATCTCTCCAATGCCTGTCTGTGTAAACTGATTGATAACAGTCCAGGGGGTGATAGTCGTTTTATTATTCAATAAAACACAATATTCAAACTGGCCGGCATTTTCTTTATGAATACCCGGAGCTAAAAAAAAGACGCCGGCCGTGTCATAGATAAAGTTTAACGGAATCGAATCATTAAGCGCAGTGTCAATGTTGATGTTGTACTGCGGGTTCCAGTGAGCTATGCCAACAATATTTCCGTTTGTGTTGTCGTAAATGCCATTATACGGAATGGCTACACCTAAAGTGGCATTTTTACCGCCGTTAAACGAGGTGGAATAATTTTTCCAGTCAAGCTGGGAGTAGGCTCCGGCATTGATCAGAAGCAGGCAGAAAAGAATAACTATTTTCATTCGGTAAACTAAATTAATCATTAATGCGGTCGTCCTTTACTTTTTATGCAGATGCATCATCGTTTTAGCAGGATATAGGATTGGCTCGCCAGCATAATATCCCGGTCGCTTAAAACCGGGTACCGGCAACCCCACCAGTTAAAGATTAAGGCAAATTCATCGTGCGGAATATTCAGTTTTAGCACAAAAGAGCGATCGCTGTTCCATCTGATGATGTCTTTCGGGGTTATCTCTATAACGCTCCGTTCCTTTGTTGCTTTGCCGTTATTTAGTTTCAGTACAATGCAGCTTATCTTTTCAAAATTTCTTTTCAATGCGGTCGAGAAACTGAGTGTAATCTCCCCGTTGTTTGGTAACTGGTATAAGCTATCGGCTTTAGGCAGCAGCAGTTTAAGTTCTTTATTCTTAGACTGATGTTTGCTTATCCAGTCGAGCAGCCGGAGGTACAAATCTTTCAGGCTCTCCGTTGATTGTTTATGACGGTACAGTGTCTTTAATTGTGCTGCAAAAAGGTTAGAGGCATAAAAACCTCTTTGTGCATTTTGATAGTGCCATTGTGTACTGATACTGTCGGCAATAGCCGGAAAGTACTTTTCAACAAAAATATCATACAGGGCCCAGGTCATATATTCATTGAAGCAGTTCAGTCCTTCGTAGCCCGATTGCCTGTCCCAGTATGCCGGGTTGAATTTTTGGGCAACATCTTTTCTGAAGCGATCCGTGATGGGATTTACATACCCATGATCCATTTCGGTAAAAAGGGTATGGATTTCGATGGCCCGCTGCGCCTGATCATTTATTTGCGATGCATTGTTTTCTATTAAAGCAGTGGACAGGGTCGGAAAATCGGCTGTTGTAACGCTGTCGATAGTCCGGTGACAATTCATTCTGCCTACAAGGGGTGATAAGATTACCTGGTATTTTCCTGTAGTCGTGGCTTTTATCCCGCTTTCGTTTTCCAGAAACATTTGCATTGTGTCCAGCATATAGTAGCCGGAGTAATTGGCAACAATTGAATTATAAAGAGGACGGTGAGCGTCGTAAAACTCCCGGTACTTCGATTGTTGTACAAAATCGTTGATCAGGTCAAGGTTTACATCGAAAGGGTTGTGTCCTTTATTGGCATAAAACTCAGTTGTTCTCACCAGTTGCCCCCTCTCGTCAAATTTGAAAGCAGCAGCGTCTGTGCGGAAGCTCAGATAGTTTTCCCAAAGTGTTCTTGAATAATTGACCTTTTGTAATAAAGGGTGTGCTTTGACCGGCTCAAAAAAACGGATAACCTCATTATAATAATCCGTGTGTTTCTGCACTTCCCATTCATCGGCCCGGCCATATTCTGTCAGTGCGAGGATAATATTGGAAAGCTCATAGGTTTCGGGGATGGAGATTTCAATCTTTTTTTGGGCTGTAAGGGGTGTTGCGGAAATGCAGAATAGCAACAGCGCCACGGCGATTTTCGGCATATGTAATATTTAGCCAAATATCTCTGCAGGAATTTTCTGTAAAAACACCTGAATGGAATCCGGAGTAAACTGTTGTGAATCTGGCTGCCTGGGCAGGAATCTGGTGCAGGCGTCATGCTTTCTGTATCCTTCAGGCTTGCCTCTTACTTACAAGGGTTTTATCGCTGTAAAAGGAGAAGGCGCCGTAGCGGGTTACTTTCCGTTTAGCTGCTTCATTCTTTCGGCCTGGTGAAGAGAATCGAGCCTTGCCGTTTCGGCGGCCTGTTTCACTTTAAGATCGGCATCCTGTGTGTGGCCCATTTTGCGTTGGGCGTAATAAAAAATAAATAAAAGAAATACAAGCGAAAGGCTGCCCACTGTTATTAACCTCGGCCACCTGGTTGCTGTTTTTTTGGCGGGTGCCGGCAGATTTTCGGCGGGCCGTGAAATGCTGGCATGAAAGACATACCCTTCTTTGGGCAGCGTTTTAATAATGGTTTTGCTGTCGTCTGCCAATTGTTTCCGCAGAAAGGAGATGGCCTGATTGAGCCCCTCATTGGCCCCGGGATAGTCGTTCCAGATATCTTTTATTATATAATCCCGCGTCACCACTTCTCCGCACCGGTCCACCAGCAGGCATAGCAATTTCATGAGGCGGGGTTCAAGCCGGCTTACCTGGTTACTTTCTTTGTCCCGCACTTCGTTTTTGCTGCGGTCAACTACAAAACGGTCGTTTAGTTGAAATATGCCTTCTTTCATGTTTCTGATGGGCTTTATGCACTAATCTAAAGCTTTATTCAGCTTTTCTAAAGCTTTCTTCAGCGGAAAGCGGACCGGACCGCTCTATGTTTGTTTCAAATAATAATACGTATGAAAGGTATACTTTTTCTCCTTTTTTGGGTGGTTCTAAGTGTTAAAGCGACAGCGCAGAGTGATGCGGCTGGCCGGCTCGACAGTTTGTTTCAGTCTCTGTACCGGCATGGTCAGATAAATGGAAATGTGCTGGCAGCAGAAAAGGGGCATATTGTATATAGTCAGTCTTTTGGGTATGCCGATTTTCCGGCCAAAAGGCCCAATGCAGCAGATTCCCGTTTTTCAATCGGCTCCGTATCAAAAATCTTTACCTCGATCGCTGTCCTGCAGTTGAAGGAAAAAGGAAGGCTTCGGCTTGATGACCCACTCGTAAAATATCTGCCTGCTTTCCGGTACCCCAACATCACCGTCAGGCACCTGCTGTCGCATACCTCCGGCCTGCCGGATTATGAGCTCTATGGTAAACTGGTAGATGAAACCCCCGATAAAGTATTCTTCAACACAGATATTCTCCCTTCATTAAATCTTTGGGAGAAGCCACTGTACTTTCAGCCGGGTGAAAAATGGCAGTATTCCAATACCAATTTTTCCCTGCTGGCACTGCTGGTAGAAAAAATTTCACGAATGCGCTTTCAGGACTATGTGAAAAAAGAAATTTTCGGGCCGGCAAAAATGCTGAACACTTACTTTCTTACCGATACAATGCAGCTGGCAGACAAAAACAGGGTGAGTAATTACCAGTATCCTGCACTATTTGCATCCGAACCACAGGAGGTGAGCGGTATCCGAAAAGTTCGCTGGAGGCTCTATAACCTTAGTGGATTTGTTGGCCAGGGCAACATCATTACAAGCGCAGGGGATATGTTGAATTTTGACCAGGCTCTTTATGCCGGCAAACTCCTCAAGGCTGCTACACTGGAAGAAGCGTTTACACCAACCAGGTTAAACAATGGTGAAAATGTGAAGGCAGATATTGGCGTCGGTAAGGCATCGTACGGGTTGGGCTGGTTCATTTTTACAGATACTTCGGCTGGAAAAATTGTGTGGCATGGGGGCGGTGTTCCCGGTGCAGTGGCTATTTTTCTAAGAAATATCACACAAAAACAGGTCGTAATTGTGCTGGATAATGCTTTCAGCGAGGGTATGTACCAGAACGGCGTCAACGCGCTGCGGATACTTGATCATCAGCCAGTGGTTTCCCGTAAAAAATCGCTGACACAGGACTATGGTTCAGACCTGGTAAAAAGAGGCGTGGATGCGGCCTTCTGCCGGTTGTTTCAGTTGAGGGCAGACTCAGCACATTATTACATGGATGAAGCGCAAATGAATCTGCTGGCCTATCAATTGCTGTATGAAGCCAGTTTTGAAAATCACCAGTTACTTGCTCTGGAAGTCTTTAAGATAAATACCCTGCTTTTTCCGTCCAGCTATAATGTATACGATAGTTATGGCGAGGCGTTGTTCAAAAATGGGTACAGGCAGGAGGCCATCAGCATGTACAGGAAAGCCCTGGAACTTAATCCTCAGAATGCGGAAAGCGAAGAAGCGTTGAGACGGATTTTGGGAAACTGATAGACTGTGCCATTAAATTTTCATAAAGGCAAGGAACTATCGGGAGAGTGGATGTTTCTTAATTCAATATATTTTAGTAATACCGGGTTAAATGCAGGCCGGGCAGAGTTTTGTATATTTAATCAATAGGCGCCCACAGACCTGATGCATACTTAATACATTTCCTTTTGTAAAAATAGCCATGTATAAAATTTCAAGACTTTTATATCTCCTCAGCATTTCAGCAGGTGTATATGCCTGTTCTCCGGCCGGCAGGAACGTGAAAGGCATAAAGGATTCCGAAAAGTTCCCATCTGTTTCGGTTCAGTCAGAAACCAGGCTGGTCTCAACAGAATTGCCCACACCGCAATTGATGACCCTGTACCGTGATTCGCTGCTGTTAGTAGTAAACAATTTAAACAGCAATCCGTGTCATGTACGTGTTTTTGATATAAAGCAAAAAAAAGCAGTTAACGATCTTTTCCCGGCAAGTTCGAAAAAGGGGGGTACGCTTGCCTTTATGTCTTTCGGTATTACCGATAGCCTTGTATGGGTTTTCGACGTAGCAAAAAACGGATTTATAGCAGCCGGCCTGAATACGGTATTGGAACGTAATGCAGGAGTGGAGTATTATTCGGAGTACCGCATCACACCACAGGTCTTTTATTATGACGCCCTTCTTTTAAACCGGCAGGAAGCATTGCTGAGCGGCAATTATGATACAGATGAAAAACTGGTTTATATCAATTTTGCCAACATCAGCGCCCCAAAAGTACTCTTGCCTTATGCAAAGGATAGCGCGATAGGCTCATCAAGGTTCAATAAGATGTCGTACGAAAGTTTTATGCTACTGAAACCAGATAAGCAAAAGGTCTTGCTGGCAGGCAGGTATAGCGATCAGTTTGAGTTGTTGAGTCTGGCAGATGGAAAGTATAAACGAGGACATGGCCCGACAGGTTTTGCACCTCAGCTGGCGTCTTTCAGAGATAATTCAGGCGAAAGAGGGGCTAGACCCGATGAAGGAACCCGCTACGGTTTTCTGAAGGGGCATGTGACGGACCGGTTTTTCTATTTATTGTTTTCCGGACGATACTTCAGGTCGGCTCACCAGTTTTTTGGCAATAAAATACTGGTGTATGACTGGGAAGGCAACCCCATAAAACAAATAAACCTGAAGAATGATATTATTGATTTTGCCGTTTCGTCTGATGATAAAACGCTTTATATGCTCAATGGACAGACAAAATCAATCAGCTTTTCTGAAATAGAGTAGTCACCAGCTTCAGTACAGCAACCCAAACATCCATAAGGGTATCTTATGCTCGTGGCCTATTTCGATATCGTCTGCAGCCACAAAGAATCGTTTATTGTTTTTTTGCTGACTTTGTTGCTTGTTTTTGCCACCTACTTCAAATATATCGTCAGCTACGGCAAAATCACCTGTTGCTGTGTACGTGACAGTTTTCAGCGCTTCTACCTGATTGATGAAAAAGCTTTCTCTGATGCTGCCCTTTTCTGCTCCTACGCTCGACAAAGCGTATTGAAGATTGGGGTGGTGCAGGAATATTTTTTCGGGCTTTTGCAATGCGCCTATACCCGTGCTGGCATGGTAAAGGCTGTTGATAATCCTCAGGTCGGTGAGGTGATGTAAAAAATGAATTAATGTGT
>Ga0207420_1002269_pt1 | contig 10097 bp, 11 predicted proteins | sample ThiBio_inoc_biof_FD_183941 | JGI IMG/M metagenome (GOLD analysis project Ga0207420, IMG submission 183941) | Wastewater bioreactor microbial communities from Cape Town, South Africa - Thiocy_inoc_biof (SPAdes) | ecosystem: Engineered > Bioremediation > Thiocyanate > Unclassified | place: South...
CATGACCGGCATGATGTCCATCACCGGCCTGCCCGGCCACGGTCCGGTGCGCGCCGGCATCGCCATCGCCGACACGACGGCGGGCGTCTTCGGCGCGGTGGGCATACTGACCGCGCTGTACGAACGCGAGAAAACGGGACAGGGGCAATGGGTCCGGACCTCGCTGCTGGAATCGCTGCTGGCGACCATGGACTTCCAGTGCGCCCGCTATCTGGTGGCTGGCGAAATACCGGTGCAGGCCGGCAACGACCATCCCACCATCATTCCCACCGGCGTGTTCGACACGCAGGACGGACAGGTCAACATCTGCGTGTCGGGCACCGTGATGTGGAAACGCTTCTGCCAAGCGATGGGCCGGGAACGCTGGCTGGACGATCCGCGCTTCGCCACCAACAAGAACCGCTCGGCCAATCGCCGCGAACTCAACGACGAGATCGCCGCCGTGTTCGCCACGCAGACCAACGAACACTGGATCGAACACCTGAACGCCAGCGGCCTGGCCTGCGGCGCCGTCAACAACGTCAAGCAGGCCTTCGACGACGCGCAGGTGCGGCACCTGGGCATCGCCTGGCCCGTCGCGCACGAGAAGCTGGGCAACATCCACCTGGTCGGCCAGCCCTTCAGCCTGGGCAACCATCAGGCCGGCGTGCGGCGCGCCGCCCCCATGCCCGGCCAGGACAACGAAGCCATTCTTGCCGAGATCGGCATCCAGGGCGACACCCTGCAGCAACTCAGGAGCGAACATGTCATCTGAAGCCCGGCCCGGCCGCATCCACGTCGCCGTCGAGCAGCACCTGGGCCGCGTCGTGATCGACCACCCGGCCAAGCACAACGCGCTGACCTTCAACATGTGGCAGTCCCTGCCCGGCTTGCTGGACGAACTGGAAAACCGCGACGACGTGCGTGCCATCGTGTTCGAGGGCGCGGGCGACCGCGCCTTCGCCTCGGGTTCGGACATCTCGCAGTTCGGCGAACAGCGCGACACCGAGGACAACGTGCGCCGCTACAACGCCACCGTCGAACGCGCCATCGGCCGCATCGGCGCCGTGCGCAAACCCACGCTGGCCTTCATCAACGGCTATTGCTTCGGCGGCGGCGTCGCCATCGCCCTGCATTGCGACATGCGCTATGGCAACGAACAGGCGCAGTTCTGCATCCCCGCCGGCAAGGTGGGCGTGGGCTACCACGAGCTCTGGCTGCACCGGCTGGCGCAACTGGTGGGGCCGGCCCACGCCAAGGAAATCATGTTCACCGCCCGCCGCTATACGGCCGAAGAAGCCCGGCAGATGGGCTTGATCAATCGTATCCAGACGCGCGAGGAAACGCTGGACCTCGCGCACACCATCGCCGGCCTGGCGCCGTTGACGCACCGCGCGTCCAAGCTCGCCATCGAAACCTCCACCGCCCCGGACGGACGGGACTGGCAGGCCTGCAAGGACGCGATCCTGGACTGCTTCCGCAGCGCCGACTATGTCGAAGGACGCGAGGCCTTCACCGGCAAGCGGACACCGGTGTTCCGTGGCAAGTGAGCATACCGGCGCGCCGGAGCAGCGCGTCCGCGCCATTGCCGACAACCTGCTTGCCGGCGCGGGCCTGCCCGGCCTGACGGCGTTCACGTTGGCCGGGCCGCGCCCGGCGCTGGACTCGCCGCTGCCGTTGGCGGACATCGCCTCGGCCTTCCAGTTGGCGGTGGCCCATGGCACCGCGCTGGTCGCCACAGGCGAACCCCGCGCACACTACGAAGTGTCGCCCGCGCAGGCGCTGGCCGGGCTGGAACCCACGCACTTCCAGCGCATCCATGAACACCGCTTTCCCCAGTCGTCGCACGGCAAGGAACTGAAGTCCGACTTCTATCCCACCGCCGACGGCCGGTGGTTCCTGCCTTCCGGCTCCTATCCCCATCTGCGCGATGGCACGCTGGCCTTACTGGATTGCGCCAATACGGCGCCCGCCCTGGCCGCAGCCATACGGCGCTGGCCGGCGCAGGAACTGGAAGACGCGGTAGCCGGACAAGGCCTACCCGGCGCCTGGGCGCGAACGCCCGAAGCCTGGCTGACCAGCGACGCGGGCGCCGCCATCGCCTTGGAGCCGCTGCTGACGGTGCGGCCGCTGCGCGCCGGCGCGCCGGTTGTGGGAGGCTTGGCCGAATTACGGGTCCTGGACCTGTCCCACGTCATCGCCGGGCCGGTGGTCGCCCGCCATTTCGCCTTCCACGGCGGCGACGTCCTGCGGATCTCGTCGCCTAGCCAACCCGACCCGCTGCCGCAGATCCTGGACACCGGCATCGGCAAGCGCAACGCCTTCGCCAGCTTCCACGACCCCGACGACCTGGCCCGCGTGCGGACGCTGGCCACGGACGCGGACATCGTCGTCGATTCGTGGCGGCCCGGCGCGCTGGCCCGCTTCGGCCTGGACGCCGCCGGCCTGCTGCCGGGCGCCGGCCGCGACTTCATCCACGTCGGCGTGAGCGCCTTCGGCCATGACGGCCCCTGGGGCGCGCGCAAGGCCTTCGATCAAGTGGTGCAGGCCGCCACCGGCATCGCCGCGCTACACGCGCGGGACGGCAAGCCTCGGCTGTCGCCCACCCGCCTCCTGACCGACTACCTGACCGGCCAGCTCGGCATACTCGGCACCCTGGCCGCGCTGCGCCAACGGCAGCAGTCCGGCGGCAGTTGGGAGGTACGGGTATCATTGGCGCGAGTGGCGACGTACCTGCTGGCCTGGGCCGACCCGTCGCACCGGGGCGGCGACGCCTTCGACGCCCTGGCGCCCCAACTGGTCACGCGCCACGGCCCGTTCGGCACCACCCACCACGTAGCGCCCGCCGTCGCCGGCCTGGACGACGGGACAACCCCCGGTCCCCATCCGCTGGGCAGCTCGCCCGCGGCCTGGGCGCCTTCCCCCCTTCGGCCATGACACTGAAACAGCTCGAAGCGTTCTACCTGGCGGCCACCAGCCCCAACTTCATGATCGCCGCCGAACGCCTGCACATTTCCGTCTCGACCCTGTCCAAGCGCATCACCGACCTTGAACACAGCCTGCGCAGCATCCTGTTCGACCGCAGCTCCCTGCGGGCCCGCCTGACCAGCGGAGGCGAACAACTGCTGCCGCACGTCGAACAACTGCTCAAACAAGCCAACGTCGTCGCCGGCATGGGCCGGCAGGCCGAGATCCTGCGCGGCCGCTGCCACTTCGGCGTGGGCGAACTGAGCGCCCTGACCTGGCTGCCCACCTTCATCGCCCGCCTGCAAGCCGCCCACCCCGACCTGCAACTCGACCCCGTGGTCGAAGCCGGCAGCTCGCTCGGCAACCTCGCCCGGCGCGTGGCCGAAGGCGACCTCGACTTCGCCGTCAACCGCATCAAGGCCGAATACCTCGGCAGCGCCGGCTTCGCCTGGGTCTGCTCCCCCGCCCTGCACCGCCAGGGCGAAGGCCGGCTGCCGGCCCTGTTGCCCGATTGCGCGCTGATCTCGCTACCGCCCTCCAGCGGCACCGCCCTCATCATCGAACAATCCCTCCAGTCCATCGACGCCACCGTGGCCCGGCGCCTGCACTGCAACAGTTGGGCCGTCATCACCCAACTACTGATACAGGGACTGGGCCTGGGCGTGCTGCCCGAATCCTGGGCCGATCAACTCGTCCAGGCCGGCCTGCTCGTGCGCCTGCGCGGCACGCCGCCCCTGGCGGCGCTGGACTACTTCCTGATCTCGCGCGAACGCGACCTCCGGCCCCTGGTCGGCGCCTGCCTGGACATCGCCTGCGAAGTCGTGAATTTCAAACCGACCGACATCGGTTTTTTGCACACCGGCACGCGGGCCTGAACCCTATTGATGGTCCTCGTGCTTCGGCTGGCCGCGGTTGTGCGTCAGCTTGCGCAGCAGCGCCAGGATGACCAGCGCGAACAGCGTACTGACGATGGCGGTCATCTCCCGTCCCATGCCTGCCGCGATGCCGATGGCGGCTGTCAGCCAGATGCTGGCCGCCGTGGTCAGGCCGTGGATCTCGCGGCCGTTTGATTTGAGGATGGCGCCGGCGCCGAGGAAGCCTATGCCGGCGATCACGCCTTGCAGGACCCGGCTCATGTCGGCTACTTCCATGCCGCCTTGCAGGGGGACGAGGACGAATAGTGCGGCGCCCAGGGCGACGAGCATGTGGGTGCGCAAGCCGGCTGAGGTGCCACGTAGTTCACGTTCCAGGCCTAGCAGGCCGCCTAGGGTCATGGCTACTAGGAGGCGGACGAAGACGCGGGTTAGTTCGGCTATGTCGGGGATGTCGGAGAATTCGCTGGAGGCGGCGGTCCAGATTTGGGTCCATAGGGAGGCGTCCATAGCTGGCCTTTTTTATTCGGATAATCGTCAGCCTACGGGTAGGCTGGAAGGATGCGCAGTCACAGAGCATTCACGCTCGTAACCAAGTGTAGAGTCAGCAAGTCGAACAGGCCAACACTACGCTTGTTCTCAGATGCCTAGGCTACAGTTATGGGCATCCCCTCCTCCAGGTCAGGTTATTTAGTCAACGTCAGCTTTCGGCCATTAGCGGGCATAGCCAAGCGGCCGCTTTACGGCAACTCAAGCGTTGCGCGTCACAGGCGCACTTACTAGGTACCCCGAGGCATTGGCGATGACCCAGGTCTCCATTCGCTCGATCAGTTCGCCAACTGGCAGACGCTCTACATCGTGTTTGGAAAACCCCAGCTTCGTCAGTGCATCAAAGTTCTGCGCCATGAAATCGGAGAACGCGCTTGAGATGAGGGCCGGACCGGCTGCTTGGGCAAGGCAGACGTTCTTCAGCCAGTTACGTACAACGCCGATGACCTTGTATGGCTCGTCGTCATGACACTCGATATCTGCTCCAGAGAGATCGGATATCGAAGCCTTGTATCGATGTGGTTTTGCCTCAAGTACGAGGGTTCGCTTTCCCTTCAGCTTTGGCGTGCCGAAGATCCTACATCCGAAGTCAATGCCGAGCTCGAATGGCATGTTTAGCCGATACATCTCGCCAGCTTCTGCTGCTTCGCTCCGAGACAGATCGTGGATCGAATACTTGGAATCTCGAATCAGCTTAACAATCTTGTCCAACCGCTGTTCGCCAGAGTCAATTGCCTCCAACGCGATTCGCGGCTTAAGCCCGAGATAGATGACCGTGAAAAGGAGCGGCCTCAATAGCGGGACGTATTTTTCGTCGAATGGACAATTGACGAATACGTTCTCGTCGAACGGCATGTTCGCTACTTACTTTTTGTCCTTTGGAGGCATCGGGTCGTTCCCGTAGCTGTTCTTGTTCTTGATCGTGCCATCACGGCCGTGAATGTAAAGCTCGGCTCCGGTTTTCTTGGCAGCATCACGGCCATACGAAATGGCCTGTTGCTGCGTGTCAAAAACCTTGCTCGCTCTGGCTGCGCCCGAGTTCTTCACAGACCATCCGCCCGATGGGTTCGGAACCACATGTTTGCTTACCTTGCTCATAATTCATGCTCCACTTGAACCGGACCGTTAGATTCTGACCATACCTGCACGTATACATACTACAGCAAAGCCATCGTTGAACCTCAACGATCCATCGAGAGGACTGGCCCCGAAAAGTCGGACCGAGCCTCGGATGTCAAACGTTAAGCGACTGCTTTTCGGCAAGCCGATCGAGGTAGCCTGCCCGGCTGCAATGGTTGGTATCTACCGACGAACGAAGAACCTTCGGGCGGTGAAGTTGCTGCTCGGACATACGAAGTTAGAAAGCACGGTTCGCTATCTCGGTATTGAGGTCGACGATGCCCTCGAAATGGCAGCGCAGACCGAAGTATGATGGCGTGAAGGCTGGCAAGCGGTCGCTTGCCGGCCAGATGCTGTCGTCAGCGAATGACGGCTTTGGGGCAGTGAGCTTAGTGAAGTTGCCCGCTTCTACTACAGGCTGACTGCTGCCGTTCTGTCATCCCTAGCAAGCGGAGCCTGAGAGCAGCATAGCGGTCACCCGCGAGGCCTGGCCGAACAACTACAGGTTGTGACAGAACGGTCATTAGTGCTTTGAGAGTACTGAAATCACTTTCGGCAGCCTGCTTCATACCTAGAGGAATTGTCATTGCGTAGGCGCGTCAACTGCTCTGGGCTGTTGTAGGGCGATGCCATCGAAGAAGTAGTCCAAGACATATCTGTCGAATGAATCAATCCCTTCCACCTTCCCAAGAATGTCGGGCTGCATATCTCGCAGCGAATTAATTGCCGAATGTAGGTCTAGCTCTGCGTCTTCGAAATTGACGAGACCAGAAGCGTGAATTTTCTTTGCAAGCATGCGGGGTAAACCATACTCTTCAAGCTCCATTACGCAAGACGGCAGGAAAGCCTTCGATAGGCTAGCAATAAAGGGAGAGATGTCCACATTGTGCTCGGGCACCATTTCCCGCTGAATGACGTTAATGTCATTTAGTAATGCGGCCAGCTTGAATGTGGCATTTCGCTCCATCTTGAAGAACTCATCGATCGTAACGTCTTGCTCTGAAAGCAGATCAAGAAGCTCCGGGATTGAGAGTTTCCAATTGCCTGACAAGGCTCGAACAAATTCTGCAAATTTTGTGTAACCAGCGTCCCATCCGCCGGGAATAATCTTTAGAACCTTACAGAGTATCCAAACCCAATAGTCACTTGATGACGAGTATAGATTGGCAAGACCCCTTACCAATTTTGGATCACTCTTGATCGCATGAGCTATCGAGCCAATCAATTCTGTGTCACTTGAAATCAACGCACCTTCGTTTCGCAGGCGTTGAAACGACTCTTGCCCCATTAGCTGAGTCATTTCCTCCTTGTAGTGCAATAGCTTGGCCAACTGCTCTTTGGTGAGCTCCTGTTTGTATTTCTCGTCATCCACGTCAGCAAGCAATTCATCGGGAAAGGTCAATTCAAGCTGAGTTTCCGTTGGAGATGGTGGCTCTTCGAGAATGTAAATTTTGCCAACAAAATGCCTGAACATCCGGCCACCTCGACCGATGATGTTGCGATAGGTGAAGTCGTCGAGTTTCAGTTGGCCCTTTTTATTGCTCCAGACAATGACGTTTTCTGCTGATGTATTGACCCCCTCAATAATAGATGAAGTTGAAATCAGTGTTTGCAGTCCATTCATCGCCTCTTCGAAGAGCCGAACCTGTATCTGGCTCAAAGAGCGATGAAGCTGACCTGTGTGGATGCCGACTCCACGTTTCACCAAATTGGTCAGCTTCCAGTTCGGATGGTAGTTTGTCGCTAGCCATGCGGAAAAGTCGGAGAGTAGAGGGCTATCATCCTTGTCGGTGTTGTCGATCAGCAAAGTGGCAACGCTGTCGACGCCAGGATATGTGCCGGCATAGATCAGGGATTTGGTATTGTGTTTCCCCAAAATCCTAAGAAGTGCATCGTTTTTCTTCTGCGCATCCTTATTGATGTCCTTGTACCCCTCATGTTTCTCGAGGAACACTGTATTGAAATCCATACGCAGGAAGGTCATGCCTTTCGTAAACGGATTTACGTTCAAGTCGGCGATGTTCGGCGCCAAGTAATACTTCTGCGAAGCCTTCTCTCCCAGCACAAGCATTGCTTTCAAAAGGGCTGGAGACCTTTCCTTGTCGAACGCTTGGCTCGCCTTGTAAAACTCATCGACAACCAGTAAGTCCAATTTTTCGAGCTTTTCGCTGTAGTGAATCGCCCGTTCTTGCGGGAAGATGAGAATGTTTTTTTCGCCGAGCTCGACTTCCGATGTAGTCACAATTTTGTATTCGGCAGAAAATTTCTTACTCAACCTACGCCTGGTTTCGTCAGTCAACGCGATGGTGGGAACTAAAATTAGGACATTTTTAGGTTTCTTGATTGCGATGTAGGCGTCAATGATCAGGCTTTTACCAAAGCTTGTTGGTGCACTGACGGCAAGATGGTCGCCATCCAGAAGGTGTTTCAATACTAGCGACTGTTCTCTGTGTAGTGTGACGGGCTCACTTTGTCCACCTTGAACGATTCGAATGCGAACCTGTCTTGCCAACTCGATGTATCAGGTTCGAGATAGGGATACAATCCTGACTCTCGTATCAGATGGTTTAGCAATGTGTTATAGGTTTGATTTTCTTTGCCAAGAAGATCGAGCAGACAAATAAGACGGTTTCTTGCCTCAACATCTTCCTCAGCTTGAAGCAAGTCATTGATTTTAGAGCACTCCTCGAAGATATCCATCGCCCATTACCCCTTGTAATATGCAACAGCATTCGTGAACTGATCAATCAGTTCTTTCCTATCTGGAATAGGAAATAGGATAATGTGAAATTTGATGGATGAATATTTGGTGACCTTGCCCACAAGCGTTTCTATTTGCTTTTTGAAATAGGCAGTGGAACGCTCAAGGTGGTACTTCCGAATATTCTCCCGATATTCTTCATTCATCTCCTTGGCTTCAGTCGTAATAAAGCACTGATGCAAAAGCAGGATGGGAATATGAAGAATTGGCTTGATGTTGTCCATTGATTTATCGGGTGACAGGGCAAGTTTGATCTTGGCAGCCAGCTCCTTGTTCTCAACAAGTCGATCTACCTCTGCCATGTTAGTGATGATACTGTTTTCCTTTTTCAGCTTCTCAGTCAGCAGTGAATTCCCGACAGATTCGACGATGGATGCCAGCCTTGCGTTTTCAATGCTGTTGTAGAACTTTGCCTCTCCAAACCAAAGCGAAAAATCCTCCTCCCCTTCTCGTACGATATGGACGCTATCAGCTCCTTTAGCGTTGTCTTGGACATTTTGTTTATAGAAAATCTTGGGGACTACGGGCAGAGCCTTATAATGGTGGTGCATGACTCCGTAGAGCACAATTTCGGCAAGCTCACTCCCCTTGCCTTTGTCATCATCCTTGTCGGTCAGTCGCAAGTTCTTTGCCGCCGCCCGTAGCGTCGATGCGCTCTTTCCTGCCAGTTTTCTCCGCTCCTGTTCCGACAATGCGGTCAAGGCAATGTTGTCCCAAACGAAATTATTGAATTTCTCAAGACGCCACTTCTCATCTTCAAAATCGTTAGCTAGGCTAAGAACTGTCTTGTTCTCGACGGGCGCAAGTTCCGTTTCCTGAACCAGATTGAGGTAGTCATCATTGATGAGAATTTCGAAGTCCATCGAGGTCGTCCAATAAAATTATCATTCGCCTTTTTGCGTTACGCATTTCTTGTAGGAGAAGCCTTCTTTGGTTTCGTCCTTCAGTACTGCACAAAAGCATTGGGAATTGAACTGCTCCGGCATGACTTCGAAATATTTGATGCCAGGGCCAATCTTCGACAGATAGCTTGGATGCCTTTTGAAAAGTTCAGCGAGATGAATAGCGTCTTCTGGCGTCACTTGTTCGCCAGGGACATATCTTTGAAGCATCTCATGAAAGAAAGTGAGCGCGAGTGTTTGGGTGTCGAAGCTAATGGTTTCAAGAACTACAGGTTTTTTCCTTGCCATTTTTCCTCCACTGACTGAACTCAAAGACTTATTTGTTACATGCTACCCTGGATCGCTCGTCATACTTTGCGCCCCCATTGGGCCAAGCTATGCGCCTACGTCAGTTAGTGATTGGCAGCTTCCGCCGCATTCCTGCAGTCCGTCATGCCCACGTGGTGAGTCTGCCTTGAATGTCCGCTTGTGGGTGATGACTCCGAGTTACCAGAAGACTGCTTTGGGTCGATAGCGGTCTTTGGCGCCTATAGATTGGGGGCGCACAATCTAGTCGCACAACGCGCTGTCAATCAGTCTGTCGCGCTTGCGCGCCAAGCCTCGAAGCCATCGAGTGCAGGTCCGCTCATGTTGAGGACAAACTCTTCCCCAAAGAGCACCAAAGAGATGTAGCAGGCATAGAGGTCGTTGGCTTTGTCAATTGGCCTCAGAAGCAGTTCATATTCGTGGAGTAGTACGTAGTGTTCGTCGCCATCTGAGAAAACCGTATCAGGTGAGTACAACTGCCGTCGGGCAACGGACCATTGACGTGGTCCGCCTCCACGGCGGACGAAATTCCTGAGCTCTTCAAGGGCGGGCTCGTCAACCAGCTCTTCGTGCGACTTGCCAGCTTGTACGAGTCGAGACGCCATTACCTCGATGCCAATTTTTCCGACAAAACGGGCAAGG
>Ga0207420_1002270_pt1 | contig 10095 bp, 6 predicted proteins | sample ThiBio_inoc_biof_FD_183941 | JGI IMG/M metagenome (GOLD analysis project Ga0207420, IMG submission 183941) | Wastewater bioreactor microbial communities from Cape Town, South Africa - Thiocy_inoc_biof (SPAdes) | ecosystem: Engineered > Bioremediation > Thiocyanate > Unclassified | place: South...
CGGTGACCCTGCGCGACGCCGGCGAGATCGCGCTGATCGACGGCGACAGCAAAAAGATCGTCAGCATCCTGAACACCGGCTACGCCGTGCATATCTCGCGCATGTCGGCTTCCGGCCGCTACCTGTTCGTGATCGGCCGCGACGCCAAGATCAACCTGATCGACCTGTGGATGGAGAAGCCGGACACCGTCGCCGAGATCAAGGTCGGCATGGAAGCGCGCTCGGTCGAAAGCTCGAAGGCCAAGGGCTACGAGGACAAGTACGCGATCGCCGGCACCTACTGGCCGCCGCAGTTCGTGATCATGGACGGCGACACGCTGAAGCCGCGCAAGATCGTGTCCACCCGCGGCATGACCGTAGGCACCCAGGATTACCATCCGGAGCCGCGCGTCGCCGCCATCGTCTCCTCGCACTTCAACCCGGAATTCTTCGTCAACGTGAAGGAAACCGGCATGGTCTATTCGGTCGATTACCGCGACCTGAACAACCTGAAGATCAAGATGATCGAGGCGGCCCCCTTCCTGCACGACGGCGGCTTCGAGTCGACGCATCGCTACTTCATGGATGCGGCCAACGCCTCGAACAAGATCGCCGTGATCGACACCAAGGAAGGCAAGCTGACCAAGCTCGTCGAAGTCGGCAAGACGCCGCACCCGGGGCGCGGCGCTAACTTCGTCGATCCCAAGTTCGGCCCCGTCTGGGCGACCGGCCACCTCGGCGACGAAACGATCTCGCTGATCGGCACCGACCCCGAGAAGCATCCGGACAACGCCTGGAAGGTGGTGCGCTCGCTGAAGGGCCTGGGCGGCGGCTCGCTGTTCCTGAAGACGCATCCGAAATCGAAGAACCTGTGGGTCGACACGACGCTCAATCCCGAAGCCAGCGTCAGCCAGTCGGTCGCCGTGTGGAACATCGACCACATCGACAAGGGCTACGAACTGATCCCGATCGGCGACTGGTCCGGCATCAAGGCCGGCCCGAAGCGCGTCGTCCAGCCGGAATACAACAAGGCCGGCGACGAAGTCTGGTTCTCGGTATGGAACGGCAAGGACCAGGAATCGGCGATCGTCGTCGTCGACGACAAGACGCGCAAGCTGAAGGCCGTCATCCGCGATCCGAAACTGGTCACGCCGACCGGCAAGTTCAACGTCTTCAATACGCAGCACGACGTCTACTAAACCGGCGCCGTAAATTGTAAGATCGACGGGAAGGGGGTTTTGCCCCCTTCCCGTTTTGTTTAGTACGGCTTTTCAAGCCGAAAGAGCTACTGACTTGAGAGCCCCCTTCAAAGAAGCCCATTGGGCGCAGCGCGATCTGCTCGCGAAGAGCCCGCTATTCTCCGGCCTGCCGGAATCCAGTGCCGACGAGCTTGCCGCCGCGAGCCGCCTGCTCGAACTGCCGCCGCGCCACTACCTTTTCCGCGCCGGCGAACCGATCCGCGAAGCCCACCTGCTGGTGAGCGGCAGCGTGCGCCGTTCGACGACGCTGGCCGGCGGCCGCAAGAAGGTCATCGAACTCGCGCAGGCGCCGCAGCTTCTGGCGCCGGGCGAAGTTTTTGGCGGTCCGCGCTACGCCTCGTCCTGCGAAGTCATCGCGTCGAGCGTCGCGCTCGCCATCGACCTGCGCCGGCTGCGCGCGCTCCTCGCGCGCGACCTCGACCTCGCCGGGCGCATCGTCCAGGCGCTGGCCGACCGCCTGTGCGCCGTCGAATTCGACGTCACCGGCCACCACTACAGCCTGACCGGAACGCAGCGCCTGCTCGATTACCTGCTCGAACTCGCCGGCGAACCGACCGGCCTTGCCGGCGAAACGACGGTCGTCCTCAAGGCCAGCAAAACGCTGATCGCCGCGCGCATCGGCATGACGCCCGAATCGCTGTCGCGCAATCTGCGGCAGTTGAGCGACAGCGGCGTGATCGTCGTCGAGGGGCGCAAGGTACATATCCAGAACGCCGCGCTGCTCGACACCGAGAACGGCGGTGCGGCGCGGCGCCTCAACTTCTCGCGCCGGGCCAAGGTCGACAAGGCGCAGCCGCCGAAGGTCCTGCCGGGCGCATTGATCAACCTCTGCGGCCGCCTGCGCGTGCTTTCGCAGCGCCTGGCCAGCGCCTGGGCGCTGATCGCCAGCGACATCACGCCGAGCACGGCGGCGGTCCGTCTGCGCCGGCTCGACGGCGAGTTCGCCCGCCATCTCGCGCGCCTCGAACGCCTCGCGCTGCCCGCACCGCTCGCCGAAAACCTGCAGGCCGTCGGCGAAATCTGGCGGCGCTTCCGGCCGGCGCTCTTCTCCGAAACCCCCGCAGCCTCTGCGGCCCCCGCGCAGATGCTCGCGCTCAGCGAGGAAATCCTGGCCGCCACCGACGCGCTGACCGGCCGCGCCGAACGCCTCGCGGCAACGCCCGGCGCCCGCTACGTGAATATTGCCGGTCGCAATCGCATGCTCTCGCAGCGCATCAGCAAGCTCTTCCTGTTCCGTGCCTGGCCCGCTTGCCGCGACAGCGCGCTGGCCCAGCACGAGCTTTCCTGCGCCGAATTCGAGAACAATCTCGATACCCTGCGACAAAGCGGCAAGGAATTGCCGCAGCTCGCCGCCCAGCTCGAAGAGGTCGCCGCCCAGTGGCAGAAATTCTCCCGTGCGCTGGAGCCGAGCCTGCCCTATCTCGGCAAGTCGCACCACGCACGCGGCATCATGGTCGAAGGCGACCGCCTGCTGCGCCACGTCGATACCACCGTCAAACTCTACGAGCGCCTGAGCAAGTAGGACGGCGCCCCGTCGCCACGGCGCCCGGCCCGCACCAGCGGGCGCCAGAACCGGGCCCCGCTCGGCGCGGCCCGGACGAGTCCTTCGCGGAGGACGGGGCCGCATCGCCCGGCAAGGCGTGCCGAAGCGGGGCGGCGCCCGGCGTCGTGTAGGATGAAGGCCGTCCGACGAATCCTGCCCTCGGTGAAAAACATGAACATGCCGCTGAAAATCCGCCCCCTGGAGCGCGAAGACCTGCGCTTCGTACATGACCTGGACAACAACGAAACGGTCATGCACTACTGGTTCGAGGAGCCCTACGAGGCCTTCGTCGAACTGTGCGACCTCTACGACAAGCACATCCACGACCAGAGCGAACGGCGCTTCGTCGTCGAACGCGACGGCGTCAGCGTCGGCCTCGTCGAGTTGGTGGAAATCAATCATCTGCACCGCCGCGCCGAGTTCCAGATCATCATCGCGCCGGAGCACCAGGGCAAGGGCTACGCAGCCCCGGCCACCGTCCTGGCGATCGAGTACGCCTTCTTCGTACTCAACCTGTACAAGCTTTTCCTGGTCGTCGACTGCGACAATCCGGCGGCGCTCGCGGTCTATCGCAAACTCGGCTTTCAGGACGAAGGCGTCCTGCGCCACGAATTCTTCGTCAACGGGCAATACCGGGATGCGCTGCGGATGGCCATTTTCCAGCCCGACTTCCTGGCCCAACGCAAAGCCGCGGAGGCAGCGGCGGCCGCGCCCGGCAGCCGGGCGCGGGCGAAAAAAAGCCCGCCGTCGCCGGCGGGCCGCAAGGTGAAGCGACACTGATGCTACGAACGGGCGCCGCGCGAAACGGCGCCCGGTACAACAATCACATGCTGCGGCGGTACTGCCCACCCACCTCGTAAAGCGCCGAGGTGATCTGGCCGAGCGAGCAGACGCGCACGGCGTCGACCAGCACGGCGAAGACGTTGCCGTTGTCGATCACGGTCTGCTTCAGGCGCTCGACCATGGCGGCGGATGCGGCCGCGTTGCGCTGCTGGAAGTCGCGCAGGCGGGCGATCTGCGACTGCTTCTCCTCCTCCGTCGAGCGCGCCAGCTCGATCTCGATCTGCGCGTCGCCCTTCGGATTGCGGAAGGTGTTGACGCCGATGATCGGGTGCGAGCCGTCGTGCTTCTTGTGCTCGTAGTAGAGCGATTCCTCCTGGATCTTGCCTCGCTGGTAGCCGGTTTCCATCGCGCCGAGCACGCCGCCGCGCGCGGCGATCGCCTCGAACTCCTTGAGCACGGCCTCTTCGACGAGGTCGGTCAGTTCGTCGATGATGAACGAACCCTGATTCGGGTTCTCGTTCATGGCGAGGCCCCACTCGCGGTTGATCACGAGCTGGATGGCCATCGCGCGGCGCACGCTTTCCTCGGTCGGCGTCGTGATCGCCTCGTCGTAGGCGTTGGTGTGCAGGCTGTTGCAGTTGTCGTAGATGGCGATCAGCGCCTGCAGCGTCGTGCGGATGTCGTTGAACGCCATTTCCTGCGCGTGCAGCGAGCGGCCCGAGGTCTGGATGTGGTACTTGAGCTTCTGGCTGCGCTCGTTGGCGCCGTACTTGTTCTTCATCGCCACCGCCCAGATGCGGCGCGCGACGCGGCCGATCACCGAGTACTCGGGGTCCATGCCGTTGCTGAAGAAGAACGACAGGTTGGGCGCGAAGTCATCGATGTGCATGCCGCGCGCGAGGTAGGCTTCGACGTAGGTGAAGCCGTTCGACAGCGTGAAGGCGAGCTGCGAGATCGGATTCGCGCCGGCTTCGGCGATGTGGTACCCGGAGATCGACACCGAGTAGAAGTTCTTGACGTCGTGATGGACGAAGAACTCCTGGATGTCGCCCATCATCTTGAGCGCGAACTCGGTGCTGAAGATGCAGGTGTTCTGGCCCTGGTCTTCCTTCAGGATGTCCGCCTGCACGGTGCCGCGCACGCTGGCGAGGACCCATTCGCGGATCTTCTGCGCCTCGTCCTCGGTCGGCTGGCGGCCGTTCTGCGCCTCGAACTTGGCGATCTGCTGGTCGAGCGCGGTGTTGAAGAAGCAGGCGAGGATGATCGGCGCCGGGCCGTTGATCGTCATCGACACCGAAGTCGTCGGCGCGCACAGGTCGAAGCCGTCGTAGAGCACCTTCATGTCGTCGAGCGTGGCGATCGAGACGCCGGAGTTGCCGATCTTGCCGTAGATGTCCGGGCGCTCGTCGGGATCGCAGCCGTACAGCGTGACCGAGTCGAAGGCGGTCGACAGGCGGTGCGCCGGCATGCCTTCGGAAACCTTCTTGAAGCGGCGGTTGGTGCGGAAGGCGTCGCCCTCGCCGGCAAACATGCGCGTCGGGTCCTCGTTCTCGCGCTTGAAGGCGAAGACGCCGGCGGTGTAGGGGAAGGAGCCGGGAACGTTTTCCTTCATCAGGAAGCGCAGCACTTCGCCGTCGTCCTCGAAACGCGGCAGCGAGACCTTGCGGATGCGCGAGCCGGAGAGCGAGGTGTTGGTGAGTTTGGTGCGGATCTCCTTGTCGCGGATCTTCACGACGTACTCGTCCTGCGCGTAGAGCTCGACGGTGGTCGGCCACATGTCGAGCAGCTTCCTCGCCTTCGAATCGAGCTCGCCGTCCTTCCAGGCGATCAGTTCGTCGAATGTGGCCAACTGCGCGTCGCCGGTCTTGCCGCAGCCTTCGAACAGCGCCTTCGCGGTGCGCAGCGACTGGCGCTCGCGCGCGATGCGCGCCTGCTGCGCGGTGTGCGCGTGGTAGCCGCGCACGCTCTCGGCGATCTCGGCGAGGTAGCGGATGCGCTGCGCCGGGACGATGGCGCGCTGATTCGACGACTGGCGCACGGTAACGAGCGGCAGCTTGCCCTTCTGCAGCTTGAGGCCGAGTTCGCCGAGCTTGGGCACCATCGCCTGATACAGTGCGGTGACGCCGTCGTCGTTGAAGCGCGCGGCCATGGTGCCGAACACCGGCATTTCCTCGGTCGGCGTACCGAAGGCTTCGCGGTTGCGCTGGTACTGCTTGCGCACGTCGCGCAGCGCGTCCTCGGCGCCCTTGCGGTCGAACTTGTTGATCGCCACGAAGTCGGCGAAATCGAGCATGTCGATCTTTTCGAGCTGGCTGGCGGCGCCGAACTCGGGCGTCATGACGTAGAGCGAGGCGTCGACGAGCGGCACGATGGCGGCGTTGCCCTGGCCGATGCCCGAGGTTTCGACGACGACGAGGTCGAAGCCGGCGAGCTTGCAGGCGGCGATCACTTCCGGCAGCGCGGCGGAGATTTCCGAACCGGTGTCGCGCGTCGCCAGCGAGCGCATGTAGATGTTCGGATGCTCGATAGCGTTCATGCGGATGCGGTCGCCGAGCAGCGCGCCGCCGGTGCGCTTGCGCGAGGGGTCGATGGAGACGATGGCGAGCTTGATCGTGTCGCCCTGGTCGAGCCTAAAGCGGCGCACCAGTTCGTCGGTCAGCGAGGACTTGCCGGCGCCGCCGGTGCCGGTGATGCCGAGCGTCGGCACCTTGAGGTCGGCGGCGGCGGCGACGATCTGCTGACGCAGCGCCTCGGGGTAGGCGCCGTTTTCCAGCGCCGTGATGATCTTCGCCAGCGTGCGGCGGTCGCCGGCCTTGAGCGCGGCGAGCACCTCGTCCGCGGTCTGCGGCGCGAGCGCCGTGAGGTCGCTGTCCGCCTGCTCGACGAGATCGTTGATCATGCCCTGCAGGCCGAGCGTCTGGCCGTCCTCGGGCGAGTAGATGCGGGTCACGCCGTAGTCGTGCAGCTCCTTGATCTCGGACGGCACGATGACGCCGCCGCCGCCGCCGAAGACCTTGATGTTCTCGCCGCCGCCCGCCTTCAGGAGGTCGATCATGTACTTGAAGAACTCGACGTGCCCGCCTTGGTACGAAGTGATGGCGATGCCCTGCACGTCTTCCTGCAGCGCGGCGTTGACGATCTCCTGCACGGAGCGGTTGTGGCCGAGGTGGATGACCTCGGAACCGGTCGACTGCAGGATGCGGCGCATGATGTTGATCGACGCGTCGTGCCCGTCGAAGAGCGACGCGGCGGTGACGAAGCGCACCTTGTGCTTGGGCTTGTACGGGACGAGCTTCTTGGCTACGGACAGATCGGTCATGGTGTCGCTCCACGCTGTTTATATGAGTTAGGCCCTCATCTTAGGAAGCCCGGAGACGGAATGCCATTGCCGAGCGCGCCGCAAACATTGTAAATTCTGCCAAAGTAAAACACCTGTAGATACAAGGCGGCAAGAGCGACCCATGCCACACCCTGAGAATCCCGCCAGAAGCGCCGCCGGCGCCCGCCCGCGCGCCACGGTCGCCGTCGGCTTCGTGCAGGGCATGCTGGCCGGACTGCACGGACGCGCCCTCGTCGCCCGCCGCCTGCTCGACGCCGCCGGCATCCCGCCGGCGGTTCTCGCCGATCCGGCGGCGCGCGTGCCGGTCAGCCGCTACGCCGACCTCTACAACCGCATCAACGCCGAACTCGACGACGAGGGTTTCGGCCTCTTTTCGCAACCGATGCGCCCGGGCAGCTTCGAGTTCCTGTGCCGCAGCGTCGTCACCGCGCCGACGCTGGCCGACGCGCTCGAACGCGGCAGCCGCTTCCTGCACCTCGTGCTGCCCGATCTGCAAGTCGCGCTCGAACAATCCGCCGGCACGGCGCGCCTCGTCATCCGCGAGACGCGCCCGCTGGCGGTCGGCCGCGTCTTCGCCTACGAATGGCTGCTGCGCCTGCTGCACGGCCTGTGCTCCTGGCTGGTCGGGCGCAGCATCGTCTTCGACGCGGTCGCCTTTCCCTACCCGGCGCCGCCGCAGGCCGACGATTACACGCTGATCTACACCGCCCACTCACGCTTCGACGCGCCCGAACTCGCCGCCAGCTTCGCCGCCAACCTGCTCGAACTGCCGATCCGGCGCGACGAAGCGGCGCTGCAGACCTTCCTGATCGGCGCCCCGGGCAAGATCACGACGCTCTACCGGCGCGACCGCGAGATGGTCGTGCGCGTGCGCGACTGCCTGCGCGACGCGCTGCCCGAAGCGATGCCGCTGGCCGACGTGGCGAAGGCACTGCATCTTTCGCCGCGCACCCTGCACCGCCGCCTCGAAGACGAGGGCTCGAGCTTCCAGGCGATCAAGGACGCGCTGCGCCGCGACCTCGCGATCAGCCGCCTGGCCAAGACCCGCCAGCCGCTGGCGCAGATCGCCGCCGACCTCGGCTTCGCCGACGCCTCGGCCTTCTACCGGGCCTTCGTGAGTTGGACCGGGGTGGCGCCGGCGCACTACCGGCGGCGCCTGCGCAACGCATCGGCTTAGGGCCGGCCGGGCCGCTCCGCGATACAAAGCGTTACAACTGCGCGGCCAACCCGCGGGCCTGCCGGCGCGTTAAAGCGGTATGCGGACGCACGCTGCCGCCCTGCCCATCATTTCCGGATTCGCGCCAATGAAGTACGCACGACCACTCCTGCTCGCCCTGCTCGCATTCGCCTGCGCCGGCAGCGCGCTGGCCGACGGCGGCCATCACCACCACCGCGACCGCGCCCGGATCGGCGTCTATATCGGCGCGCCCCTAGGACCGTGGTTCTACCCGCCGCCCGTCTATTACCCGCCGCGCGTGATCGTCGTCCCGCCCGCGCCGCCGCCGGTCTATATTGAACAATACGGCCCGCCGCCGGCGGTCCAGTACTGGTATTACTGCCGCGAGGCCGGCGCCTATTACCCACAGGTCGGCGACTGCCCGGGCCCGTGGGAACGGGTTCTGCCCCGACCCTGAGAAACGAAGGAGAGTCGAATGCACAAGCCCCTCTGGCCGCTGCTCCTCGTCAGCCTGACGCTCGGCGCCTGCGCCACGGTGCCGACCGGCCCCAGCGTGATGGTGCTGCCGGGAACCGGGAAGCCCTTCGAGCAGTTTCGCGGCGACGAGACGGTGTGTCGGCAGTTCGCCCTGCAGCAGGTCGGCGGCGCCACGGCGCAGCAAAATGCGAACGATTCGGCGGTGACCAGCGCGGCGGGCGCCGACGCATCGCAGCGTTCGGCCTACGGCACCCAGCGCCAGTACGACATCGCCTTCATCCAGTGCATGTACGCGCACGGCCACCGGGTTCCGGTCCCCGCCGGCATGGCCGCCCCGAACGCCTCGTCGGCACCGGCCGGAGGCACCCGCAGCGGCAGCGCGCCGCCGCCACCGTCCGGCATGCCGCCCCCGCCTCCGCCCCGCTGAGACGACGCGCAGGCGGCGCCTGGACGCGGCCCGCGGCACCTCACGGCATAAAGCGCGTCGCTTCCTGCAGGTCGCCGTGCGTGCTGCCGTGATAGAGGGCGGTGACGAATTTCCGCCAGATGAGATCGGGTTCGCCGAGGCGGAAACCGTAGAAGCCGTTGCCCGTATCGCGCGACGCCGAGGCCTTGATCCGCGAGACTTCGGCGCGCCCGAGCTGGATCGTCGCCTCGCCCCACACGTCGAGCGGCACGGGCGTGCGGGCGCGCGCCTGAAAGCCGTAGCGCGAGACCTGGATGACCTCGAGCGCGACCTTATCCTTCCGCCCCGTGCCGGTCGACACGGTGAGCTGCGCCGGGCACTTCACCGAAAAGCGCTGGTGGCGCCGGATATGGACGTCCGGATTGTTCGCGGCCACGGGCGGCAGCACGCGCTGATACTCGGGCAGATCGTAGATGGAGTGCAGCAGGCTCTTCTTCCGTTCGCTCAGGTTCGCGAACACCTGCGTGCGCACGTTGAAAAAGTGGTCGATCAGGTCCGGCGTCAGCACCGGATCGTTGGTCGTGTAGAAGCGGCGCTGCGGCAGCTGGATATTGGGCAGCCTGACCTGCGTGAAGTAGGCGTGCAGGTTGCGCCGGGCGGGCTTGGCCGCGTAGTGCTGGCGGAAGATTTCCGGCGCGAACTTGAGATCGAGCGAGGCGCCGATGGCCGGCGCGCCGTTCACGAAATCGTAGTTCTCGACCATGTTTGCTGTCAGCCGTTTGAAGAAGAGCAGCGATTCGTACATCTCGATGTGGCTGGGATTGACCGCGATGACCAGATGCCGCGTATCGAAGAAGGTCGTGCAGTACTCGTACATGAACTTCATCAACGGGAAGAGGATGCTGCCCCCCGTCTTGCGGAACTTGCGATGCACGGCGAGCGCCGAAACCTCCGCGATATTGCCCTCCTGCTCGCGCAGCGCCGTCAGGTCGAAGATGCGCTGCAGCGGAAAACCGAGCGCGCTCTCACGGATCAGCGACAGGGTGCCGACTACCTCGCCGTCCCACTTCGCGCACAGCGTCGTCGTCGTCGGCAGGGCGTGATAGATGGTGACGCGCATGCCCGACGGGT
>Ga0207420_1002271_pt1 | contig 10094 bp, 9 predicted proteins | sample ThiBio_inoc_biof_FD_183941 | JGI IMG/M metagenome (GOLD analysis project Ga0207420, IMG submission 183941) | Wastewater bioreactor microbial communities from Cape Town, South Africa - Thiocy_inoc_biof (SPAdes) | ecosystem: Engineered > Bioremediation > Thiocyanate > Unclassified | place: South...
CTGTAGATTCTTGATCGTTGTAGAAAATTTGCCTTTTCCGGATCCTACATGGACTGTATCATCTTTAATTGATACAGATGCAGATTCCGAAAAACAAAATCCACGTACAGCAGTTGAATCCCCCTCGTTAACGACCTCCGATTCCAGATCAGCCTCAAACATTCTTACCTGTAAAAGTTTCAATGGAGCAATAGTAGGCATTCCAGAAGTGGTTACAACAGTTTTTTCTTCTCCGTATGCCGTACCTTTAGCATTTATAGCATAAGCTCTAAGATAATATGTTTTATTGGCAGAAAGACCTTTTACTTCCGCAGTGAATGAACCTAGTCCATTTCCGGCAGGCACCTTGTTAACAGCCGATACCGGAGAAGATGTACCCCAGCAAATTCCTTTCTCTGTAACTTCTGCGCCATTTGCCTGTAGAACAGCTCCCGAAACTGTAATAGTAGTAGCAGAGTAAGACTCTACCGAAGAGGTTTCCACCTCTGGAGTTCTGGCATTGAATATTTCATCTGGTACCGAAGGATCATCCATACACGATTGAAAAATAAATAATCCAATCAGTAATGACAAAAACAATCTTGTATATAGTTTTGAAGTTGTATCCATATTTTAAAATATTAAGCCAATGCCGGCATTTAAGTCGGCAAATTCTAAATTAATCGAACTGCAGCCCACATTAAAAAATAATTTCTTACTCACTTTCACAATTGCATCTGCATCTGTCTCTATTCCTTTATAAGAACCTGATAAATTTTCACACCAAAATTCTGTCATTATATTATTATTAGAAAAGCTATAAGTTGTGGCATGCCATTGTAATTTGCGTTCACCATACCCTACTCCAACAGAAGCAGATAACCATGGCAAAATCTTCACAATGACTCCTCCAGTAACTCCAAAACGGGATACTCTTTCACGGTCAAATTTGTAATACACATCCTCTGAATAATTAGTAATACCATACTCATTACAGTCGAATATTGTTTCACCAAATATCATATTTGACTTCAATCGTAAATACCCCCCCCATCGCTTACCAAGTAGGCCAAACGTTATTCCATAGGGTGCAGATGGAGTAAAATTATAACCGATGATCAGATTCAGCGGTGTTGGTTTTTCTTTAGGTGAAGGTAACCGGTTCTCTAAAGCGGGCAATTGTTCCTCTGGCTTTGACAATTTTGACAGCTGTTCTTCCCAATAATTTGCCAGCTCCGGACTCTCGGGTGTACCTATACCATGCTCGTAATAAAGGATGAGCCGGGCTATTGAAGCCGTATCATTCTCCGTCGCTTTTATATTGATACAATTCAGGCATTTAGTCATTAAGCTACGCATCGGAATCCGAAACTGTTCGTTTTCGATCCAGATAGTCGTCAGCTTATCAATACTATAACTATCGCAAAACGAAACTCCTTCTTCGAACCACATTTTGGCATCAGCAAGATCATTTCTGGACAATGCCTCATTTCCTTTTTCATTATATTCAGTCAGCCTTTGAGCACTGAGGTTAAAAGGCCCAATAATTAAAAACAACAATAAAAGAAAACGACTCATAGGTTTCAAGTATTAATAGTATGTAACGCCTTTACTCACCAGTTCGCATGATGAATTATATATATCAAAAAGATTATCTTCACGTTCAAAAGCTCTACCCTTTTCAGCCTTTCCAACACTTAAATAGACACATGGTATGCGATCGATCCCTTTTGAATCAATAGCTCCGTATTTACCCGTCGATTTATTTCTTACTATGATGTAATTTCCGAAAGGCATTTTCTCTTCATATAAAGATTTTCTATTTAAAATTACACTCTGTTCTTCCATTGAATCGCAGGTTATCAATAAACGCAAAATTTCTTCATTTAAATAAAGTTCTTTGGCCTTATTAAAATCATTCCGTGCCCCCAGGTAATCACCTTTAGCCAATTTCTTCTTTCCTAAATCAAGCAGGCTGCTATAATCAGTATCCGGAGTTTTTGCCGGAATTGGCTGCACATCAAGTTCACTACCAGGAGGAATATCATCTTTTACAACCGGATTAAGAGGTGTTACAGTTAACAGAGATGGATTGTTTTTTTGTTCTTCTGCATTATTCAATACAAGTGTATCAGTATTCTTGCGATTATCCTCCGAAACTGTCAAAGGCTTTTTGTCATCCATCGGCTCTGGAATGTTACCGGAGTTCCTTGATTTTAAATTTATAAAATACAGAACTGTTCCAACGCAAACAAAAATAATCAACGAGATTAAAATTGGTTTAAAATAATTCCTACGTTTAACAGGTCCTCCCTCCAGTTCATCTACATTTCCTCTTTCAAGGATTGTATCGTCATCCGGATTAGAGACAGGCTCTTCATTGCCTTGTAAAATAGTCTTTGTATTTTCATGAGTCGGTTCCTCCAGATCAACTCTTCGGGTTAGCGTATAAAGTTCCGTAGCATCATCCGCCTGGGATGTACCATTCACCCCATTAGTCTTCTCTCTAACCTCTCTTTCAGGGGAAGGTCCCAATGCCAATATCATCTCATTAACAGATTGAAAGCGGTCGGCTTGAACTATAGCCATCGCCTTCATAATAGCCTCTTCTGTTCTTTCAGAAATTGAAGAATTAAGCTCAGATGGTTTTTGCAAAGGCTTAGCGGCACGTAGAATTGATTCGGTAGGTATTTTACCAGTCAACAGATTATACATAGTAGCACCCAGCGAATATATGTCCGGACAGGGAGAGAAATTCTGAGTTCCTTCATCGTCATATTGCTCCACAGAAGCAAATCCTTTGGAAAGAGTAAGCATCGTTGTGCTCGTTTCCTGTTGAAACAAATCATATCGTTTACTAACTCCGAAATCGATTAAACGGGCATTGTCGTCCTTGTCGATTAATATATTACTGGGCTTGATATCCAGGTGGAGTATACTTTTCTCGTGAACAAACTGAAGGGCATGAGCAATTTGGTGTGTATAAAAAAGAACCGTATTTTCGGAAAGTCTTCCCTCCTTTTCAAGTAAGTACTTCAATGAATACCCTTGAATATATTCCATGGCGATGTAAGCTGTATCGTTCTCTTCAAAAACTTCAAGCACATTAACGATATGTGGATGATGTACATCCGACAATATTTTCGCCTCTTTAATTAACTTCTCTTTAAATTTTTCAAATAAAGCTCTTCCTGTTTCCGAATGAACCTTTACAGCAAAGGTTTCTTCATCCCGATAACAGTAATCTTTAAAAAAATATTCTTTGATACAAATAGGAACTTCCGTCTTGACTTTACCCAACGATCCCTTAACCTCGGTAAACCATACACCTTTGTATGTTATACCAAAGCCTCCTCGGCCAACGGTTTCAGTTAGCTGATATTTCCCTTTTTGAAGATAATGCCCAGTTGGTAATTCCATCAGTACTAAAGTAAAGATTCATCTTGACAAATTTACTGATTTTATATGAAAGAATAAAAAAATGAGAGTATAAAATGCTTGATAGAAACGGTTTCCTGAACATTATTCACTGGAATAATGAAAAATGAAAAGTTATCTCTGGATATATTGTTGCATGCTTCAAGAACTTCTGTCTTAAGCACATCAGAAGATATGTTTTTTTCAAATAAACCGGATAACGCCTTGTCATCAAAACATTCCATAACCCCATCAGAACACATAAAGAAATAATCACCGGGAGTTACATTCGTAATCAATGTAACTTCAGCCTGAACCGGATTTTCTGTTCCGCTTATCGCTTTTAGAATCACATTTTTTTGTGGATGACTACTAACCTCTTCCGGTTTTATGCGTCCGAGTTTAACCAGGGAATTGACAAGAGAGTGATCAATGGTTTCATGTAAAATCTGCCCCTTTCTGAATTGATAAATCCTACTATCCCCAATATGAGCAAGCGTCATACCATTGGTTCCAACATAAAGAAGGGCCATGGTTGTTGCCATCCCTTTAGCTGAAGGATTGGATGATACAAAATCGTCAAAACGAGATTCAGTATATTTTACAGCCTGATTGATAAATTCTTCGGTAGGATTTCCCTGCAAAAAGGAACTGAAGTATGTCTGCAACGATTCACAAGCTAACGCACTTGCTATTTCGCCCTTTTCGGATCCACCTACGCCATCGCATACAATAAACAATCGCTGCTTAGGACTCGATACTTCCGGCTGAGGATATACTGAATCTTCATTATTCAGTCTGCCACCTCTTTCACAAACAGCAAATGGTTGCCCCATCATTATATCCATAGCCTGATCCTTCCATTATTCATTAAACCTGAGGATGGTCTTTCCGATCACTATTTCATCGTTGTCTTTCAAAACAACAACTTCTCCATTCTCAAGGCATGTGTTATTATACAAAGTTTTATTCTTACTGTTATTGTCGGACAAAAAATGTTTATAAACTCCCCCACCCTCATGCTTCACTTCAATTTTAATGTGCTCGCGACTCATACACTTATCCATCGTAACTATACCGATGGACGCTTTTGAAGCTTCCGACTTACGACCGGCAATCAAAGTTCCTTCATAAAGGAGAAATGTTTGCGCAGGGGTGTCAGAATTTGGCAATACGGTAATCGTACCGGAAGTTGCATTTCGATGTTTGACAACAACAGTCGGTGTCTCTGTTTTATTCAGAAACCCTAATTGTCCAAGTAATGAAACCGCAATAGGTTTTGTACATTTTGGACATTTAAATGATTCAATCGTAGACGGGATTTTAGCCTCGTCTATTTTAAGCCCAACTTTACAATATGGACATTTGATTGAAATCATAACATAAAGGATGCGTCTGAATCGTCTAGATCAATTGAAGACATATCAATAACATCTGCATCGGTCATGAAGACTGTGTCATCTGATAGTGTAATCAAATCAGATCCGGACATATCATCATCCAACATGACTGCATCAAATGAAAGAGTATCACTCTCAACATCTACAATAAAGCTCTCTGAGGCATCCATAAAGTCACCATTATCAATTGTGACAAATGTGTATTCTTCTGCTTTTTCCATATCTTTAATTATTATTTACAACGCAAATGTACGAAAAGAATTCTGTAATAAACAAGCCGGATCGGGACCTTAATCCAACTACAGGCATTCTTGTACAAAAGGCATGTTTTTCGATACGAACAATTAGAAGCTAACCCATTTGGCCTTACAGGAAGGAACCGGACATTGTTTTTTGTTACGTAGAGATTCCCACGGAATTTCACCAAGGAAGGTGCCGCATTTGGGACAAACATAATCATTTTTGAACTGATTTGAAATATCTTGAAGAAGCTGAGGTATTTTGGCCGACTGCTTGGCACCCATATAAATTCCAATCGTAGGGGCGCAAATAGCTAAGGAGAGACTTAATCCGAAAAGCTGCGGTGTTCCGTTTCCCCAAAAACCGACAGCAATACCCACAACGCCAGGCAACGCAAAGGGCAACGACTGAAATAATCTTGTTTTAAATTGATTGTTGGATTGGATTTTGATTTTTACGCTGATGTATTTTTCGTATACATCTTTCAATGAATTAAAGTCTTCGCTGTAATCATTAACAGATCTTAATGCACTCTTAATATCTAAAACGTATTTATCACCTAAGATAATTGAATCCGAAGAACAAATTTTCTTCTTTACAACCTGACAACCATTCACATACGTTCCATTGGTCGATTGAATATCTTCAATAAACCATCCTTGTTCGTTTCGAAGCAAGTAAGCATGATGCCTGCTTACATGGTCGTCGTTCACAATATAGTCATTATCACTGGCTTTTCCTATTCGTATTATCATCTCATTGCATAATAATAAGATTAATTTTACATTTTTGCATCTTCACGGATCTCATTTTCAAGAGAATCTTTCAGCACTTTTAACGGATCTTTCGAAATAATCAACTCTCGGGCTTTACCTTCTGCAGTGAGCAACAAAAGCTTTTGTCTTGGCAGGTTTATTTGCAAAATATGGTTCTTGTTGATTATATGACTTTTACCAACTCTCATCAGTATCATTTTACATCCTGTAACCTGCTTTTCAAGTATCTCTTCTATCTTACCAATATTAATTGCAAAAGTAAATTGAATCCCGTTATTTAAAATCAACTTGGTATAATTACGATCTGCTTCGAAATAAAGAATTTGTTCAATTCTTATTCTCAACAACTCATCTCTTGTTTTAATAATCAAATATCTATCCATTGCCGGGCTAAATTAATGTTCACAGCGAACAAATATAGACATTATTTTTTATTGATTAACAAAATTACAATAAAAAAAAATAATCCTCGTAAACTATTGTTATTTGTTATAAAAACTATCACAAATAAAACAGTTTACAAGGATAAAGGCAATTATCTATATACTAACCTTCTATGGCAGCTTGCGCAGCAGCCAATCGGGCAATAGGAACACGGAAAGGAGAACAAGAAACATAATTCAGTCCAACTCTGTGACAGAACTTAACAGACGAAGGCTCACCACCATGCTCGCCGCAGATTCCGCACTTTAAATCCGGACGAATGGAGCGACCTTTTTCAGTTGCCATTCTTACAAGCTGACCGACACCTTCCTGATCCAGCACCTGGAATGGATCTACCTGAAGTATTTTCTTATCCAGATAAACCGGCAGGAATGAAGCTATATCGTCACGCGAATAACCAAAGGTCATCTGTGTTAAGTCATTGGTTCCAAACGAGAAAAACTCGGCGGAAGAAGCAACCTTGTCGGCTGTAAGCGCTGCACGGGGAACCTCTATCATCGTACCTACAGTAAACTCTATGCTGTCACCCTTTTCCGCAAACAGTTTTTTTGCCGTAGCACGGATTACAGCCTCTTGCTGCTGGAATTCAATCACATTGCCAACCAGCGGAACCATTATCTCCGGATAAGTATGAATACCCTCAGCCTTTAATTCAAGTGCAGCACCTAATATAGCCAAAGTCTGCATTTCCGTAATTTCGGGATAGGTGTTCCCCAAGCGGCAACCACGGTGTCCCAACATCGGGTTTTGTTCTGAAAGCGATTCAACTCTTTCCTGAATTTTCTTTACAGAAACACCCATCATAGCAGCCATATCTTCCTGTCCTTTCAGATCATGCGGAACAAATTCATGCAATGGAGGATCCAACAAACGCACTGTAACAGGACAACCATCCATCGCTCTGAAAATTCCTTTAAAGTCGGCCTGCTGATAGGGAAGAATCTTGGATAATGCCTTAACTCTGCCTTCGGTATCTTCCGAAAGAATCATTTCACGCATAGCCTTTATCTTTTCACCTTCAAAGAACATATGCTCCGTCCTGCACAACCCTATACCCACAGCCCCAAAATTTCTTGCAATCTGTGCATCAAACGGAGTATCCGCGTTGGTGCGAACCTTTAATTTTGTATACTTATCGGCCAATGTCATCAACTCCCGGAAATCATCCGACAGCTCTGCCTCCTTCGTTTGGATTTGTCCTAAGTACACCTCTCCGTTCGAACCGTTCAAGGATATATAATCGCCCTCTTTCAATACTAAATCTCCCACTTGTATGGTTTTATTCTTGTAGTCGATCTTCAGCGCTCCGGCACCCGAAACACAACACTTACCCATTCCTCTGGCAACTACCGCCGCATGAGACGTCATACCACCGCGTGCTGTAAGAATCCCTTGCGCAACAGCCATACCGGCCAAGTCTTCCGGCGATGTTTCAATACGCACCATAATAACCTTATGCCCTTTGGCATGCCATTCGGCGGCATCATCAGCAAAGAAAACAATCTGTCCGGTAGCGGCACCCGGCGAAGCAGGCAATCCTTTAGCAATAACAGAGGCAACTTTCAATGCTTTCTTATCAAACACAGGATGCAATAATTCATCCAATTTGTTAGGCTCGACACGAAGTAATGCTGTTTTTTCATCAATCATGCCCTCTCTTAACAAGTCCATAGCAATCTTCACCATGGCAAAACCGGTACGCTTGCCGTTACGGGTCTGCAGAAACCAAAGTTTACCTTCCTGAACAGTAAACTCCATGTCCTGCATATCCTTATAATGGTTTTCAAGTTTAGTCTGCAGAGCATCCAATTCGGCATAAATTGAAGGCATAGCCTCTTCCATAGACGGATATTTAGCCAAACGCTCTTCTTCCGATACGCAAGCCAATTCTGCCCAGCGTTGTGAACCAACCTTTGTAATTTGCTGAGGAGTACGAATTCCGGCAACCACATCTTCACCCTGTGCATTAATCAGATATTCACCATTGAATAAATCTTCTCCACTACCGGCATCACGCGAAAAGCAAACTCCGGTTGCCGAAGTTTCCCCCATATTGCCAAACACCATGGCCTGCACATTCACAGCTGTACCCCATTCGGCAGGAATACCTTCCATTTTACGATACAGAATTGCCCGGTCGTTCATCCATGAGTCGAACACCGCGCATATTGCACCCCACAGCTGATCATAGGCTGAAGTTGGGAAATCGTGACCTGTTTGATTTTTTACAGCTTTTTTAAATTTAGATACCAGTAATTTAAGGTCGTCAACACTTAATTCGTTATCAAGCTTAACACCTCTTTCTTCCTTCAACTCTTCAATAATCTCCTCAAAAGGATCGATATCCTCTTTATTTACCGGTTTCATCCCCAACACTACGTCGCCGTACATTTGTACAAACCTGCGGTAAGAGTCCCAAGCAAACCGGGGATTATTAGTCTTACGGATCAATCCTTCCACGACTTCGTCGTTCAAACCCAGGTTAAGGATTGTATCCATCATGCCCGGCATGGAAGCTCTTGCTCCGGAACGTACCGAAACCAACAATGGATTTTCAATATCTCCAAAAGTAGCATTCATCAATTGCTCAATATTAGCAATCGCATTTTTCACATCCTCCTGTAAAAGGGAGACTACTTTATCTCTACCCAGTTCATAGTATTCTGAGCAAACTTCTGTGGTGATTGTAAAACCTGGAGGAACCGGAACTCCGATCAAATTCATTTCGGCAAGGTTGGCACCTTTTCCCCCCAATAGATTTTTCATATTGGCTTGTCCTTCGGCTTTTCCGTTTCCAAAGGTGTAAACGCGTTTCTTGTTCATAATCATTGTTATTTTTTGATTTTAGGTTGTTTTGCTACTTCTGGTTTGCAATAATGCAAATATAACTTAATTAATGACTGTATATGTAAAAGCCTAAAATAATTTTATGTGTTTTACAACCTCAATCTATAACTGGTATATAGTAAATTCGTATATTTGCGTGGCGAAAATTATAAAATAAAAGACATTGGCAAGAAATAAGAAACCGTTACCCATTTTTGAACAGGTAACCATCACAGATGTAGCCGCAGAAGGTAAAGCCATCGCAAAGGTAAACGACCTCGTAGTTTTCATTCCTTTTGTAGCACCGGGAGATGTTGTAGACATCCAGATTACTCGCAAGAAACACAGTTATGCAGAAGGTAAAGCCATCCGTTTTCACTCCTATTCCGATAAAAGATCGACTCCATTTTGTGAACACTTCGGAACATGCGGAGGATGTAAATGGCAACATTTGCCCTACGAAGAACAGTTAAAATACAAACATAAACAGGTAACAGACAATCTTACCCGTATTGGAAAGATAGCACTGGGTGAGGTCTATCCTATTTTAGGATCAGAAAAGACAACCTATTACCGCAACAAACTGGAGTTCACTTTTTCGAATAAAAAATGGCTTACGGAAGCCGAAATCGGTTCGGACAAGTCGTTTGACTGTATGAATGCCGTAGGATTTCATATTCCGGGTATGTTCGATAAAGTACTCGACATAAACCAATGTTGGCTGCAGAGCGAACTATCAAATCAAATTCGTCTAAGCATACGTAATTATTGCCTTTCGCACGAAGGTTATCCTTTTTTCGATCTACGTAATCAGGATGGGCTGATGCGTACCTTGATTGTACGTACAGCGTCTACAGGAGAAATCATGGTTATTGTTGTTTTCTACAAAGACGAACAAGACAAGATAAATGAATTGCTTACGTATGTTGCCGAACAATTTCCGCAAATAACCTCCTTACTATACATTATTAATAGTAAGTGCAACGACACAATCACCGATCAGAAAGTAGAA
>Ga0207420_1002277_pt1 | contig 10085 bp, 9 predicted proteins | sample ThiBio_inoc_biof_FD_183941 | JGI IMG/M metagenome (GOLD analysis project Ga0207420, IMG submission 183941) | Wastewater bioreactor microbial communities from Cape Town, South Africa - Thiocy_inoc_biof (SPAdes) | ecosystem: Engineered > Bioremediation > Thiocyanate > Unclassified | place: South...
TGACATTCGCTTTTCCTCTAGGTACATTTTTGGCATCAATATAAGGAATTTGCATACACGACCTAATTGCTTTTTAGGTTCTTTAAAGATACGCTCTAGCCAGATGAAACGCAAGCCACGGATCTCCTTCTTGTTGTTGTGTAGGTCGCCTGTGTAGAAGTTGAACGCTGCACCGATGCCGATCAGCACACCTTGTTCGATGTAAGGGAAGATGTTCGAGATGAACGCCTCCTGCTTCGGAGCACCTAGACTCACCCACACGATGTCAGGCTTCAGTGCGTTGATCTGCTTCGCTATGGCCGGATAATTAAACTCCTCCACAGGTACGAAGGGCACATCCACGTGCTGCAGATCCAGCTTTAGTCCCTTCTCTACCACTCTTGCCTTGATCTGCTCCACCTTTTTTATCGTATTGCCTACCAGTACATGCTTGTACGGTCGCTCGATATAATACTCAAACAGCTCCGGACCATTGAAGGCCGAGTAGTTCGTATCATAGATTGAGTTCACCATTTTCGAGATCGAACTGCCATCGCAGGTGTTGATGGTAGCAGCCTTTAAAATCTCTCGGTATTTCAAATCCTTCTGAGCAATGGTTATCACGTTAGCATCCACCACGCAGACATACGCCTTATTTTTTTTCTCAATGTGCTCTTCCACTGTGCGGCAGAACACATTAGAGTCAAATTCAATGTGAATATTAAATACGTTCATTCTTGTATTTTGATTTACTATGTTTTTTAAGCCTTAAACTATATACTCTAAGTTATAAACTCTTAACTCTCTAATCGCCTTTTCGTACTGTTCTACCATCTGTATGCATTTCTTCACATCAGCCTCATGGTTATTACTATAAGCGTTCAATATTCGGCTGTCGCCCTTATTAACAGGCAAATAAGCAATATTATTAAAAAGCATGTTGTTGATGTATTGACTATCAACCAAATTACAGGGTATCAGCTGTAGATAATCGGTTTCACTTTTTATATAAGTGCATAGTACATTAACAGCTTCATTAGATCACGATTTTCCTCCCGTAAGTAAGTTACAGTGTCTTGCAAACCCTGATTCTCTTCCATATAGCGGATCAGTCGGTTGTTCATGGTTGATAGTTTTTCAAACACTTTATCTAATCTGTTAATCAGCGCTTCCATATATAATTATACTCGCAATCAATAATTGTTCCCGAAAGTCCAAACATATCAAAGAGATAATTTATGGAGCAGTGAGATGGTTGAACCCCGGTTAATATTCTTTTGACGAATCTCAATTCCATCGCTCAACACCAGGCGAAGGACCTTGATCTGAAAATTGGAAGATTGATCAGGACTTGTAACCGGAGCTTTTGAGGAAACGGTTGGATCACTAAGCTAAGGGGTTTGAAACTAACATTCCAATCTGTTTTGTACCACTACTCAAATAGCTTGTAAGTATAACCGTTCATTACACAAAAGCGTTCAATAGATATTTTTTGAGGAACACCCTCTCTTTGGTATCTTTCCTACAAAGCTGCACAATATGTTATTTTAGGCATGTGAGTATTTTTATATTTTGTATGTCACAAATCTAAACGGAATTAATATTTGATACAACAGCCGAGTATTTAATGCTTACTTAGAAGAAAAATAAAACCAAAGAATCACATTTTATTGAGAACAATTTTTTACATCAAACATAGTAAATAGATAGCCATGATCGTTATGTTATGTTTGAATCAAATAGAAATTTGTTTCTTATTCATTGTATAAATATTTTTCATGCATTTTTATTTCATCCTCTGTAAAACGCATTTTTATAATTTTTGAGGGATTCCCTCCAACTATAGAATATGGAGGTATATTTTTTGTTACGACTGTTCCAGCAGCAACAATTGATCCTCTACCTATAATTACACCTGATAATATGATTGCTCCATGTCCTATCCAAACATCATCATCAATTTTTGTTTTAAATTGGTCTCCACGTGTATTATCCCATATATATTTACCAATTTGATTATAATTATGATCATCTTTACCGATAAATGAAACATTCTTAGCAACTAAGATATTATTACCAAAACTAATATCGCAATAGATTACACAGTTATCACCAAATTGAACTTTATTGCCAAAAGTTATATCTTTATGTGGTGACCATATTTGAGTAGTTAAAGGTATTCTTAAAAAACCATTTGCCTTTATCCAAGGGTATTTAATTTTTATCATATACCATGATCTAATAAAATTTGCAATACTTCTTATAATCAAAATTAAACTTGATCTACCTGGAAGTATATTAGTAGTTTTCTCCATTGGAATAGTTCTTTAATGAATTAAATATTAATATTGAAAATTTATAGATTATCGTTATATTGTTTGATTAAATTCATCTTTAATAAATAAGTTTTGAGCTTTCCTATTATTCGTGATTTATTCGTAAAATAATACAAAAATTCTTTGTTAGTTATATAATTCGAATTCACATTATTATTAAAAATATATTTTACTTTATTTGTATTATCAAAATTAACACGAAATCTGTTATAGACATTACAATGCGTTGAAGATTCTATAAAGCCTTGATTTATTACTTTTGATAAATAAGGATAAACTGTGTATTTATTTTGTTTGAATTGTTCATAACAAAATCTAATGTACCAAGAGTTTATTTTTTTATTAATGAAATTGATTAACATTGGTGACATATCATCCCCTAATTTATTAAATTTTTTCTGAATATACCTGTTGTTTATAAATTCATTAGAATCTCTTAATTCCCAATCAACAGTTTCCCATCTGTCTTTCCATGTACCCCAGCCCCAACTATGAGCTCTTCTATGATAAAAAATATCAGATTCATCGTAAATGGGCTTATTAACTTTTACACTATAACCTGAGATAGAAAATATATTTTTTTTATTTTTAAAATGACATAGAGATTCATTCATGTAATTTAGGAAATTACTGGATAACAATAAGTCATCTTCAATTACAATTACTTTGTCATAAGTGTTAATAATATCAGTTACACCTGAAATAATGGAAGCTGCTAAACCATTATTCTTTTCACTAAAAAAGCATTTGGTATTTTTAAATCCATTGATTTGTTTTACATATTCTTTGACTTTCTCAACATTAAATACGTCTTCATCATTTTTGGGCCCATCAACAAAAATAAATAATTCTGAATCTTGTGATAATTTGTTTTTAAGTAAAGAATTAATAGTCGATTCTAAACTGTTTAGTCGATTATACGCAAATAATACAATTGGAGCTAACATTTTTTTTATAATTTATTTAGTACTCAAAATGAATTTAATTAGAAGAAAACTATATAGTGGATCTTATTTATTTATTTTATACCTATCCCAAATAAAAGGAAATAATGTCCTTAGGATAAGCTTTAATATAGTTATTGGTAGGCTAATAATAAAATGCTTTTTAATAAAATATATGTATTCAAAACAAGCTAAGCCAGTTGGTGATAATAAATAATCAATCCTCTCTTTAATGTTGCTTTCTTTTATAGATTTCCAATTTTTACCATGATCGTTGATGCATTCACCACAAAATGTTCTACAAAGTAATACAGGGATATTATTTTTATTTGCTACTAATGTATAGTCAAAATCAGCAAGACCATGTGTAAACTTTGAAGATAAAATTCCAATAGAATCAACAACAGAATTACACACCATCATAATATTGCCATTTCCTAAATCTATATTTTGAAATATATTTTTGTTTGGATATATTATACTAGATTTTACAGAATATTTATTCAATAACTTTCTGCCTCCATAAGTACACTTTTGAGTAACAGGGTCTAATGTAGCTCCCAAGTATATTCCTCCTTTGTTGTATTTTCTTCTTGCATAATTATCTGCATCAAACAGTTCTGTAATAAAGTTATTGTTTAATAAGGTATCATCATTTATCAATAAATAGTAATCATAATTATTGTATTCTAAAGCATACTTCCATGCTTCTCGCATCCCTCCAGCCCAATATAAATTACCATTACCATTGACTATGTGTACATTTGGAAATCTTAAAAGAATTGCTTCTACAGTACCATCTGTACATCCGTCATCAGTGATGAAAATATCATAATTAAAATTATTATTTATCTTAGACTTAAATATACTATTCAAACAATTTAATGTTTTTTCTTTTCTGTTGTGTACCGTCAATAAGATAGCTATTGTTTTCATTATTTAATTAAGTAGTTGAATATCGTATAATAATAAATTTTATTTCCAATAGTGTAAGTCCATGTACCTGCATCTAGGTAATATATAAAGAATACCATTATTGAAAGCGTTATAATTGTTAGTTTTGAAGGAGAAACATTTTTATAAATATTTGACATAGTAAAGATTAAAGGAAATAGCAACCATGTATAAATATTGAATCTACTTGATAAGTGCGCTTGGCTCAAATTCCCTAAAATAAATAAAACTAATAATGTTACAATATTAGTAAAATGTATTAGTCGAGAATCATTTTTAAAATTTGTTTTAGAGATATATGTAATAAATATTGTAATTAGAGATAGTGAAATTGTTACCAATATATTTATGATATTTAAACCTTTAGCCTCAAAGATATTTGAACTCGAAGCTCTTTCAAGTGCATAATTAAGTGGTGTTGCTCCAGATGTAAACCCCAAAATAGAATCTGCAACTTTCTGTATGCCCAGTATGGTGAAAATCACAATAAAATAAAATAAATATGTTTTTTTATTAGGCTTCTTTTTAAAATAAGGTATATATAATAATGGAATAAATAATAAAGATGTGGAATGGATTAACACCATGCATATTGATAGAATCCATGATTTTTTACCATAAAAAATTAGATCTGTTATAATATAAATCAGAATTGATCCTGCAATAAATTGCCTTATTAATTGAGCAGAAATAGTGAAAATATATGGGGTAAATGACATTAAATATATTGAGGTGATTTGTATTGACTTATTTAAATTTAAAGCATTACTAAGTTTATATACTGCAGTATTTAAAAATATATAGGATATTACTGTTAAAGTAAATATATACATATATTTTGATCCATCAAGTAGAATATATAGTAAATAATTTAAACTAAAAAAAACTTGTTCTTTATTGTAATGATTTATATAATCTATGTATGAATATTCTCCAGCATCATCAAAAAAAGAAAGGTAATTATACATATCATTCTCAGGTATTTTTGTTGAATTTATGCAACCTAGAAATATTGCTAAAAGAATACCGGAATATTTAATGAGTAAAGTGTTTCCCTTGCTGATAAGTACGTACATGTATATCGACAACAAGCCTAGTAGTGGATTCAATATAAATATAAATGATAAAAAAAGTATAGATAATATTGAACTTTTAAAAGGCCCTCCTTTATATGTATTTGATTTTGCTGTTTTTGAAAATCTATCAGCCATGGTGAGTGTTAGAGTATTATATATTTATTTCAATTAAATTTCATTATATAAGGATACAATTTGTCTAGCATTTTTTTCTAAACTAAATTTTGTATCTATAAATAATTTAGCGTTAAGCGCTAAATTATTTGAAATAGATGGGTTGTTGATTAAGTAAATAATTTTTTCTGCTAATATTGCGCTGTCTTCAGGGATTAATAAACAATTATTTCCAGAAATATTAAAGTCTTTTAATCCAGGCACATTATATAAAATTGCTGGAATTTTGCAACCCATTGCTTCAATCGTTGTAATTGGTATTCCTTCATGTTTACTTGACATAATATATATATCAGATGCGACTAAATATTTACGAACCTCAGATTGATTACCTAAAAATCGAACATTATTTTCTATGTTTAACTCTTTTGCAAGTTTAATTTCTTCATCCTCTACTTCGCCTTTGCCAAGATGAAGATATATACTGTTCTTATTTTCATTTAGAACAATTTTAAATGCTTTTAAAATATCAGAATGTCTTTTTATATGACTACATCCCCCAACAGATATTATTACATTGGCATTTTCTGAAATATTTAATTCCTTTCTTATATTTATTTTTTCTTCGAAACTAGCCGGATAATATCGTTTATTTGAATACCAATTATATATTTTCGTTGTATTGTTAAGATAGTATTTAAGTTCATGGTTGTATACTGAATCACTTATTGTCTGAAACTTGCAGCGAAATATTTTCTTAACAAAAATCCTCTGTAAAATATGATATAAATATGTAAATCTTTTTGAAGGGAATACATTATGAAATGTATATATACTGCGTTTACCAGTACTCCATGCACAAAATGAAATTAAAAACATCATATTATGTCTATGAATATGAATGATATCAAAATTATTTTCTTTTATATATTTTCTAAAATGTATTAGGTATAATAATTTTTGAATTATATTTTTGGTTGGATATGGATTATGGATTACTTTGTATCCAGCTTTTTTAAAAAATGGAGCAAATTCTCCTAGATTATTTGTTGTATTGATCACGCTGAGATCACATTTGAGTTCTTGAAATAATGGTGCTGCATCTACATACATTATCTCAGCACCTGAAAATTTTAATTCGTTAAGTATATGAAGTACTTTCATTATCAGTTAATCTTTTTTTGTTGTGACAAAGTAGTTAAGTAAAAGTTTTTCTAAATATTTTCTATTTTTGAAAGAATTTGTTTCCTTTTTATTAATATAAAAAGTGAAATTTCCATGAGTGATTCTATGATCTGTATCTGCTGCAAGTATAACCCTGTCGTCGCTTATATTGATAGAGTGATTATTCGTTAATATCAGCTCGTAGTCTGTATAGCTTTGATTCAGGATATTTGTTAAATCATCATCCATTACATTCTCATTCAATATTAAGGAAATGTTTGGTTTACGATTATTAACTTCTATCCAATCTGCCGGAATAAATAGTTTTTTTGTATTGTCATTATGCTTATTTCTCCATTTAGAGGGTGTGACCACTAATTTGTTTTTATTGGTGTTTAGCCAAGCAGCCCATAAACTAAATGTGCTATTTGAAATTATATTGTGTTTACATAATGACATTAGATGCAGATCGTTATAACTGTTTTTTCCCTTGTTCCAGTCAACATAGGTTGCTCCATATAAATTTAAATTCTTACTTGCCCATACAATATCATCAGAGAATACAATAAATACTGGATTGGACGTTTTAGACGATATAATATTAATTGCTTTTGTATAGTAATCTATATCACAAATATCCCCTAATGTACATCTCCATCTGGGATTAGAAATAAAATCTCCTCTTCTAATATGAATACTTACAGAATTGTTGCTTGAAATAAATTCTTCTAATTTTATGTTTTTATCAGACTCAAATTCAGAAAATTTAAATATTTCATTTTGAAGAATTTCATTTATTTTAGGTATAAAAACGTAGTTACCCCAATTCGGAAATATTACTACCCTATATGGAAGAAGGTTCATTCCTATCATAGGAATATTACTCCTTAATCTTCTTTTTAAAGTACAACATAAATTATTAATAAACGTATATAGCTTTATATAAACATCAATCCATAATGAACTTTCATTTTTTATCATTACATTTTTAAAAATATCTTGAATTTCATAGCCATTATGTTCATTAAGGTGTTTGTTAAAAGGATATATGATGCAATGCTCTTTTTTTATATTCTTCAAATAAATAAACAAAGCATATTGGAACATTTGATTACCTAATCCGCTAGTAAGCGCTATAATATATTTTTTATTCATTTCAGGAGAAACAGATCAGTTTGTATTTTAATTTCATGTATATATTTTTATAAAATATCTTCAGAATACTTTCCTTATAGTTTTTGTTGTTAGTTCCAGAATATCCTGAGATATTTAAATAATTTTTAAATGGTTCATATTTTTTACCTTCGGAAATCGCTATTAATGCTGATTTTAAAAGAGCATCTTCAAAATGTCTTTTTTTAGAATCGTCTAGGTAATTTTGATATTCAAAAAAGTAATCATTGAAAAAATTCTTATAACAACCAAATAATCTAGATTCTGAATATGTTAAATTCACTTTTAAGTCTAAAAGAAGTTCTATTTTACTTGATTTTTTTATTTGTTTTATGAATTTATTAATATTCAATACTATTAACCTGCCAGTGATTTTAATTATGAAATCACAATCCTTTATTAAATTAGAATTAGTGATACCATATTCTATTATTTTTAGTTCTCCAAATCCTTTTCCCAAATATTTTGGATAGTTATTCCCATTAAAAGTAAGAATTTCGATTCTATTATTATTTATTTCTTCTTGAAAATATGAACTTATATTTTCATTTGAATTCTCAATAAATACAATTTTTAAATTAGTTTTTTGTAAATAGAATTTTATACTATCAATATATTGTAATTTGCGGATTTCTTTATCTAATAATTTAGTTTTAGACATCCCCATTGGGTTAATAGTTCCAGTTAGTAATATAATTACATTCAAATTTTTATTTATTCCAGATGCCATAAGCTTTATTATTGATGATTTTATATAACTGAATAGGAGTCCATATACATCTAAATAAACTGATTATAATAGGGGCTAAAATTACACCATAAACTCCCATTAAATGTCCTAAAAGAATTGCAAGGGGTATATTTAGAATTGTTTCAATAATTGAAGAGTAGTATTGAATGGATAATTTCCCAATTCCATTGAGAGGGAAAAGATGAATTTGTATCCAAGACTGCTCAACAATGTATATAAATATTAATACAGACAATACATTAGGAATTTTCACTTCTCCATTTAGCCAAATATCGTAAATTTTGTTAGATAATAGAAGGCATATAAATCCAAATGTTATCATAATGTAAAAATATGATTTTAATCTTTTTGTTGATTTTTCCATCCAATTTATATCTTTTGTCACATAAGCTTCAGTAAAAGCGGACCAATATGGAGTAACAATAATTGTCATAATTATATAAAATGTACTATTTAGCTTATAGGAAATATTGTAACTAGTTACGTCAAGTGGGGTGCCAAATTGTGCTATTAAAATATTTAAAGACTGATATACAACAACAGTACTTATTTGTGGAATAAAAAACTTGTATCCCATTTTAAGTAGTTCTTTGCCTTCAAACCAGTTGAACCATTGAAAACTTGGTGATATTTTTTTATAGTCTTTTTTATATAAGTATATACTTGCCAGGAGGTAAGTGAATATAGGTGCGATTAATAGCCCTAAACCTAGATTAACAATAGACCCTTTTGTATATTTAACAAGAATGAATATTATTCCCAGATTAATAACCTGTCCAAGCATTTCAATTGCAGAGGCTATTGAATTCTTTTGATCAGCTATTAATACCATTGAAATTATTTTTAATATAAATATTATGCAAAAATAAGAACATGAAATGCGAGCAAGCATTGATAGTTCATTTGATAACTCTGTGGGTGCATTTAATATTGTAGCCCAATTTAGATGAGGATTTATTATAAAGAATATAATTAGTATTAAAGAGAAAATAATTCCAAGTAATATGTAAGATGTGCTAATGTATGTTTTAGCTAATTCATATTTACCTAATGTCTTAGCTTCAGCTAGTTTGTTTCTTAGCCCATTCCCTAGTCCAATATCAAATAAACCAATCCAAGCAACTATAGAACTTATTGTTATCCAAATTCCATATTGTGATGGATTAACATACGCTATTGTTAGAGGAACCATTAAAAAACTACATATAATATTTATTCCTTTTATTAAAAAGGATACAATAATATTAATATTAATGTTTTTTGTTCTATTTTGATTGAATAATTGCATTTGTTTTCATCATTGTTTAGTTTCTTTCACCTATTTAGTAAATAAATGTAATTATCCTATTCTATTATACACAAAGTTATATTTTAAAACTTCCTCATGGTCATAGATGTTTCTGCCATCAATTATTAAAGGAGTTTTCATCGTTTTTCTTAAAACAGCCCAGGAAGGAACTCGGAATTCTTTCCATTCTGTAACTAATAATAGTGCATCAGCATCTAAAGCTGCTTCGTAACGATCGTTGCAATATGTTACTTTGTCTCCGATTTTACGTTTGCATTCTTCCATCGATACGGGATCGTATACTTT
>Ga0207420_1002279_pt1 | contig 10076 bp, 7 predicted proteins | sample ThiBio_inoc_biof_FD_183941 | JGI IMG/M metagenome (GOLD analysis project Ga0207420, IMG submission 183941) | Wastewater bioreactor microbial communities from Cape Town, South Africa - Thiocy_inoc_biof (SPAdes) | ecosystem: Engineered > Bioremediation > Thiocyanate > Unclassified | place: South...
GTACCGCCCTCTTCCACGGTCAGCGCCTTCATCGACAGGCGGACGCGACCCTTCTCGTCGGCCTCGAGCACCTTGACGCGCACTTTCTGGCCTTCCTTGAGGTAGTCGGCGACGGCATTGACGCGCTCGTTGGCGATCTGCGAGATGTGCAGCAGACCGTCGCGGCCCGGCAGGATGCTGACGATGGCGCCGAAGTCGAGCAGCTTGAGGACGGTGCCTTCGTAGACCTTGCCCACTTCGACGTCGGCGGTGATCGCCTCGATGCGCGCCTTGGCCGCATCGGCTGCGTCGCCGCTGACCGAAGCGATGGTGATCGTGCCGTCGTCCTGGATGTCGATCGTCGTGCCGGTTTCCTCGGTGATCGCGCGGATGACCGCACCGCCCTTGCCGATCACGTCACGGATCTTCTCCGGATTGATCTTCATGGTGTAGAGGCGCGGCGCGTAGGTCGAAACTTCTTCGCGGTGACCGGACATCGAAGCCTGCATCTGGCCGAGGATGTGCAGACGGGCGTCCTTGGCCTGAGCCAGGGCGACCTGCATGATTTCCTTGGTGATGCCCTGGATCTTGATGTCCATCTGCAGCGCGGTGACGCCGCCGTCGGTACCGGCCACCTTGAAGTCCATGTCGCCGAGGTGATCTTCGTCGCCCAGGATGTCGGTCAGCACGGCGAAACGGTTGCCTTCCTTGATCAGGCCCATGGCGATGCCGGCGACGTGCGCCTTGAGCGGCACGCCGGCGTCCATCAGCGCGAGCGAGGCGCCGCAAACGGAAGCCATTGAGCTGGAACCGTTCGATTCGGTGATTTCCGAGACGACGCGCATCGTGTAGGAGAAGTCGTCCGCCTTCGGCAGAACGGCGACCAGCGCGCGCTTGGCGAGGCGGCCGTGGCCGATTTCACGACGCTTCGGGGTGCCGACGCGACCGCACTCGCCGGTGGCGTAGGGCGGGAAGTTGTAGTGCAGCATGAAGCGCTCGCGGTACTCGCCGGCCAGCGCGTCGATGATCTGCTCGTCGCGGCCGGTGCCCAGCGTGGCGACGACGATGGCTTGCGTTTCACCGCGGGTGAACAGCGCCGAGCCGTGGGTGCGCGGCAGCACGCCGGAACGGATGGCGATCGGGCGCACGGTGCGCGTGTCGCGACCGTCGATGCGCGGCTCGCCGCCGAGGATGCGGCTGCGCACGATGCGGGCTTCGACGTCGAAGAACAGGTTCTTGATCGTGTTGGCGTCCGGCGCATCTTCGCCGACGGTCAGCACTTCAACGGCCTTGGCGGAAATTTCCTTGACGCGCTGGGTGCGGGTCTGCTTGCTGGTGATGCGGTAGGCTTCCTGCAGGTCGGCTTCGACCAATTCGTTCAGCTTGGCGATCAGCGTTTCGTTCTTCGCGGCGGGCGCCCACTCCCACTCCGGCTTGCCGGCTTCTTCGACCAGTTCGTTGATCGCAGTGATCGCGGCCTGCATCTGCTCGTGACCATAGACCACGGCGCCGAGCATCACCTCTTCGGACAGTTCCTGCGCTTCGGACTCGACCATCAGCACGGCGGACTGGGTGCCGGCAACGACGAGGTTGAGCTGGCTGGTCTGCAGCTGGGTCAGCGTCGGGTTGAGCACGTACTCGCCGTTCAGGTAGCCGACGCGGGCGGCGCCGATCGGGCCGTCGAACGGGATGCCGGAAATCGCCAGCGCGGCGGAGGCGCCGATCAGGGCCGGGATGTCGGGATCGACTTCCGGATTCAGCGAGACGACCATCGCGACGATCTGGACTTCGTTATAGAAGCCTTCCGGGAAGAGCGGGCGCAGCGGACGGTCGATCAGACGCGAGGTCAGCGTTTCCTTTTCCGACGGACGGCCTTCGCGCTTGAAGAAGCCACCGGGGATCTTGCCCGCGGCGTAGGTCTTCTCGATGTAGTCGACGGTCAGCGGGAAGAAGTCCTGACCCGGTTTGGCGGTCTTGTTGCCGACGGCGGAGACCAGCACGACCGTGTCGTCCATCGACACCAGCACGGCGCCGCCGGCCTGGCGAGCAATCTCGCCGGTTTCCAGCGTGACCTGATAGGCACCGTAGGTGAAAGTTTTCTTGGCGACGTTAAACATTATTACCTTTCTCAGTGGTTCGACGCGCGCGTACCCACGACTCCGGTACGCAATTCAACCGACGCGCCGATAATGGCAAAAACAACAACAGCGGCACAGCCCGCGAGGGGCTGGCCGCTGTTGTCGATTCGTAGCGTCTGCATTCCCGTCCGCATAGCGGATCGGTCGGCAGTCTTACTTGCGCAGGCCGAGACGTTGAATCAGCGCGCGATAGGTATCGGCGTTGGTACGCTTCAGGTAGTCCAGCAGCTTGCGGCGACGGCTCACCATGCGCAGCAGGCCGCGGCGCGAGTGGTGATCCTTGACGTGCTCCTTGAAGTGACCGGTCAGGTCGTTGATGCGCGCGGTCAGCAGCGCCACCTGGACTTCGGGGGAACCCGTATCGCCGGCGACACGCTGGTAATCGGTCATGATCTGCGCTCTTTGCGCGACATTGATCGCCATATCAAACTCTCTTTCGTAAAAAACGACGCAGCCCCAGTTTGATAGAGCCGACGCCTGATTGATGAACTCGTTATTCGCTTGGCGAAGCGAGGCGCGGATTATAACTGCTTGAATACGCGGGCGGCAAGCGATATCGACCGCTCCGCAAGGCCGTATTTCAGGCGCAGACGAGGCGGCGCGGATGCAGCTTTCCGGCCGCGTCGGCGTCGCCGAGGCCGAGCAGGCGCCCTTCGTCGCCATAGACGCGGCAGCGCCCGGCCGCCGCCTCGCAGGCGACCGGGTTGCCGTGCGTGAAGCGGGTCGCCGCATCGGCATCGAGGCGGACGACGGGCAAGGTCTGTAGCAAGGCATCCGGCGCCTGCAGATGGAGCGGCCGCGCCGACTCGTCGAGCGCGGCCAGTTCGTCGAGCGTCGCCGCGCCGATCAGCGTCAGCGGGCCGACCACCGTTCGCCGCAGCGCGGTCAGGTGCGCGCCGCAGCCGAGCGCGGCGCCGATATCCTCCGCCAGCGTCCGGATGTAGGTTCCCTTGCTGCAGCAGACGCGCAAGCGGCAGCGCTCGCCTTCGAAGGACAGCAAGGCGAGTTCGTGGATCGTGACGGCGCGCGCCGCGCGCTCGACTTCGATACCCTGTCGGGCCAGTTCGTAGAGCGGCTTGCCGTCGCGCTTGAGCGCCGAGTACATCGGAGGAATCTGGCTGATCGGGCCGCGAAATCTTTCGAGCACCGCGTCGAGCGCAGCTCGGTCGAAGGCGACCGCCCTCTGTTCGAGCACCGCGCCTTGCGCATCGCCGGTATCCGTGGTGACGCCGAACAGGACGTCGGCCTCGTAGGTCTTGTCGGCGTCGAGCAGGTCGGACGAAAACTTGGTCGCCTCGCCGAAGCAGACGGGCAGCAGCCCGGTGGCCAGCGGATCGAGCGTTCCGGTATGACCGGCCTTGGCGGCCGAAAAGAGGCGACGCGCCTTTTGCAGCGCGTCGTTGGAGGTCATGCCCGACGGCTTGTCGAGCAGCAGCACGCCGTCGACGCGCTGCCAGCTACGCTTGGTCGCCAACTCGAAACTCAGTCTTCTGGAGTATGGTCGGAGATCGCCGAAGCTTCGTCGATCAGCTTGGAGAGATCGGCGCCGCGCTCGAGCGACTGGTCGTAGACAAAATGCAGCTGCGGCGTGGTGTGGATGCGGATGCGCTTGCCCAGTTCCCTCCGCAGGAAGCCGGACGCCTTCTGCAGGCCGGTTTGCACCGCCTGCAGATTCTCGCCGCCGGCCAAGGTGCTGAAGAACACCTTGGCGTGGGCATAGTCGGGCGTCACTTCGACGTCGGTCAGACTGATCATTCCGACGCGCGGATCCTTCAGCTCGGTGCGGATCAGGTCCGCGAGCTCGCGCTTGATCTGCTCGGAAACCCGGTCCTTGCGGGAAAACCCTCGGTTGCTGTTAGCCACTTAGAGCGTCCGCGCAATTTCCTGGATTTCGTAGATTTCGAGCTGGTCGCCTTCCTGGATATCGCTGAAATTCTTCAGCGACAGACCGCACTCGAAACCGGAACGCACTTCCTTGACGTCGTCCTTGAAGCGCTTGAGCGACTCGAACTCGCCGTCCCACACGACCACGTTGTTGCGCAGCAGGCGGGCGCGCGAATTGCGGCGCACGATGCCTTCGAGCACGTAGGAGCCTGCGATCGTGCCGATCTTGGTGGCGCGGAAGACCTGACGGATTTCGACGAGGCCGATGACTTCTTCGCGCTTCTCCGGCGACAGCATGCCCGACAGCGCCGCCTTCACCTCATCCACGGCGTCGTAGATGATGTTGTAGTAGCGGATGTCGACGCCGAAGTTCTCGGCCGTCTTGCGCGCACCGGAGTCGGCACGCGTGTTGAAGCCGATGATGACCGCCTTCGAGGCCTGCGCCAGGTTGACGTCGGACTCGCTGATCGCGCCGACGCCGCCGTGAATCACGTTGACGCGGACCTCTTCGGTGGACAGCTTCTGCAGCGACTGCACCAGCGCTTCCTGCGAACCCTGCACATCGGCCTTGATGATCAGCGGCAGCGTCTTCACTTCGGACTCGCCCATCTGGTCGAGAATGTTTTCGAGCTTGGCGGCCTGTTGCTTGGCCAGCTTCACGTCGCGGAACTTGCCCTGACGGAAGAGCGCGATTTCGCGCGCCTTGCGCTCGTCGCCCAGCACCACGGCCTCTTCGCCGGCCGCCGGAACGTCCGACAGACCGAGGATTTCGACCGGAATCGACGGACCGGCTTCCTTGATCGGCTTGCCGTTTTCGTCGAGCATGGCGCGGATGCGGCCGAACACCTGGCCGGCGAGCAGCACGTCGCCCTGACGCAAGGTGCCGGACTGCACGAGCATGGTCGCCACCGGACCGCGCCCCTTGTCAAGGCGCGCTTCGATGATCAGTCCCTTGGCCGGCGCGTCCTTCTGCGCCTTGAGCTCGAGCACTTCGGCCTGCAGCAGGAGGTTTTCGATCAGATCGTCGATCCCGGCACCCGTCTTCGCGGAAACCGGAATGAAAGGCGAATCGCCGCCGTACTCTTCGGGCACCACTTCCTCGGCGACGAGCTCCTGCTTGACGCGTTCGGGATTGGCATCCGGCTTGTCGATCTTGTTCACCGCAACGACGATCGGCACGCCGGCCGCCTTGGCGTGGTGGATGGCTTCCTTGGTCTGCGGCATCACGCCGTCGTCGGCCGCCACCACGAGGATGACGATGTCCGTGGCCTTGGCGCCGCGGGCGCGCATCGCCGTAAAGGCTTCGTGACCCGGGGTATCGAGGAAGGTCACCATGCCGCGCTCGGTTTCGACGTGATAGGCGCCGATGTGCTGCGTAATGCCGCCGGCTTCGCCGACCGCCACGCGCGAGCGGCGGATGTAGTCGAGCAGCGAGGTCTTGCCGTGGTCGACGTGACCCATGACGGTGACCACCGGAGCGCGCGGCTCGAGCGGCACATCCCGGTGCTCGGCGTGCTCTTCGAGGAAGGCGTCCGGATCGTCCAGCTTGGCGGCCAGCGCCTTATGACCCATTTCCTCGACGAGAATCATCGCCGTTTCCTGGTCCAGCACCTGGTTGATGGTGACCATCGAACCCATCTTCATCAGGGCCTTGATCACCTCGGTCGCCTTGACCGACATTTTGTGGGCCAGGTCGGCCACCGAAATGGTTTCCGGCACATGCACTTCGCGCACGACCGGCTCGGTCGGCGCCTGGAAGGAATGCTCCTCCTCGCCGCCACGCTGGTTGCGCTTGCCGTGGCGGGCGCCTTCGCGCCAGCCGGTGCCGCCGGTCGCGCCCCGCGTCTTGAGACCCGGACGCTTGCTGGCGCCTTCGTTCTTCCACGGTCCCTTCTTGTCGGCGGCCTTCTTGTCGCCACCGACGCCCGGCTTGCCGGCCGGCTTGTGCAGGGTCTTGTCTTCGCTCGGCTTGTCGGTCGCGGTCTGCGCGGCGACCTGCTTGGCGGCCTCGGCGGCCTTGGCGGCAACAGCCTTCTCTTCCGCGTCCTTCTTCAGGCGCACCAGCTCGGCGGCACGTTCCTGCTTTTCGCGGAACTCGCGCTCCTGGCGGGCGCGCAATTCGGCATGCCGGCGCTCTTCCTCGGCGCGCAGACGCTGCTGCTCCTCGCCGATGATGGAAGCGCGGGTCACCACCTTCTTGGTTGCGGCCTTCTTGACGACCGGCTCGGCCTTGGCCTCGCCCTTCGCCTCGGCAACCGGTTCGGGCTTGGTTTCGACGACGGGCTCGGGCGCCGGAGCCGCTGCCTCGACGACCGGTTCCGGCACGACTTCGACGACGGGCTCGGGCGCCGGAGCGATCTCGACGACCGGCTCCGCCTTGAGTTCGGCCACCGGCGCCAGCGGCGCCTCGGCGGCGGCCTCAGGCGTATCGCGCTTGACCAGCACGCGCTTCTTGCGCACCTCGACCTGGACGGTGCGGGATTTGCCGTGCGAATCCTGCGCCTTGATTTCGCTCGTTTCCTTGCGCGTCAGCGTGATCTTCGTCTTGGCGTCGGCCTCGCCGTGCGAACGGCGCAAATAGTCGAGCAAGCGCGACTTGTCCTGCTCGGACAGGAGATCGTCCGCCTTGCTTTTCGCCACACCAGCCTTTTGCAACTGCTCGAGCAGCGCGCCAGCCGGCATCTTCAGGTCGGTGGCAAATTGGGCAACACTTGTTTGCGCCATGTAAATTCCTCTTTTCTGCTTACTCAAACCAGTGCGCGCGCGCCGTGGTGATCAGTTGTTTGGCGCGGTCCTGGTCTACGCCGGTCATTTCGGTCAGTTCGTCGATCGCCAGGTCGGCGAGGTCGTCACGGGTCTTGACGCCGTGCGTCGCCAGCTTGGCAGCCAGCGACTTGTCCATCCCTTCGAGGGACAACATGTCTTCCGCCACGCCGCCGATCTGCTCTTCGGTGGCGATGGCTTCGGTGAGCAGCACGTTGCGTGCCCGATCGCGCAGTTCCTGCACGGTCGCCTCGTCGAAGGCTTCGATTTCGAGCATTTCGTGCAGCGGCACGTAAGCGACTTCTTCCAGGGTCGAAAAACCTTCCTCGATCAGGATGTTCGCCACTTCCTCGTCAACGTCCAGCTTCTCCATCAGGAGCACGCGGATCGCGGCGGTTTCGGCCTCGGCCTTGGTCTGCGACTCTTCCTCGGTCATCAGATTGATCGTCCAGCCGGTCAGCTCCGACGCCAGGCGAACGTTCTGACCGCCGCGGCCGATCGCGATGGCGAGGTTGTCCTCGTTCACCACCACGTCCATGCTGTGCTTGTCTTCATCGACGACGATCGAGGTCACTTCGGCCGGCGCCAGGGCGCCGATCACGAATTGCGCGGGATCGGCCGACCACAGGACGATATCGACGCGCTCGCCGGCCAGTTCGTTGGTGACGGCGGTGACGCGCGTGCCGCGCATGCCGACGCAGGTACCGATCGGATCGATGCGCTGGTCGTTCGACTTGACGGCGATCTTGGCGCGCATGCCGGCATCGCGCGCGGCGGCCTTGATCTCGAGCAGACCGTCATCGACTTCCGGCACTTCCAGCTCGAACAGCTTGATGATGAATTCCGGCGCGGTGCGCGAGAGGATCAGCTGCGGGCCGCGCGCGGCGCGGTCGATGCGCAGCAGATAGGCCTTGACGCGGTCGCCGACGCGCAGGTTTTCGCGCGGGATCATCTGGTCGCGCGGCAGCAGCGCTTCGATCTTGCCGGCTTCGACGATGGCGTTGCCGCGCTCCATGCGCTTGATCGTCCCGGTAACGAGATGCTCCTTGCGATCGAGGAAGTCGTTGAGAATCTGCTCGCGCTCGGCATCGCGGATCTTCTGCAGGATCACCTGCTTGGCGGCCTGCGCGCCGATCCGGCCGAAATCGATCGGTTCCAGCGCCTCTTCGAGATAGTCGCCGACCTCGACGTCCGCATCCTGCTCCTGGGCTTCCGACAGCGGAATCTCGAGCGTCTCGCTCAGATGATCCTGGTCGGCCACGACCAGCCAGCGGCGAAAGCTCTCGAAGTCCCCCGTCTCACGGTCGATGGAAACGCGCACGTCAGCCTCGTCATGGATACGCTTCTTGGTTGCCGACGCGAGCGCCGACTCCAGTGCGCCGAAGACGATGTCCTTGGTCACGTTCTTTTCGCGGGCCAGTGCATCCACCAGCAGCAAAATTTCGCGGCTCATTTTCTCATTACCTCCTAATCCTGCTTGTCAATCGATGCGATCTAGTCGAACTTCGGAACCAGCCGGGCCTTGTCGATATTGCCCAGCTCCAGTTCCACTTCGCCCGAGTCGATCTGCAGGCGTACCTTGCCGTCCTGCAGACCCTGCAGGACGCCGTTGAAATTGCGCCGGCCGTTCATCGGGAGTCGCAGCTTGAGGTGAATTTCCGAACCGGCGAAGCGCTCGTAATCGGCCGCTTTCGTAAGCGGGCGATCGAGCCCCGGCGAAGAGACTTCGAGACGGTCGTAATCGACGTTCTCGACGGCCAGAACGCGCGACAGCTGATTGCTGACCAGCGTGCAATCGTCGATATCGATACCGCGCGGCTTGTCCGGCTTGTCGATGAAGAGGCGCAGCACACGGCCACGCGGACTCTGCTCGACGTCGACCAGCTCGTAACCGAGGCCGGTCACCGTTTTTTCAAGAAGTTCGTGCAAATTCATAGCCACAAATAAAAAATGGGCGAAACGCCCATCCCCGATAAAAACTCGCCCCAAACGGGGCCAGCGGAAGAAACCATTGGATTATAACGGAAAATGAGGGCAGCGTAAATCTGCACCCCGCATTTTCCGTCACTTTCGGCGATGCATCGCCATTCACCTGTCGCGCGGCTTGCGCGGCGAGCGCCCGGGCACCGGGTCGTCCATGCCGAACTCGGCCAGCAGCTTCTGCACCTCGAATTCGGTCAGTTCCCGGACCTGCCCGCGCTTCAGGTTCGGCGGCAGCAGGAACGGACCGTAGCGCACCCGCATCAGGCGGCTGACGACCATGCCGACCGCCTCGAACATGCGCCGCACCTCGCGGTTGCGCCCCTCGAACAGCGAGACGCGATACCAGTGGTTGGCGCCCTGCCCACCGGCGTCCTCGAAAGTCGAAAATTGCGCCGGCCCGTCGTCCAGCTCGACGCCGTCGAGCAGACGCTGGCGCGCATCTTCCGGCAATTCGCCGAGAATGCGCACGGCGTACTCGCGCACGAGGTTGTAGCGCGGGTGCATCAGCCGGTTGGCGAGTTCGCCGGAGGTCGTAAACAGCAACAAGCCGCTCGTATTGAAGTCGAGACGGCCGACCGCCACCCAGCGTCCGCCGGTCATGCGCGGCAATGAGGTGAATACGGTCGGGCGATGATCCGGGTCGTCGCGCGAGACGATTTCGCCTTCCGGCTTGTGGTACATGATCACGCGCGGCAACCGGTTCGAGAACTTGAGATGCACGAGCTTGCCGTTGACCTTGACGCGCTCGCCCGGACTGACCGAGAGGCCGACCTGCGCCGGCTGCCCGTTGACGCTGACGCGCCCGGCGGCGATCAGCTCCTCCATTTCGCGCCGCGACCCCAGGCCGCTTTGCGCGAGCAATTTGTGCAGACGCTCGGGCTTGCCCGGCAACTCCTTGTGTCGGCCGCGCTTGGAAGCATCGGGATTGCGCGCGCGCGGCGCGCGGCGCGGCGCGGCTTCCGGCGCAGATTCCTCCGCATCGAAGCGGGGTTCGGCGGACACAGGCGGCGTCGCCGCGCGCGGCTGACGGAAAGGGGTTTTACGGGTTTTATTGGGCATCAGCCAGTTCCAGCGTTTGATTGATTTCTTCCAGCGGCGGCAACTCGGTCAGACTACGCAAACCGAGGTCGTCGAGGAACTTCTTGGTGGTGGCGAACAGCGCCGGACGGCCCGGCGTGTCGCGGTGGCCGACGACGTCGACCCAGCCGCGCTCCTCGAGCGCCTTGATCACCTGCGTGGCCACCGTCACGCCGCGGATATCCTCGATATCGCCGCGCGTCACCGGCTGCCGATAGGCGATGATGGCCAGCGTTTCGAGCACCGCCCGCG
>Ga0207420_1002280_pt1 | contig 10073 bp, 9 predicted proteins | sample ThiBio_inoc_biof_FD_183941 | JGI IMG/M metagenome (GOLD analysis project Ga0207420, IMG submission 183941) | Wastewater bioreactor microbial communities from Cape Town, South Africa - Thiocy_inoc_biof (SPAdes) | ecosystem: Engineered > Bioremediation > Thiocyanate > Unclassified | place: South...
CAAGGACTTCCCGACGCTGAAGTTCATCATCCCGCACGGTGGCGGCGCCGCGCCCTACCATTGGGGCCGCTACCGCGGCCTGGCGCAGGAGCTGAAAAAGCCCCTGCTGCAAGACCACCTGCTGAACAACGTGTTCTTCGACACCTGCGTCTACCACCAGCCGGGCATCGACCTGCTGACCAAGGTGATCCCGGTCGACAACATCCTGTTTGCCAGCGAGATGATCGGCGCCGTGCGCGGCATCGACCCCGAGACCGGGCACTACTACGACGACACCAAGCGCTACGTGCAGGCCACCGCCAATCTGAGCGAGGCCGACCGCTACAAAATCTACGAAGGCAACGCGCGACGCGTGTTTCCGCGGCTGGACGCCGCATTGAAGGCGCAGGGGCGCTGAGCGTTGAGCGTTGAGCGTTGAGCGTTGAGCGTTGAGCGTTGAGCGTTGAGCGTTGAGCGTTGAGCGGGTTGGAGATGTGGCGGTTTTTTGGAAGTTCACGCTGAACGCTCAACACCGAACGCTGAACGCTGAACCTGACAGTTAACGCTGAACCTCTTCGTGAGCGCCGACCCTCGATCGAACCTGGAGAAATGACATGCACGAGTTAGGTGTGGTTTATCGCAACATCCAGCGCGCCGATGCGGCGGTCGCCGATGCGCTGGCGCGCTTTGGCAGCGCCACCGTGCACGAGGCCATGGGCCGCGTGGGCCTGCTCAAGCCCTACATGCGGCCCATCTACCCCGGCGCGCAGGTCAGCGGCACGGCCGTCACCGTGCTGCTGCAGCCGGGCGACAACTGGATGCTGCACGTGGCGGCCGAACAGATCCGTCCCGGCGACATCGTGGTGGCGGCAGTCACCAGCGAATGCACCGACGGCTATTTCGGCGACCTGCTGGCCACCAGCTTCAAGGCCCGCGGCGCGCGCGCCCTCATCATCGACGCCGGCGTGCGCGACGTGCGCACGCTGCACGAGATGGGCTTCCCGGTCTGGAGCAAGGCGATCAGCGCCAAGGGCTGCATCAAGGCCACGCTGGGCTCGGTCAACATCCCCATCGTCTGCGCCGGCATGCAGGTCACGCCGGGCGACGTGGTCGTGGCCGACGACGACGGCGTGGTCTGCGTGCCCGCCGCGCGCGCCGCGCAAACCCTGGCCGCGGCGCAAAAGCGCGAAGCCAACGAAGGCGACAAGCGCGACATCTTCGCCGGCGGCACGCTGGGGCTGGACTACTACAAGATGCGCGAGGGCCTGGCCAAGGCGGGGCTGCGCTACATCGATTGACAACGGTTCTGTATTTTTCAAACGCACGCTTGAACGCAGAGGATGCAGAGATTTCGCAGAAATCGCGGAAAAATTTGTAGGCATTCTTCTGCGTCTTTCGCGAAATCTCTGCGTCCTCTGCGTTCGACATTCAAGCCCATCGCACCACATGAACAAACCCACCACAGGCGATTTCAACAAGACGGCAGGCTGGCTGGACTGGTACGACGGCCCCAGCGCGCCGCGTTTCAGACTGCCGCCGGGCAGCGTCGACGCGCACTGCCACGTGTTCGGCCCGGGCGCCGAGTTTCCCTACGCGCCCGAGCGCAAGTACACGCCTTGCGACGCATCCAAGGCCCAGCTTTTCGCGCTGCGCGACCACCTGGGCTTTGCGCGCAACGTCATCGTGCAGGCCACCTGCCACGGCGCCGACAACCGGGCGCTGGTCGATGCGTTGCAGGCTTCGGGCGGGCTGGCGCGGGGCGTGGCCACGGTCAAGCGCAGCGTCAGCGATGCCGAATTGCAGGCCCTGCACGCCGCCGGTGTGCGCGGCGTGCGCTTCAACTTTGTCAAGCGTCTGGTCGACTTCACGCCCAAGGACGAGCTGATGGAGATCGCCGGGCGCATCGCCCGGCTGGGCTGGCACGTGGTCATCTACTTCGAGGCGGTGGATCTGCCCGAACTGTGGGACTTCTTCACCGCGCTGCCGACCACGGTGGTGGTCGATCACATGGGGCGCCCCGATGTCAGCCAGGGCGTGGACAGCGCGGAATTCGCGCTGTTCCTGAAGTTCATGCGCGAGCACAGCAACGTCTGGAGCAAGGTGAGCTGCCCCGAGCGCCTGAGCGTGAGTGGCCCGCCCGCCTTGAATGGCGAGGGCAGCGCCTACCGCGACGTGGTGCCCTTTGCTCGCCGTGTGGTCGAGCAGTTTCCCGACCGCGTGCTGTGGGGCACCGACTGGCCGCACCCCAACCTGAAGCACCACATGCCCGACGACGGCCTGCTGGTGGACTTCATCCCGCACATCGCGCCCACGGCCCAATTGCAGCAGAAATTGCTGATCGACAACCCGATGCGCCTGTACTGGCCCGAAGAAGCATGACTCCCCCTGAGTCGCTTCGCGCCTTCCCCCTGAGGGGGACGCCGCCGGCGGCCGGTGCACGCCCGTCCGCGGCGGCCGCTGGGCTGGCCTGCTCCGCGGCCTTTGGTCCTTGATCGCGCTGAATGCGCAGGAGTGATTGAAATGTCTCTCGACAAACCCTACCTCGACGTCCCCGGCACCACCATCTTCGACGCCGACCAGAGCCGCAAGGGCTACTGGCTCAACCAGTTCTGCATGAGCCTGATGAAGGCCGAAAACCGCGCGCGCTTCAAGGCGGACGAAGACGCCTATCTGGCCGAATGGCCGATGACCGACGAGCAGAAGGCGGCGGTGCGCGCGCGCGATTTGAACTGGGCGATGAAGACCGGCGGCAACATCTACTTCCTGTCCAAGCTGGGCGCCACCGACGGCCTGTCGTTCCAGCAGATGGCCGGCAGCATGACCGGCATGAGCGAGCAGCAGTACCGCGACATGATGGTGGCCGGCGGGCGCAGCCCCGAGGGCAACCGCGTGGTGGGCGAGGGCGGCGACGCCCAGGGCGCCATGAGCCAGTCCGCCGCCTGGAAGGCCTGGGAAGAAAAAACACAAAAAGACCTGTCGGCGGCCGTGCAGCAAGCGCAAGCAGCTACTGAATCAGGAGCGAAAGGGCGGGCGCGCATCAGCGCCTCGGTGTATTCGTCGCACGTGCCGGCGATCGGCGCCGCCATCGACCACGGCAAGACGGCCGAGCCCTACTGGGCGCCGCTGTTCAAGGGTTTCGAGCCCAGCAAGCAGTGGATGAAGGAGCACACGCCCGACGTGATCTTTCTCGTCTACAACGACCACGCCACCAACTTCGACCTGAGCGTCATCCCCACCTTCGCCATCGGCACGGCGGCCGAGTTCGAGCCCGCCGACGAGGGCTATGGCCCGCGCCCGGTGCCCAAGGTGATGGGCCATCCGCGCCTGGCCTCGCACATCGCGCAGTCGGTGATTCAGCAGGACTTCGATCTGACCATCGTCAACGACCTGAAGGTCGACCACGGCCTGACGGTGCCGATGAACCTGATGTTCGGCAGCCCCGCGCAATGGCCCTGCCGCGTGATCCCGTTCCACGTCAACGTGGTGCAGTACCCCGTGCCCTCGGGCGCGCGCTGCTTCGCGTTGGGCCAGGCGATCCGTCGCGCCATCGAAAGCTACGACGAGCCGCTCAACGTGCAGATCTGGGGCACCGGCGGCATGAGCCACCAGCTGCAGGGCCCGCGCGCCGGCCTGATCAACGCCGACTGGGACAACCGCTTTCTCGACCGCCTGATCGCCGACCCGAAGGGCCTGTCCACCATGCCGCACATCGACTACGTGCGCGAGGCCGGCAGCGAGGGCATCGAGCTGGTGATGTGGCTGATTGCCCGCGGCGCCATGGCCGACGTGGCCGGCGGGCCGGCGCCCAAGGTGGCGCACCGCTTCTTCCACGTGCCGGCGTCGAACACCGCCGTCGGCCACCTGATCCTCGAAAACAAGGGTTAAAACCGGCGCCAGCGCTTGTCCATCAAGCGCAAGCAGCTATCCATCAAGGAGTGACATGAGCAAGACTATCAAAGTGGCGCTGGCCGGCGCCGGTGCCTTCGGCATCAAGCACCTGGACGGCATTCGCCACATCGACGGCGTGGAGGTGGTGTCCTTGATCGGCCGCCGGCGCGAGCCGACCGAAGAGGTGGCACGCCAATACGGCATCGCGCACGTGGCCACCGATCTGGCCGATAGCCTGGCGCTGCCCGAAGTCGACGCCGTCATCCTGTGCACCCCCACGCAGGTGCATGCCGCGCAGGCCGCGCAGTGCCTGCAGGCCGGCAAACACGTGCAGGTCGAGATCCCGCTGTGCGACAAGCTGGCCGACGGTCAGCGCGTCGCCGAGCTGCAGCGGCAGACCGGCCTGGTGGCCATGTGCGGCCACACGCGCCGCTTCAACCCCAGCCACCAGTACGTGCACCAGAAGGTGGCTGCCGGCACGTTCAACATCCAGCAGATGGATGTGCAAACCTATTTCTTCCGCCGCACCAACACCAATGCGCTGGGCCAGGCGCGCAGCTGGACCGACCACCTGCTGTGGCACCACGCGGCGCACACGGTCGATCTGTTCGCGTACCAGGCCGGCAGCCCCATCGTGCAGGCCCACGCCGTGCAGGGCCCGATCCATCCCGAGCTGGGCATCGCCATGGACATGAGCATCCAGCTGAAGGCCGCCAACGGCGCCATCTGCACGCTGAGCCTCAGCTTCAACAACGACGGCCCGCTGGGCACCTTCTTTCGCTACATCGGCGACACGGCGACCTACCTCGCGCGCTACGACGACCTGTTCACCGGCAAGGACGAACCCATCGACGTCTCGAAGGTGGCGGTGTCGATGAACGGCATCGAGCTGCAGGACCGCGAGTTCTTCGCCGCCATCCGCGAAGGGCGCGAGCCCAACGCCAGCGTGGCCCAGGTGCTGCCGTGCTACGAGGTGCTGCACCAGTTGGAGCAGCAGCTCAACGCTCATTGATTGATAGCTGCCGGCGCTTGTCTGACAAGCGCTATCGCCTGATTTGACCATGAACATGCCGCAACGCACCCTCGGCCCGTTTCGTGTCGGCGCCATCGGCCTGGGCTGCATGAACATCTGCCACGCCTACGGCGTGCCACCGCCGCGCGAGCAGGCCATCGGGCTGCTGCGCGCCGCGCTGGATGCCGGCGTCACGCATTTCGACAGCGCCGCGCTGTACGGCTTCGGCGCCAGCGAGACGCTGCTGGGCGAGGTGCTGGGCCCGCGGCGCCAGCACATCACCCTGGCCAGCAAGTGCGGCATGACGGTGGAGGCCGGCGACGGCAGCGTGCGGCCCGGCCGCGTCATCGACGGCCGGCCCGAGGCGCTGCGCGCCACCTGCGAAGGCTCGCTGCGGCGCCTGCGCACCGACGTCATCGACCTGTACTACCTGCACCGCTGGGACAGGCAGGTGCCGATCGAGGACAGCGTGGGCGCGCTGGCCGATCTGGTGCGCGCCGGCAAGATCCGCGCCATCGGCCTGTCCGAGGTGTCGGCCGCCACGCTGCGGCGCGCCCACGCGGTGCATCCCATCGCGGCGTTGCAGACCGAGTACTCGCTGTGGACGCGCAATCCCGAAATCGCCGTGCTGGCCGCCTGCCGCGAGCTGGGCGTCAGCTTTGTCGCCTTCAGTCCGGTGGCGCGCGGCTTCCTGGCCGGGGCGCTGCCCGACCAGGCCGCCGTCGACGCGCTGCCCGACAAGGACCTGCGCCGCCCCATGCCGCGCTTTGCGCCCGCGCATTTCGCGCGCAACCTGCGGCTGCTGGACGGCTTTCGCGCCATCGCCACCGAACTGGGCTGCACCCCGGCGCAGCTGGCCCTGGCCTGGCTGCTGCATCAGGGCGAAGACATCCTGCCCATTCCCGGCACGCGCAGCGTCGCCCACCTGCACGACAACCTGGGCGCCGCCACCGTGCGGCTGTCGCCCGCCACGCGGGCGCGCCTGGACGCGCTGATCAACCCCGCCACCGTCAGCGGCCACCGCTACGCCGAGCAGGCGCGGCGCGAGGTCGACACCGAAGACAGCGCCTGAGAGGGCGTGGCCGCCGCGCGGCAGCACGCCGAAGCAGTCGGCGCGTCACACGCGGGTCAGGCGTGGCGCCCGGCCTTGGCGGACAATGGCCCGGTTGCCACATCCCGCCTGTCGTCCGAACCCATGTCCAACGCTCCTGAACGCTCCCTTGGCTTTGCCGGTGCCAGCAACTTCCGCGACCTGGGCGGCTACGCGGGGACGGGCGGGTTGCCGGTGCGCTGGCGGCGGCTGTTTCGCTCCGACCACCTGGCCGGCCTGACGCCACAGGACGCCGACACCTTCCGGCGCCTGGGCGTGACGCGCGTGTTCGACTTCCGCGGCGTCGAGGAGCGCGCCGCCGTGCCCTATGAGCTGCCCGGCGTGACGCAGCACGCGCTGACCATCGAGCCCACCGTGGTGCAGCGCATGAAGGACCTGCTGGACGCCGGCGAGGCCATCACGCCGGCGCGCACCGTGGAGCTGATGCAGCTGACCTATCGCGGCTTCGTGCACGACAACGCCGACCGCTTTGCCGAGCTGTTCGCGCACCTGCTGGCCGACGACGCGCCGCTGGTGTTCCACTGCACCGCCGGCAAGGACCGCACCGGCTTTGCCGCCGCCATGATCCTGCTGGCGCTGGACGTGCCGCGGCCGGTCGTCATGCGCGACTACCTGCTGACCAACCAGCTCTACCGCATGCCGGCCCCGCACGACAGCCGCGCCCCGCGCGAGGTGCTGCAGGTGCTGTGGCGCGTGCAGGAAGACTTTCTGAACGCCGCGCTCGACATCGTCGAGCAGGAAGACGGCGGCGTGCGCGGCTACCTGTCGCGCGAGCTGCGCGTGGGCGAGCCCGAGCGCCGCCGGCTGCAGGCGCTGTACCTGGCGAGCTGAGGGCTGGCCCGCGTCAGCGGCGCGCGACGCGGGTGAGCGGTGATGCCGCGGCCGCTTCGCCCGTGGCGCCTGCCGCCTGCGGGCGCTCCAGCCAGTCCAGCAGCGCGCCATGGCGCAGCGCGCCGGGGACGTAGCGCAGCCGCTCGATGTCCAGCAGCGCGAACAGCGCGCACAGCACCGACACGCCGCCGCCGATGACGGCCTTGCGCTCGGCCTTGATGCCGGGCAGCCGGATGGCGTCGCAGTCGCCCGCGGCGATCAGCTGCGCCCGCAGCCCGTGCAGGCCGGCGCGCGTGACCACGTGCCGCTCGGCCGTCTGGCCGCCCAGGCGCAGGGCATCGGCCACCGCTCCCACCGTGCCAGAGCAGCCGTAGGCGGCATCCCAGTGCGGCCGGCAGAAGTCGGCCACGGCGTCGCCCAGCACGGCTTGCGCCGCCGCTTCGGCGCGCTCGAACTGGCGCGCCGACAGCCGCTGGTCGCCGAAGTGCGCCATGGCGCGGGCCTGCCCGCCGCTGCCGACGATCAGCTCGGTCGAGCGCCCGCCCACGTCCAGCACCAGGCGCCGTTCATGGGAGGCCGGCAGGCGCTGCGTCACGCCGCGGTAGATCAGGCGGGCTTCTTCCTGACCGCTGATGACCTCGATCGGAAAGCCCAGCAGCCGCTGCCCGCGGGCCAGAAAGTCGTCGCGGTTGCGCGCCTCGCGCAGCGTCTGCGTGGCCACGGCGCGCACCTGCCACGGCGCAAACCCCTGCAGCGCCTGGCCAAAGCGCGCCAGGCAGTCCCAGCCGCGCTCCAGGGCCTGCGGCGACAGGTGGCCGTCGGGCCCCAGCCCGCCGCCCTGGCGCACGGTTTCCTTGTGGTAGTCGACGCGCTCGAGTTGCCCCCGTGAGCGCCGCAGGATCTCCAGGCGAAAGCTGTTGGAGCCCAGATCGACCACGGCCAGCAGCGCGTCGGGTGACGCCGGCACATGCGCGGCAGAGGCGCCAGGGGTGGTGGTATCAGGCATCAGAACGAGGTTCAGGGCAGTCGTGGCCAGCGCCGGAAGCTATCAAAACAGGAGTCTACCGGCCGTCCACGCGACCGAACACCAGCAGGCTCTCATTGTCGTCCGTCGGCCGCCGCACGCGCGCCTGCAGCGCCCAATCGTTCAGGTTGACGGCGGCCGGCAGGCTGCCCTGGGCGTCCACGTCCACCAGCAACCAGGGGCAGCGTGTCGGGCCTTGCGCCGGCTGCGGCTGCCAGCCGCCATGAAAGCGCACGCCCACCCACTGCGCTGTGCCCAGTCCATGTACCTGCACGCAGGGCGCGTCACCCACCCAGCGGCGCACTTCGCGCATCTGCGGCGCGAAGCTGCGGCCGTAGTCCAGCGCCGGCAGCCACAGCGTCATCAGCAGCAGCCAGCACAGCGTGGCGCCGGCCGCCGGCAGCACCAGGCTTTTCCACAGCGCCGTGCGGTGGCGGCCAGTGCGCCAGCGCGCCAGCGCGATCCAGGCCAGCGTGCCGGCCAGCGCGGCGGCGAAAGCGGGCCACTGAAACGGCGACTCGAAACCCGGCGCCAGCCGCGCCACGTTGGCCGCCGGCTTGGCCGGCACGCCGGTCTGCATGGCCAGCCACACCACCCAGATGACGATGGCCCAGCCGCTGAAGAACAGCACGGTGAACCAGTCGATCAGTGCCGCCGCGCCGCGGCTGAAGGTGGGCAGCGCCAGCGCCGCCAGCGCCGCCAGCGCGGGCAGCGCCAGCAGCAGGGCGCGATCGCCCGCCAGCGTGGTCACCGCGCTGGCCAGCGGCACGCTGGCGATCAGCAGCGGCAGGCCCAGGTGCCGCTGCTGTCGCGGCGCCAGCAGCTGGCGCCGCCAGCGCCACAGCGTCCACAGCACCAGCGGCCAGGCCGGCCAGGTGAACCACAGGAACAGGCGGCCCAGCGAGCGCCAGTCGCTCCAGCGGTTGCGCCAGGTGGTGACGTCCCAGTGAAGCAGCTCCAGCGTCAGGGCCAGCGCCAGGCAGGCCGCCATCAGCGCCGGCAGCAGCCACAGCGCGCCGCGGCGCACGGCGGCCGGCACATGGGTCGGGCCTGGCAGCGCCAGCGCCAGGGTGCTCAGCCCGGCGTACAGCAAGGCCGTCGACGGCGCCCCCGACAGCGTCAGCCCGGGCAGGGCGCAGGCCAGCGCCAGGCTGGCGCCGACGGTGCGCGTCGGCAGCGCGGCCAGCCCGTAGAACACCAGGGTGCCGAAGAACAGTTGCGCCAGCGCCGGCGTGGTTTCATGCGAGAGCTGCGCCAGGCCCAGCGTGGCGATCAGCGCCAGCAGGCTGCCGTCGGCCAGCGCCCGCGCGTAGTCGCGTGGCTCGGCCTCGCCGCCGAAGGCAAAGGCCACTGGCTGCGCGCTGGGGTGACGCGCCAGCAGGTACATGGCCGACCAGCTGGCGGCCAGGGTACCGGCCAGCAGCAGCGCGTAGGGCACGCGCGCCGCGAAGTCGGGCGCCACGCCCAGCGGCCCCAGCAGCTGCATGGCCCAGGCGCCCAGCCAGTAGGGCAGCAGGGCGTTGCTTTCGGCGCCCATGCCCATCAACGTCGGGTGCAGCCACTGGCGCCAGTCGCTGGCGTCCAGCAACGACAGCATGTAGCCGAACGAGGCCAGGTCGGCGTTCTTCCACGGCTCGCGTCCGACGTAGCCCGGGACCACGTAGGCCACGCACAGCAGCAGCAGCGCCCAGCGCGGCAGGCGCCGGACCGCGTCCTGGCTGACGATGGCGGGGCTGGGGCGGTTGCCCGTGCTGCCCTGGCCGGCCGGAGTGCGGCGCCGCGCGATGTCAGCGGGCGACCTTGCCGTAGCGGTTGCGGAACTTCTCCACGCGACCGCCCATGTTGTCGACCGACTTCTGCGTGCCGGTGTAGAAGGGGTGCGATTCGCTGGAGGTGTCCAGCTTGAACAGCGGCAGCTCGCGACCGTCGTCCATCTTCACCGTCTCGCGGGTGTTGGCGCAGGAGCGGGTAACGAACTTGAAGCCGTTGGACAGGTCCACGAAGCAGACTTCGCGGTAATTGGGGTGAATGCCTTCACGCATGGGGTAATCCTTGTAAGTCGCTGCAGCAGCCGCGCCGGCCCATCCGGCGTACTTTCCGCGAAACCGCAAATTATAGCTGTTACTGGCAAATATCCAGCGGCTGCGGAGCAGGTCAGGCCATCAATCGCCGTGGCCGGACCTGTGCCGGCCGAAGGGCCGCCGCCTCTGGCGGCGAGCACGTGGCCG
>Ga0207420_1002284_pt1 | contig 10063 bp, 8 predicted proteins | sample ThiBio_inoc_biof_FD_183941 | JGI IMG/M metagenome (GOLD analysis project Ga0207420, IMG submission 183941) | Wastewater bioreactor microbial communities from Cape Town, South Africa - Thiocy_inoc_biof (SPAdes) | ecosystem: Engineered > Bioremediation > Thiocyanate > Unclassified | place: South...
CTCAGTTGGTGAGAGCGCACGACTCATAATCGTGAGGTCGCGGGTTCAAGCCCCGCTCCCGCTACAGGATGAGGCCCCCGTCACCGACGGGGGTTTTCTCGTTGCCGCCTATCCTGAAGAGCATGACTGAGTTCGCACGTCGCATCGATGCCACCACGATCGAAGCCCTCCGTGCGACGGGCGCATCCAAGTGGTCGGCGGCGAACATCGGCGCGTTCGTCGCCGAGATGGACTTCGGCATCGATCCGCGCATCACCGCGGCGCTGCACCGGGCGGTCGACGACGGCTCGTTCGGCTACATGCCCCAGCGCATCTCCGCCGACCTGTCCGAAGCGACGGCGTCCTTCCTCGAGCGCAAGTACGGATGGGCGGCCGCGCCGGCGGACGTGTGGCCGATCCCGGATGTGATCATGGGTCTCGAGCTCGCGATGGAGCACTGCTCGGCGCCGGGGTCGAAGGTCATCGTGCCGACGCCCTCGTATATGCCGTTCCTGACGGTGCCGCCGATGCGTGGGCGCGAGGTCATCGAGATGCCACTCGAGATCCGCGACGGCCGCTACGAGTTCGACCTCGACGCGCTGCAGCGCGCGTTCGACGGCGGCGGCGGCCTGCTGCTGCTGTGCAACCCCTACAACCCCGTCGGACGCGTCCTCACGCGGGCCGAGCTCGAGGGCATCGCCGAAGTCGTCGAGCGCAACGGCGGGCGCGTGTTCTCCGACGAGATCTGGGCGCCGCTGGTCTATCCGGGATCGGTGCACATCCCGTACGCGACGGTGTCCGAGGCCGCCGCGCAGCACACGATCACGGCGATGAGCGCGTCGAAGGCGTGGAACCTGCCCGGCCTCAAGTGCGCGCAGCTCGTGCTCTCGAGCGACCGCGATCGTGAGACGTGGCAGCGCATCGGACCGTTCTCGGGCCACGGCACGAGCAACCTCGGCGCGATCGCGAACAGCGTCGCGTTCCGCGAGGGCGACGCGTGGCTGGCTGACGTCGTGGCGTACCTGCAGGGCAACCGCGACCGCCTGATCGAGCTGCTCGCCGAAGAGACCCCCGGCGCCTGGATGCCTGTGCCCGAGGGCACCTATGTCGGCTGGATCGACTTCCGCGCGCTAGGCCTCGGCGACCAGCCGACGGAGTTCTTCGACCGCGAGGCGGGCATCACACTGACCGACGGCACGCGGTGCGGCGCCGTCGGCGCGGGCCACGCGCGGCTCATCTTCGCGACGCCCCGCCCGATCCTCGAGCAGGTCGTGCGCACGCTCGGTCACACCGTGCGCGAGGCCGCAGCGGTCTGAGTCGCGCGGGTCGGAGCGCGCCGCACGTGCTCGCGTCGCCGACACCTGGTCGATCGGTTGTCAGTCGGTCGGCGATCGAGGTGCGCGATGCCGGCGCCGTCACGGCGCAGGCCTGACATAGCGATGTCACACGTCGGCGTTAGCATGGACCGTTCGCGCCGATTGTTACGGAAGATGTCGCATGCTCGGAAAGCTCCTGGTCCGCTATCTGTGGACGTATAAATGGTGGCTGCTGGGGGTGCTGGTCTTCCAGTTCGCCTCCGCGATGGCCTCCCTGTACCTGCCACGACTGAACGCCGACATCATCGACAAGGGCGTCGCCACGGGCGACACCGGCTACATCTGGTCGCGCGGTGCATTCATGCTCACGATCGCCCTCGGCCAGATCGTGGCATCCATCATCGCGACGTACTTCGCGGCCCGCTCGGCGATGAGCGCGGGCCGTGACATCCGTCGCGACGTCTTCGACAAGGTGAGCGGATTCTCTGAGCGCGAGGTGTCGTCGTTCGGTGCCGGCACGCTCATCACCCGCAACACGAACGACGTGCAGCAGGTGCAGATGCTCGCCATGATGGGCGCCACGATGCTCGTGACCGCGCCGCTGCTGGCGATCGGCGGCATCATCATGGCGCTGCAGCAGGATGTCGGACTCAGTTGGCTGATCGGCATCGCCGTGCCCGCGCTGCTGCTGATCGCGGGCCTGATCATCGGCCGGATGGTGCCGCTGTTCCGCGAGTACCAGGTGCGCCTCGACGACGTGAACCGCGTCATGCGCGAGCAGCTGACCGGCGTCCGCGTCGTGCGCGCCTTCGTCCGCGAGCGCATCGAAGAGGCCCGGTTCCGCGTCGCGAACACCGACATCATGGTCGTCGGCCGCAGGGTCGGGTCGCTGTTCGTGATCATGTTCCCGCTCGCGATGCTCGTGCTCAACGTCACCGTCGTCGGGGTGATCTGGTTCGGCGGCATCCAGGTCGATGCGGGCCACGTCGAAATCGGCACCTTGTTCGCCTTCATGCAGTACGTCGGTCAGATTCTGATGGGCGTGCTCATGGCGACGTTCATGACGATCATGATCCCGCGCGCCGCCGTCTCGGCCGACCGCATCGGCGAAGTGCTCGACTCGCAGGATGCACTCGTGCGGCCCGAGCACCCCGTCACGCAGTTCCCCGCCGCGGGCACCGTCGAGTTCGACGATGTCTCGTTCACCTACCCGGGCGCCGAGGCGCCCGTGCTGCAGGGCATCTCGTTCCGCGCCGAGCCCGGTCAGACGGTCGCGATCGTCGGATCGACCGGCTCAGGCAAGACGACGCTCGTCTCGCTCATCCCGCGCCTGTTCGACGTGACCGGCGGCGCCGTACGCGTCGGGGGAGTAGATGTGCGCGAGGCCGACCTCGACGTCATGTGGCAGGGCATCGGCTACGTGCCGCAGCGCGCGTTCCTGTTCAGCGGCACCGTGGCATCCAACCTGCGCTTCGGCCGTGAAGACGCGACCGACGACGAGCTCTGGCATGCGCTCGAGATCGCTCAGGGCCGCGACTTCGTCGCCGAGATGGGCGACGACGCGTCGGGCAAGCGCGGTCTCGACGCCCGCATCGCTCAGGGCGGCAGCAACGTGTCGGGCGGCCAGCGCCAGCGCCTGTCGATCGCGCGGGCGATCGCGCACCGGCCCGAGATCCTCGTCTTCGACGACTCGTTCTCGGCCCTCGACGTCGCAACGGATGCCCGATTGCGCCAAGCCCTCTGGAGAGAGTTGCCACACGTCACCAAGATCGTCGTCGCGCAGCGCATCTCGACGATCACCGACGCCGACCGCATCATCGTGCTCGACGACGGCAAACTCGTCGGGTCGGGCACGCACGCCGAGCTGCTGGCCGGCAACGAGACCTACCGCGAGATCGTCGAGTCGCAGCTGGGGGTGGACGCATGAGTGTTCCTGACACTGCCGCACTTTCAGAGGAAGAGCGCTACGAGCTCGAGCTCGCCGAAGAGGCGCGCCGGACGTCCGGCGACTGGGACTCGGTCGCCCCCGGCAAGGCGGGCGACTTCCGCCGCAGCTTCGTCCGCATGATCGGCCTGCTCGGGCCGTACAAGTGGGCGTTCGCGTTCGTCTCGCTGCTCGGCGCGATCGGCGTCGTGCTCGCCGTCATCGCACCCAAGGTTCTCGGCGAAGCGACGAACATCATCTTCGAGGGCGTCGTCTCGGCATCCCTCGGTGGGCAGTTCCCCGCCGGCACGTCGCAGGAGCAGGTCGTCGAGGCCCTCCGCGGCGCCGGACAGACCGACATCGCGAACATGGTCGCCGCGATGGGCGACTTCCAGGTGGGCGCCGGCGTCGACTTCGACCGCCTCCGCTGGGTCGTCACGGCCGTGCTCGCCATCTACGTCGCGTCGGCGCTGCTGACCTGGGTGCAGGGCTACGTCATCAACGTCATCATGGTGCGCACGATGTGGCGCCTGCGTGAAGACGTCGAGGCGAAGATCAACCGCCTGCCGCTGTCGTACTTCGACAAGGTGCAGCGCGGTGAGCTGATCTCGCGCGTGACGAACGACATCGACAACATCACCCAGACGATGCAGCAATCGCTGTCGACCGCCCTCACGAATGTGCTCACCGTCGTCGGCGTGCTCGTCATGATGTTCTCGATCTCGTGGCAGCTCGCGCTCGTCGCGCTCGTTGCCCTTCCGCTGATGGCGGTCGTGTTCGGCATCATCGGGCCGAAGTCGCAGAAGGCCTTCGCGACGCAGTGGCGCAAGGTCGGCCGGCTCAACGCCCGCGTCGAGGAGTCGTTCTCGGGTCACGCCCTCGTGCGGGTGTACGGCCGTGAGAAGGACTCGCGCGAGAAGTTCCAGGACGAGAACGAAGAGCTCTACCAGGCGGCGTTCAAGGCGCAGTTCCTCTCCGGCCTCATGATGCCCGCCATGATGTTCATCGGATCGCTCAGCTACGTCGGCATCGCCGTGCTGGGTGGGCTCATGGTGGCATCCGGTCAGCTCCGCCTCGGTGATGTGCAGGCGTTCATCCAGTACTCGCAACAGTTCACGCAGCCGCTGTCCGAGCTCGGCGGCATGGCGGCGGTCGTCCAGTCGGGCACCGCCTCTGCCGAGCGGGTGTTCCAGCTGCTCGACGAAGACGAGCAAGACCCGGATGCCCCGGACGCGCCCGCTCTGGCGGACGGCCGCGGCGTCATCGAGTTCGAGCACGTCGCCTTCAGCTACTCGCCCGACAAGCCGCTCATCCGTGACCTGTCGTTCCGCGTCGAGCCCGGCCAGACGGTCGCGATCGTCGGCCCCACGGGCGCCGGCAAGACGACGCTCGTCAATCTGCTGATGCGCTTCTACGAGCTGGACGGCGGCCGGATCCTGCTCGACGGGCAGGACATCGCCGAGCTCACCCGCGACGACGTGCGCTCGCGCACCGGCATGGTGCTGCAGGACCCGTGGCTGTTCGCCGGTTCGATCCGCGAGAACATCCGCTACGGCAAGCAGAGCGCGACCGACGACGAGATCGTCGCAGCGGCCGTGGCGACGCGCGTCGACCGGTTCGTGCACTCGCTGCCCGACGGCTACGACACGGTCCTCGATGAGGATGCCGCGAACGTGTCGGCCGGAGAGAAGCAGCTCATCACGATCGCGCGCGCGTTCGTGGCATCCCCGAGCGTGCTGATCCTCGACGAGGCGACGAGCTCGGTCGACACCCGCACCGAACTGCTGCTGCAACACGCGATGGCGGCGCTGCGCGAAGGACGCACCTCGTTCGTGATCGCGCACCGTCTGTCCACGATCCGCGACGCCGACCTGATCCTCGTGATGGAGCACGGCGACATCGTCGAGAAGGGCACGCACGAGCAGCTCATCGCGGCCGAGGGCGCCTACTGGCGGCTCTACCGGTCGCAGTTCGAGCAGGCCGCGACCGATGAGGGCGCCCCCGAGGTCGGAGGCCCCGCGTCGTGAGCGAGAACGCAGCGCCGCGGCGCAGCACCGGCTTCATCCTGGCGTGTCTGGGTATCGGCCTCGCGGCCGGTCTGCTGTCGGGACTGTTCGGCGTCGGCGGCGGCACCGTCATCGTGCCGATGCTCGTGCTGCTGCTCGGCTTCGAGCAGAAGCGGGCCGCCGGAACCTCGCTCGCCGCGATCGTGCCGACCGCGACGGTCGGCGTCATCTCGTACGCCGTGCACGGGTCGGTCGCGTGGATTCCCGCGCTCATCCTCGCCCTGGGCGCCGTCTTCGGCGCGCAGATCGGCACCTGGCTGCTCGCCCGACTGCCGCAGAACGTGATCCGCTGGGGGTTCGTCGCCTTCCTGCTGATCGTCATCGTCATGCTCTTCGTCGTCGTGCCCTCGCGTGACGCCGAGCTGCCGCTGACCTGGTTCACCGCGCTGGGACTTGTCGGCCTCGGTGTCTTCACCGGGATCATGGCCGGTCTGCTCGGTGTCGGTGGTGGCGTCATCGTCGTGCCGGCGCTCATGTTCCTGTTCGGCACGAGCGACCTCATCGCCAAGGGCACGTCGCTGCTCATGATGATCCCGACGGCGGTCTCGGGCACGATCGGCAACGCGCGGCGCGGCAACGTCGATCTGCTCGCTGCGGCGCTCATCGGCGGCGCGGCCTGTACGACGACGGCGCTCGGCGCGTGGTTCGCGACCCTGCTCGACCCGGCGGTGTCGAACATCCTCTTCGCCGCGTTCATGATCTTCATCGCGGTGCAGATGGCGTTGCGTGCGTTGCGGGCGCGCCGCGGGAAGTGAGCGCTCCGGTGCGCCTCGGTAGGATTGCAGCGTGTCCGTGAATCCTGAGCTGGTCGGCCGATCGTTCCCGCCGACCGCGCCGTACCTCGTGGGTCGCGAGAAGGTGCGCGAGTTCGCGCGCGCTGTCTTCGCGACCGATCCGCAGCATCTCGACCCCGTCGCCGCGCAGGCGCTCGGCTATGCCGACGTCGTCGCACCGCCGACCTTCGCGATGGTGATCCAGGACCTCACCCTGCAGCAGCTGCTCGCAGAGCCCGACTCGGGCATCGCGCTCGAGCGCACCGTGCACGCCGAGCAGCGCTTCCGCTACACGCGCCCGATCGTCGCCGGCGACGAGCTCGTCGCACAGCTGCAGATCACGAACGTCCGCCCGTTCGGAAAGGGTGCCATGGTCACGAGCGAGGCCGAGATCACGGATGCCACGGGAGCGCACGTCGTCACGGCGACCTCCGTGCTGCTGATCGGGGGTGAGGTCGCGTGACCGACCCCACCCTCAGCTCGCTGACCGTCGGCGACGTCGTTGCCGAGCGTGCCGTCCACCTGACCCGCGAGTCGCTCGTGCGCTACGCCGGGGCATCCGGCGACTTCAACCCGATCCACTATCGCGACGACGTCGCGGCATCCGTCGGGCTGCCCGGCGTGCTCGCGCACGGCATGCTCACGATGGGCCTCGCGGTCGAGACGGTCGTGCCGTGGCTCGGCGATGCCGGCCGCATCGTCGACTACGGCGTGCGGTTCACCCGCCCCGTCGTCGTCGACGCCGAGGCGGGCGCTGACCTGACGATCACGGCGAAGGTCGGCGCGGTCGAGGCGGATGCCGCGCGCATCGACCTCACCGTGACGTTCGGCGAGACCACCGTGCTCGGCAAGGCCCAGGTGCGCGTGCGCCTGGACGGCTGAGCATGCCCGAGATCGAACCGGTCGCGCTCGCCGGCCTGACGACGTTGCGTGTCGGCGGCGTGCCCGAGCGGCTGATCGAGGCCACGACGCGCGACGAGCTCATCGACGCGCTGCGCGACGCGTGGGCATCCGGGCAACCGTGGCTCGTCCTCGGCGGGGGATCGAACCTGCTCGTCGGCGACGAGGCGTTCGAGGGCACCGTGGTGCTCGTGCGCACGTCGGGCATCCGTCGTCTGCCGTCGCCGCGCGAAGGATACGTGCGCCTGCAGGTCGAGGCGGGGCACAACTGGGACGACCTCGTCGCCTACGCCGCGGCCGAGGGGCTGTCGGGCATCGTCGCGATGTCGGGGATTCCGGGGACGGTCGGTGCGGCGCCCGTGCAGAACATCGGGGCGTACGGGCAGGAGCTCGTCGAGACGCTCGTCGAGGCCGAGCTGATCGACGAGGCGACCGGCGACGTGTCGACCGTTGCGGCAGCCGAGCTCGAGCTCGGCTTCCGCACGTCGGTCCTGAAGAACCACTACGGATCGGTCGCGGCACGGTCGGCCGTGATCCTGTCGGTGACGCTTGAGCTGCGCGAGGTCGGGCAGGGTGAGTACACGCTCGCCGGGGCGCAGCTGCGGCAGGCGCTCGGCGTCGCCGAGGGTCAGCCCGTCACGCTCGCGTGGGTGCGCGAGACCGTGCTCGCGACGCGTGCCCGCAAGGGGATGGTGCTCGATGACGGCGACCCCGACACGCACAGTGCGGGGTCGTTCTTCCAGAACGCGATCGTCTCGGCATCCTTCGCCCGTACGCTCGCGTCGTACGACGGTCTCGTGCCGCCGCCGGTAACGGCGCAGCCGGACGTCAAGGTCAGCGCCGCGTGGCTCATCGAGCACGCCGGCGTCGGAAAGGGCTTCCACCTGCCGCGCTCGCGCGCGGGGCTGTCGACCAAGCATGCGCTCGCCCTCACGAACAGGGGAGGCGCGACCGCATCCGAGCTCGCGGAGCTCGCGCGCTACATCCAGCAGCGCGTGCAGAGCGAGTTCGGCCTCATCCTGCAGCCCGAGCCCGTGCTGGTGGGCGTCGAGCTTTAGGGCGCGGGGAGGGGCGGGGCGTTCGCCGCTGCCCGGCGTTCATCCGTCCCATTCGGTCGCCCGCGCCGCGCGCATGCCGCGTGTAGGGACGGATGAGCGCGCCCGCGCGCGCCCGCGCGCAGTCCCCGCCACGTAACGACTTCGCAACCGAGTATTGCTACCCGCGGCAACATATGTCATCCTGTCTGTGGAAGCGATGACGAAGCGCTTCGACAAACGCAGGATGCGACGATGAGGTCCCGATGACGACGATCCACCAGGTGGCACAGGCCGCAGGGGTGTCCATCAGCACCGTTTCGTACGCGCTCTCCGGCAAGCGCCCGGTCGCCAGCGACACGCGGCGCCGCATCATGGATGCCGCCGATCAGCTCGGCTATCAGCCGAACGCCGGCGCCCGCATGCTCGCCGGCAGCCGCACGCACATCTTCGCGCTGACCGAGCCGCTGCGCCTCGACACGCACGCGCCGACGCACATGAACTTCGTGCTGGCGGCGTCGATCGCCGCGCGCCGCAGCGACTACGACATCCTGCTGTTGACCGACGAGCAGGCATCCGCCGGAATGCGCCGCGTCGCAGCGACCGACCTCGTCGACGCGATCCTCGTGCTCGACGTCGCACCCGATGACGAGCGCGTCGAGATCGCGCGGTCGATCGACATCCCGACCGTCTTCATCGGCATCCCCGACGATCACGCGGGCCTCGAGTGCGTCGACCTCGACTTCGAGTCGGCCGCGCGGCTCGCGGTCGCCCGCGTCGCCGATGCCGGTCATCGGCACGTCGCGCTGATCGGCCAGCCGGCCGTCACGTACGAGCGCTCGAACTTCCCGCCGCGCGTGCGGCGCACCGTGCAGGCCGAAGCCGACGCACGCGGCATCCGACACTCCTTCGCGACGAGCGGGCAGACCGGCCACGACGCCATACAGACGGCGGATGCCACGCGGCGTGCCCTCGACGCCGGCGCGACCGCCGTTCTGGTGCACGGCAGTGACGAGACGCACCGCACGGTGCTGAGCGTGCTGGACGAGCGCGGACTCGTCGTCGGCAGGGACATCTCGGTGGTCGCCGTCGCGGCATCCTTCGACACCACAAGCCTCCCGGTACCCGTGGACACGATCCCACTGGTGCCGCGGGAATCGTGCGAGCTCGCCGTCGAGCTCGCACTGCGCGCGCTCGGCCCGGATGCCTCAGAGCCGGCCGTGCACCTCATCGCTCCCGTGTACCTCGACGCGGGATCGGTCGTTCCACCGCCTGAGTGACACCCGCGTGACCACCGTTCGACGAGAGCCCACGCATGGGTCGAATCGAAGCGCTTCGACTTCCCGTACGACAACTGAAAACCGCAGCACACACGCACCCGAGGGTGCATCCCGACCCATCCCGGGTCACCGAGAAAGGAGTGCCGACGATGGCACGAATCACACGCACGAAGAAGGTGTTGGCCTCTGTCGCCGCTCTCGCGGCAGCCGGTGTCGTCCTGAGCGGCTGCTCGTCCTCCACAGGAGACAGCGGCGACGGGCAGACCCTCAAGCTGTGGCACTACGAGGGTGCCGACAGCGCGATGGGCAAGGCCTGGGCCGAGGCGATCAAGGTCTTCGAAGAGGAGACCGGTGCGACCGTCGAGTTCGAGGAGAAGTCCTTCGAGCAGATCCAGAAGACGGCCAGCCAGGTGCTCGACACCGACGCCGCGCCCGACCTGATGGAGTTCAACAAGGGCAACGCGACGGCGGGCTTCCTCGCCAGCACGGGCCTGATCGCCGACATCTCCGACGCGGTCGACGAGTACGGCTGGGCCGACAAGCTCGCCCCGTCGCTGCAGACCACCGCCAAGTACACCGCCGACGGCGTCATGGGTGGCGACACCTGGTACGGCGTGCCGAACTACGGCGAGTTCGTCGGCGTCTACTACAACAAGGATGCCTTCGCCGCGGCGGGTCTGGAGATCCCCACGACGTACGACGAGTTCGTCGACGTGCTCGACGCGTTCGTCGCACAGGGCATCACGCCGCTGGCCGAAGCTGGCGCCGAATACCCGCTGGGCCAGCTCTGG